>Ga0153916_10004140_pt1 | contig 10917 bp, 14 predicted proteins | sample Opewatmetagenome_FD_109642 | JGI IMG/M metagenome (GOLD analysis project Ga0153916, IMG submission 109642) | Freshwater wetland microbial communities from Ohio, USA - Open water 3 Core 3 Depth 4 metaG | ecosystem: Environmental > Aquatic > Freshwater > Wetlands | place: USA: Ohio, Lake Erie...
AATAGTTGCATATCTTCGGTTATGCTCTTGCCCCACGCAAGAGCCGTTAATAATTCCCAGTGATTATCGGTTCCGAGGAGAGGTGGCTGAGCGGCCGAAAGCGGCGGTCTTGAAAACCGTTGAAGGGAAACCTTCCGGGGGTTCGAATCCCTCCCTCTCCGCCAAGTTTTTCAATAAGTTGCAACTGGTTCCAACAGTCGGTGGAGAGGGTCATCAAGTCCTTGGGACAAATTTGGGACAAATTCCATGGCAACGATTGAAACACGCAAAGGGAAAGACGGCACAACCTATCGGGTGCGGGTGAGAGTGCGCGGGCAGCAACGGACGGCGACCTTCGAGCGTAAGACAGACGCCAAGACCTGGGCCGCCGAGGTCGAGAGCAAGCTGAAGCTCGGCAAGCGGGTAGCCAGCTCGCAGGCCATGCGGCGCACCCTCGGCGAGCTGATCGACTTCTACCTAACCGAATATCTCCCAGATAAGACCCGCAACCGCGATCAGGCGAATTACCGCCGGCATCTGACCTACTGGAAGGACAATCTAGGCACCCTCCCGCTTATCGACGTGACCGCCGAGGCGATTACCCGGCAACGCAACAAACTGGCCAAGGGTGACACTGTGAGGGGCGCCAGGCGCAGCCCGGGTACCGTCAACCGCTATCTGATAAGCCTGTCTCATTGCTTCACCGTTGGCATAAAGACCCTCGAATGGATCGACGCCAACCCGGTGCGGATCGTGGAGAAGCTCGAAGAGCCACAAGGCCGGGTGAGATTCCTGAGCCCTGATGAGATCGCCGCCTTACTCAAGCAGGCCAAGGCTAGCGCGTGCGCGGCGCTCTATCCGGTAGTTATCTTGGCACTCAGCACCGGCATGCGCTCGGCGGAGATCATGGGACTTCGGTGGGGCGAGGTTGACCTTGACCGGCAGCAGATCACCTTGCCCAAGGAGCGGACCAAGACGCGCACCGGCCGCATGATCCCGCTGGTGGGCCATGCCCTGGAAACGCTGCGCGATTGGGCGAAGGTGCGCCGGATCGATACGGACCTGGTTTTTCCTGGAAGGAAAAAGGGAAGGCCGCTTGTAATGCGCTTACCATGGGAGGCCGCACTCAAGGCCGCGGGGATCGAAAATTATCGGTTCCACGACAACCGGCACAGCGCCGCCAGCTATCTACTCATGACCGGCGCCACGGATTTGGAGATTGCCGGGATCCTCGGCCATGCGACATTGAGCATGGTTAAGCGGTACGCGCACCTGAGCGATCAGCACCGCCGCGGCGTGCTGGAGCGTATGAATACCGAGGTGTTCAAGTGAGCATCGTTCGGCGTACCCTGGGAAGCAAAGGACATCGGCACAAATCAATACTCGGGATCGACAAGGGTAAGACGGTCGTTAACCCTTCGCCAGCAGTCGTAAACGCCGAAATCGACTCCATGAGCATCGAGGCGACGATTGCAGAATATCGCCGGTTCGCGGTTGGCGTCTTGACCGAGCTGGGATTGCCGAGCGACTGGCCGAGCCTGCTCGGACACTTCGATGATAATGAGCTTTCACCCGAATGGTATGCCCGGAAAATTCTATTTTGGGCGCAATCCTTGGAAGGCCATCTTGCAAATCAGAACGCCAAAGAGACCGCCTTTGCCGCGCTGCGCCTTCAAAGCGCTGTTGAGCGATTCAGGATCAGCCAGATCGAACACGCCGCAATAGTTGGCGCTCTGATCATTAAACCGAAATATATTAAATATTCAGACGCCGATAAGCTGGAATGGGAGCGCCTTTATAAGGCACTGATGGTCACTAAATTTCGACCAGCAGCACGAGACATAGCCGAACTTACCGGCGATGACTCCGAGTCAATCCGCAAACATCTCGCTAAATTGGGTAAGAAGTAAAATCCCCATTTTGTAATTTCTATACTCCACCACATGCTGCAATTCCGTAGCGTTTTTTGGAGTATGAAAATGTCTCGATCACTTCTCAAAGTCCGCGCTTTCGCTGCGAAGTATCAAGCTTTCAGCGAAGGGTCACTTCGTTGGATGATATTTAACGCGAATTCAAACGGCCTCGCCGCATCCGGTGCGATTCTTCGCAACGGTCGCTCGGTGATTCTCGATGAGGAAAGGTTTCTCGCCTGGCTAGAGTCTCGCCAGCCCTCAGCAAGTCATGCAGCAGCTTAAGGGGGCCTGATATGGAGACAAAAGAAAAGGCCCGGACTAGCCGGGCCAACGAAACGGCACTTCAAAACAACACCCGCAAAAAGTATAGCCGCCAAATTTCAAAACAGCAATGCCAAGTCTGCTGCGATGTTCTGTTTGAGGGCGAATCCAAATTCTGCCCGCAATGCCAAGCGGGGATGCGTATGTACAGCGCGTGCCGTCACTGGCTGGAGGTGATCGTATGAGTGCCGCCACCCCGCTGGAAGCAGTCGAAGCCGATTTTCAAAACGCCTTGCGGGAATTTGAAACGGAGAAGGCCGGACTTCGGCCGCCGCGAATTGTTACCCTTGGCGCATTTCTCGCGCAGGATTTGCCTCCGCGCGAATTGCTGTTGAGCCCCTGGCTGCCTCGCCAGGGATTAGTAATGGTCCACGCCTATCGTGGCATAGGTAAGACATTCGTCGCGCTCCACGTGGCCTACGCAGTCGCCAGCGGCGGCAATTTCCTCGGATGGGGCGCGCAGCGGCCCGCTGGCGTGTTTTTTCTTGATGGCGAAATGCCCGCTCCGGTTTTGCAGGAACGCCTGGCTGCAATCGTGGCGGGATCGGATCGCGAGATAGTCGCCCCTTTCAATATCATGACTCCCGATCTTCAGCCGATTGATCGACCATCGTTCAACCTTGCGAATATCGAAGATCAAGAATCCTTGAATCCTTTCTTAAAGGGCATCGATCTGATCATCGTTGATAATCTTTCAACGATGGCGCGCGGCGGCAAAGCAAACGACGCCGAAAGCTGGTTGCCGATTCAAGAATGGGCGCTTAAACAACGGGCCGCAGGGCGTTCGGTTCTATTCATTCATCATTCGGGCAAGAGCGGCGCACAACGGGGCACCAGCGCGAAAGAGGACGTATTGGATACGGTGATAGGATTGCGCCGGCCAAGCGACTACGAGCCCAGCCAGGGCGCCAGATTCGAGGTGCACTTCGAGAAAGCTCGCGGGTTCAGCGGGACCGATTCAGATCCTATCGAGGCTAGCTTAATCCAAGATCAACAAGGCCGCCTGACATGGGTCACCAAGCCGCTTGATGACGTGATCTATGACCGCGTGATCGAGCTGCATGCAGACGGTCTCAATCATCGCGAGATCGCCGAGGAAGTGGGGCGCGATCGAAGCCGGGTTACCCGCATGATTCAACGGGCGAAAAAGGAGGGCAGAATCCATGTCGGCATCGAATGACGGCGACTTGGTGCGCTTTGCGAAACCCCTGGAAACGCACGGCGCACCAAATGACGATAAAAGCGCACCACACCCCGCACCACAGGCGCACCAATCAGCCCTCAAGGCCGCAGCATTACGTGTTTTAGAGCGCACCAAGGCGCGCACTGATAGCGCACCACACCCCGCACTAGGGCGCACCAAAGGGCGCACCAAACCCCCCTCAAAAATCGATACCCCGCACCAAGTGGAAACGGCATGGCGGCCGTATCGTTTCAGGCTGAAGGACGGCCAAGGTGGCGGCGTGTGCTTGGTGCATGTGCAAACCCTGGATGAGGCGAGGGCATACCTTGAAGGCTTGTATGGTGATCGGTTGTTGTTTGTTTCGGAGGGCGTATGAGGTGGGCTTTGCCCGGAACCGATTGGATATGACGAGCGGCTGGATTTTGGATGAGGCCGGGCCTAGCCAATTCTTCCCAGCCTGAAAATATAGTATCGGTCGCGGACCACAAAAAAGCTAAACGCGTACAAAAAGGGAAAACATCCGTGACTAAATCACCTTACGAGGAAGTGCTTCTAACTGCTAGGACTCGGCGAGCGGTGGCAGTGCTCAGAGTGGCCCGAGAGCATGAATGGGCGTCGATTTATTTTATGGGACAGGGTGACGTGGATGGCGTTTACGCGGGGATTCAGCACCGCGACACCGGAGAAGAGCTGCGCCGCCGTGCCTGGCGGGATTTGGAGGTGCTGCGCAACCCGGCGAGGTTGAATAAGGCATTTGGTATCAACCTTCAACCATGGAGAACACACAATGAACGATAGAGCGGCAGCATTGCAAACGCTTCAAGAGGCGCTTGCCGAGGTAATGATTTGCGCGCTTAGCGACTTTCCGGCCGAGGGGCGCGCGCGTATAGGCCAACTATTGCAGGGCGGCCATGCCATCCTGAGATTTCAAATCGACTCGCGCGGGCTCAATGCAATTCCGTTGACTCTCAAGTGTGAGGTTGTCGGCATGGAAGCGACCGAGGAAAAAATTATTTCGCTTTTCGATGTTGACGCGCGGCAATTTCATGGTTGAATGGAATCGTGCGCTGAGAAACTGTCCGACGATAGTAAAGCTCAGCGCATCATCACCGGTTTGGTCCGATGATCAAACGCGGGCGGTGGGCCCGAAGGCCCCACGGCAATTACCCCAGCCTGACGGCTGATAGGTTGCCAAGAACCGATCATTAATCGGTGCCGGTGATGCACGTCTGAATACCCTGCTCATCGGTGCCCCGAAACGAGGTATATCCGATGAGAAAGCAAAGACGCCAATTACAGGCAACAAATCAAAAACTGAAAGAACAGGCCCAGGCCATCCGCGACAATTCAGTGGTCGAAGGTCGAGACATGACCGCCACAGAGTTGCGCGAACATTCGGAGATCGTTGCGAAGCTCGCCGCCAACGATGTGCAGATTCATCGCATCGATGAAGAGACGGCGCGTGAGCTCAGCATGCCGGCCATTGGAGCATACGACTCGTCCGGGCGCTTTAACCCCGCCGCGCGCCGGCAGATTGGAGGCGGCCGCAGTTTTTCCTCAATGTTTGGATCCCCGGTCCCGAGCGACTTCTCGTCATTCGGGGAATTTCTGCAAGTCCTGGACACCGGGCTCGCCGATAATCGCCTCCAGGCCGCAGTTCAGGGCGGCAGTGAGGGCGTCGGCGTTGACGGCGGCTTCTTAATCCCTCCCGATTTTGCCGCAACTCTGATGGACGCGACCTTGGAATCTTCCGTCGTTGCAAGCCGGGCTCAAATCGAGCCGATGCAGTTCGCGCAAAAGATCGTCGCCGGACTCGACACGCAAGACCACAGCTCGTTTATCGGTGGTTTCATCGGCGTATGGATCGGGGAGGGCGGAAGTCTCAGTGGTCAAAAGTGGAAGCTGCGCCAACTTGTCTTGCAAGCGAGAAAGCTCGGCATTTTGGCGCCTGTGACCTCAGAGCTGCTCGCCGATGCCCCGGCCTTCGATAGTCCGATGGTCACCGCGCTCTCCAATGCGATGGCTTGGTTCCTCGACTATGCCTTCCTCAATGGCAACGGCGTGGGCCAGCCGCTAGGCGTGCTGAACGATCCGGCACTTGTCGTCGTGAACAAGGAAACGAGCCAGGCGGCCTCGACGATCAATTATGAGAACGTCAAAAATATGTATTCGAGGCTGCATCAGGCCTGCGTGAATAATGCCGTGTGGATTATCAATCAAGGCTGCCGCGCGCAAATGCTCGGCCTTGTGCAAACCGTGAAGAACGTCGCAGGCACGGATAACGTCGGAGGTTCTGCTGATCCGTTGATGCGGGATGACGGCCGCGGCGGCTTTGTGCTGCTGGGTATCCCGGTCGTGTTTACCGAAAAGACGCCGGCGCTCACCAATCAAGGCGATATTATCCTCGCCGACTTAAGCCAATACGTGGTGGGCATGCGTTCCGAAATCTCGATCAAGAAGAGCGAGCATCTTTATTTTGATTCGGATCAAGTGGCCTACCGCATCCTCATGCGCGCCGACGGCAAGGGCAAGTGGTCACAGGCGATGCAGCCTAAGAACGGCAGCACGCTGAGCTGGGCCGTGACCCTGCAAGCCAGGTAATCCAACCTTCATTTAGGAGAAACGAACATGCGAGCTTTAGCAGTTGAAACAATCGCGGTGGCTGACAAGATCAGCCCCGTCAGCCAAGGCGCCGGCACGGTAACGTCCGGCTGGGTATCGATGGCCAGATTCACCCAGCTTATGGCTATCGTCAAGACCGGCGTGCTCGGGACGAGCGCAACGGTCGATGCCAAGCTGCAACAGGCATCGGATTCCGGTGGCACCGGCGCCAAAGATATTACCGGAAAGGCCATCACCCAATTGGTGAAGGCGAGTAACGACAACAATCAGGCGGTGATTAACCTGCGACCTTCGGACCTCGATGTGGCAAACGGCTTCAGTTACGTTCGCCTTTCGGTCACGGTGGGCACTGCGGCGAGCCTGATTGACGGAACGTTGCTCGGGTTCATTCCGGTGAATGCCCCTGCGTCCTCGGTGGATAGCGCCGGAGTGGTGCAGATCGTGAATTGATTTGGACGGGGGTAACTCGACTGAGCCCTCGGGATACTCATCCCAGATATCAGCGAGAGCCCGCGGCGTGTCGTCGTGATGGGCGCTCCTTAGCACGCGCGGCGGGCATTCTTATTCATGGAGGCACTATGGTTGATCAGATATTGCTTAACGAAATTAAGCGGTCACTCTTGGCTGGCCATACCGCTGAGGTATCGGGCGATGACAGCAAGGCGCGCGATGCCCGCGCTCGCGCTGGCCGTCTGCTTGCGGGTGTTCGTTGCACTGCAACGCCTGCCGTTTGGAATCGTGCTTGCAACGCTGTCGGCCTTGGCATCGATACTGCCGAGCGGCTGATCCAGCTCGCGCAGCGGCCACAGGCGGCATAGCGCGACGCCAATTCCTTCCAACTTTTGAAATATAGGACCGATGCGTAGCCCACACTTTTACAGCCGCGAAATTAGACTTTAAACCATGAGCCCTAAAGAGACCCTTGACGCGATCAAAGCAGTCTTGCTGAAAGGTCGAGAGTGCGACCGCGACGGCGAATTTGCAGAGGCCATTCGGCAATTCTCGAAGGCTGGAGAATTGCTTCTACGGGTTCGAGCCGATGCCGGCGAGAGCTTCCCAGCGGTCTTACGGCATCTCGGCATAGATGAGGCAATCGCTGAAAATCTCTTCACTCTTTCACGCGGGCCTCAACCCGCCAGTATGGAGGCTTAGCAATGGCTAGCATCGCCACCCTAACAATCGATCTCTTTGCCAACGTCGCCAAACTGCAAACCGACATGCAGAAGGCGACGAATATCCTTGGCGACTTCCAGAGGAGTGTCAACAAGACCGCCGCAATTGCCAGAAATGCATTTTCCGGCCTCGGAATCGGCTTGGGCGTCACTGCCATGGCGGAGCTTATAAAGTCCTCCGCTGAGGCCGCAGATCAGCTTTCAGCAGCGGCTAATGCAATTGGCATAAGCACTGACGAACTGCAACGTTATCGCTATGCTGCGGATCAATCCGGCGTGAGCACCGAGGCTATGAACGGCGCCCTGGAGAAGGCGACCAAGAGCATCGGCGAGGCGAGAGTAGGCACAGGAAGCCTTACCAGTTTCCTCGAAAAATACGATAAGCAGCTCCTGACCAATATCCGCAATGCGGGGTCGATGGATGAAGCACTGAAGCTAATATTCGACGGCATCAGTAATGCCAAGACCTCGATGGATAAGGCCGCGCTCTCGGCTGCGGCTTTTGGCCGCACCGTAGGCGTTGAGATGGTGAATCTTGTCGGAGAAAGTACAAAGAGCTTGAATGCTATGAAGGCTCAGGCCGATGCGGTCGGGGCCGTTCTGGATAACAAGTCAGTCAATGCCCTTAATGACGTAAATGACAAATTCGGCGAGATGGCGATGGTCGTCAAAACGCAGCTCAGCACAGCTTTGGTCTCCCTCAAGCCTTTGCTGATTGGCACTGCGGATTGGATCGAGGAAATAGCCAATCGGGTCGGGCGGTTCACATCGGAATTTAAGAGCCTGCAAAACCAGGACTCCATTCACGCTCTTCAACAGCAGCTCGACGAACTGACGGCATCGCGTCAGGCGTCAATCGACCGCCTGAGCGGCAAGGGATTTTTCTCCTTTTTGATACCGTCCGCCGCCGACAGAGCAGTCTTGCCGGTTCTCGATAAGCAGATTAGTGCCATACAGGCCAGGATCGCGTCACTCCAGAACATGACCGGTATCGTCAATCGTAAAAACATCATCGGGCTCGACCCCAAAGCCGTTGAGGAAGCCCAAAAGCAAATAGACGCCTTTACCAAGTCGTTGCGCAATCAGGCGGAAACCTTCGGTCTCAGCAGCGCCATGGCTTTGAAATATCGAATCGTGAATGGCGACATCGCCGATCAGCTTAAGATACTCGGGAAGGCGGGCGATCAGGATCGTATTACGCTCCTGGATTATGCCGATGCCCTGCAAGCCGCTGCCGTCGAACAGCAGCAGCTTGTGGAGACCGCCAAGCAGCACGATGAGGCCATGAAGGAAGGCTTGCAGCTCATGGAGAGCGTGCAGACACCTACCGAGACTTACACCCAGCAGCTCATGCACATGGAGGAATTGCTGGCGAATGGCGCCATCGATGCGCAGACATTCTACAGGGGATGGACCAAGGCCCAGCAGGATTTCACGACGAATCAGACGGAGTTCTTGCGCAAGAATCATGACTTCGCGCAGCAATTCATCGACGCCTGGGACAATGCCGCGGCCGGATTTACGAAAGGCATCGGCGATGCCTTCGCCAAGGCCGTCATTGACCAGCAAAAGTTTGCCGACGTGGGCCGCGCCGCGATCCGGGCATTCGCCTCGGAGATGATCTCCGCCATGGTCGCCATTGAGGCGACAAAGGCCGCTCATTGGGCGATAGATCAAGCTCGCTTACTCTGGACGACCAAAGCCGCCGCACCGGCCGCCGCAGAAATGTCCTTAGCTACTGCTGGCACAAACGCTATACCAGCCATGGCTGGCATGGCTGCGACCTTCAGTATGGCCCGGGCGTTTTCAGGCATGGCCCATGACGGCCTGCCCAGTGTCCCCGAGACCGGCACCTACCTGCTTCAGAAGGGTGAACGCGTCGTCAAGCAGTCGGATAATAAGGAACTCACCGACTTTATGAAGCGCGGCGGCGGGCAGTCCGTCACCATCAACATCAATGCATCATCCATCGATGCCAGGGGTATGGATGCCGTATTGCTCGCCAGGGCGCCGACAATTGCCGCAGCGGTGCAGAAGGTCTATAACCGCAACGGACGCCGCGGGGGGCCGATGCGGTGAAGGCTGACCCTAGTCAATTAATTGAGCAGGGTTCCGCAGCGGAAACCGATATGTGGCCTTGTTCTACTGCTTGGGTGAGTTCGGGAGAGCCTTCGTTTTTTACTTTTACTGCTGATCTGACAGAACGATCACTCACATTAAGCATTTCTGCTGCTTCAGACTGGGTAGGCAAATTTGCCGACCCCCCAGTATGTTGGTTTCCTCCGAACGGCATGCTTGCGATTTTCGCCGCCACCATGGACCGCTGGCTCTCATCCAAATGCCTGCGGTGCAGATTGAGCGATACGACGAAAGAGACAAGCGATCCTTGTCCGTCCCATTCCCTAAACCTGGGCTCTGTTTTTGTTTCCTGGCATGCCCGGAAGCGATTGCGGCCATCAATGATCTTGCCTTGATAAACCCAAATCGGCTCACGCAGTCCAGCGTTACCCGTGGGTAATTGCAATTCTCAAAAAGGGGGTATACGCTGCCGATAACCTTCATCGAAGGCAAGCGGCGGGCGAAGAGTTTGCACCTCTTGGCCCGCCTAACCACGTTGCAAACCTTATGGGAGGTTCACATCATGGCTAACCGCAATTCTATACCATCACCGAGGCCGCGGCCTCTTACAGTCAAATACAATGATTTGGTCACGGAATTTATTGGCGGGGTCCGCATAGAGCGCCACTGGTGGGGTGATTGTTTCACCGGCACAGGAGAGGAGCTTGTCGGGTTGGGAGTTGTGACGGCGGACATGTTACCCGGAGCGCCAGGCCGCAATAAATGGTCAGTGACCTTTGGCAAGCGCGGTAAGCCAGGACATATACGCATCATAAGAGAAGGTAAATACCGCTTCAACGTGAGCCGCCGCATATCAGATGAAGAAATAGAACGGCGCAAGGCCATGAAAAAGAAAGACCACCTACCCGGCTCATGGGATGCGGTGCGCATCCTTTGCGGCTGGGATCCTCGCGAAAGCGCTTAACCGTTATCACCGCGCCCGCTTCGGTGGGCGCGGCTCTCTCCACCTTCCCGCTGAACTTTCCCGCCAGGTCAATTTCAATTTGGGACACTCTTGGGACAAATTTGGGACACTCGCACCAACAAAAGCCAGTATTGCCGCTTATTGTAGTCTATGTAACTACCTGATATTATTGTTGTAGACTGTTGGTGGTTATTGCTTTCCGAGGTCTTGAAAACCGTTGACCCGCAAGGGTCCGGGGGTTCGAATCCCTCCCTCTCCGCCAATCATAATGAATATCGCGGAGCGATGGCTTGCTCTCCCTCTGCCTCTCCCTCTCCCTCTGGGTGAGGGATGGTGGTTCTTGGGAAGTATTCGCCATGATGGCATTCCCCAAATGTACCCCCATTTGCACCATACGTTACGATGACTGATCAAACCATGACCACCCCCATGCCCGCCATCTTCCTCATGGGTCCCACCGCGTCTGGGAAGACCGATCTGGCAGTGGAGCTAGTTCAACGCTTTCCCTGTGAAATTATCAGCGTAGACTCGGCGATGATCTATCGCGGCATGGATATCGGCACCGCCAAACCGGGACCGGAAATACTGCGCGCCGCGCCTCATCGCCTGATCGACATACTCGATCCCGCCGAGGCGTATTCCGCCGCCCGCTTCTGCGCCGATGCCCGGCGCGAGATTTACGAG
>Ga0153916_10004141_pt1 | contig 10915 bp, 12 predicted proteins | sample Opewatmetagenome_FD_109642 | JGI IMG/M metagenome (GOLD analysis project Ga0153916, IMG submission 109642) | Freshwater wetland microbial communities from Ohio, USA - Open water 3 Core 3 Depth 4 metaG | ecosystem: Environmental > Aquatic > Freshwater > Wetlands | place: USA: Ohio, Lake Erie...
CCGTCGCCCACGCCGGCGAGCTCCGCGGCGACCTCGTTCGGTACGACGACGACATTCTGCATACAGACGAAGTGTAGGGGTCGCGGGCTGGCTGATCGATCCCACGGCGGACGCGCTCTGGCGCCCATCCTCATCGCGAGCGGGACGTGCGCGGTCGCTGCACGCCTGCGCGTGCGGCGCTACCTCGTCCGTGCGGAGGGTGACGAGATCGTCATCGGCCTCGCTCCCCGTCGCGCCTGACGCGGCGACGGTGAGGGCGAGGAACGCCTGGTTCTACGCGAGCTTCTCACGCACGAGCTGGCTCACGACGGAGCCGTCGGTGCGGCCCGAGACCTGCGGCATCACGTCGGCCATAACACGGCCGAGGTCACGGATCGACGTCGCCCCAACCTCTGCGATGACGTCGTCGATGATCTCCTCGAGCTCCTCCTCGGAGAGCGGCTCGGGCATGAACTCCTCGAGCACCTCGAGCTCGAAGTCCTCCTTGTCGGCCTGCTCCTCCCGCCCCGCCTGCTCGAAGGCCTCGAACGCCTCCACGCGCTTCTTGCGCTCGCGCTGCAGCACCTGCAGCTCCTCGTCCTCGGAGAGCGGTCTCTGCAGCTCCTTCTCGGCGGAGCGCAGGCTCGCAAGGATGAGGGCGAGCGCGTCGCGGCGGTCGTCGTCCCGCGCCAGGCGCGCCTGCTTGAGCTCGTCCTCGATGCGGGGGATCAGGTTCACTGGCTCTCGTTCGTTGTGGATACGGCGTCAATCGAAGCCCGGCAGGCCGCGGCCGCCGAGCACGTGCAGATGCAGATGGAAGACCGTCTGCCCTCCACCGGGGCCGACGTTGATGATGACACGATAGTCGTCCAGGCCGGCGCGTGCGGCCGTGTCGGCCACGAAGCGGAGCATCCGCCCCACCTCCTCGTCCTCGAACTGCCCGACGTCACGCAGCGTGGCGACGTGCCGCTCGGGCAGGACGAGCAGGTGCGTCGCGGCCTTCGGCGCGATGTCGCGGATGGCGACGAACCCGTCGGCCGCGTGAACGTGGTCGCCCTCGGCGACCAGGCGGCAGAAGAGGCAGTGGGAGCTCTCAGGCGGCAACGGCGAGCACCCCGTCGTCCGAGACGCCGATGGCCCGGGCGCGCACGAAGGCGCCGACCCGGGCGTCGACGAGCCACGGCGTGTAGTCGTCGGCGTAGCCGAGCCCCGGGCGGTCGACGAGCACCCTGTCCTCGCTGCCGACACGCTGCAGCCAGCGCGCATGGCAGGCGGCGTCGGAGGCTGCACGCAGACGGGCGCCCCGCTCCCGCTTGACCTCCACCGGAACCGGATCGTCCGCGGCCGTGCGGGTGCCGGGCCGGGGCGAGTACGGGAAGACGTGCACCTTCGTGATGCCCGCCCGTACGACCGCGTCCAGCGTGCGCTCGAACGCAGCCTCGTCCTCGGTCGGGAAGCCGACGATGACGTCGGTCGTGAGGTTGAAGTCGCGGAGCGGCGCGAGCTTCGCGAGGTACTCCGCGATCCGGTAGCGACGGCCCATCGCCGCGAGCACCGCGTCGTCTCCAGACTGGAGCGGCACGTGGAGGTGCCGGGAGACGGTAGGGGTCTCCCGCAGCGCCGCGACGAGATCGTCCGTGACGTGGTTGATCTCGATCGACGACAGGCGCAGCCGCTCCACGCCCTCGATCGCTCCTGCCTCGCGCACGAGCCGCGCGAGCGTGTAGCCCGCCTCGCGGTCGCGGAAGCACCCGAGGTTGACGCCGGTCAGCACGATCTCCCGGTGCCCCTGCCCGGCGCGGCGCCGGATCTCTCCGAGCACGGCCTGCGCCGTGCGGCTGCGCGTGCCGCCGCGGACGAGCGGGATCACGCAGAACGCGCACGAGAACGAGCAGCCGTCCTGGATCTTCACGAAGGCGCGCACCCGGTCGAGGCCGTGCTCCGCGTTGACGCACCCGATCGCGCCGATGTCGCCGGCGACAGCATCGACAACCTCCTCGCTGCGCCCCTTCACGACGACGACGTTGTCCGGCAGGCCGGCGAACGCCCCGTCGGGCAGGTTGGCGGCGCAGCCCGTGACGTAGACCGTCCGATGGCGGCGGGCCGCGCGCGACGCCGCCTGGCGCGACTTCGAGACGGCCTCGTGCGTGACGCAGCAGGTGTTGACGACCGCGAGGTCGCCGTCACCGTCGACCTCGACATGCCCGTCGGCGAGCAGGCGCTCGCGGACAGCCTGCTGGTCCGCGAACGACACCTTGCAGCCGAGGAAGCGGGTGGAGAAGGTCGCCATCGAGCCTCTGAGATTAGACGTATCCGGGGTGCGCGTCGACGCGCGGAGGGGATGCCGTCACGACTCTCGACTGAAGAGATCGGCAGCCCACCCGTCCGTCTCGCGACCCTCGAGCCACGTCCACCCGGCCGCCACCGGCCGCTCACCTGCGAGATAGCCCGACGTGACCACGTGTCCGGCGTCGATCCGCGGCAGCACCTGCTCGACCGCCGAGAGCAGGATGTTCGCGACGGCGACGTCCGCCTTCGGCAGTGGCTCGTCGAGCGCGTCCGTGACGCGCGCTTCGACCACGACGCCGTTGACCGCGGCGTTCGTGCGCGTCACCTCGACCGCGATCGGATCGTCGTCGACCGCCACGAGCGGGCCGTATCCGAGCCGCGCCGCCGCGATCGCAAGCACGCCCGAGCCACAGCCGACGTCGAGCAGCGAGCCGCGCGGGGCAGCTGCGAGCAACTCGACGCAGAGCCGTGTCGTCGGGTGCGCGCCGGTGCCGAAGGCACGGCCCGGGTCGATCACGACGGCCGGCTCGCCGGCGGACGGTTGCTCCCAGGGCGGCCCGATCCAGATTCCCGCTACACGGACGGGGCGGTGGAAGGTCCGCCAGGCGTCCTCCCAGCCCGCGACGACCGGTGCCGTCTCCAGCTCGGGGAAGACCGAGCGGATCGAGTCGACCCGATCCTCGCCCACGTACAACGCGAGCCTTATCGCAGCGCCATCCTGCGACTCCTCGAACCCACCGGGAGCGAGCTCGAGCGCCGCCGCGCGCGCCTCCTCGGCGCGGCCGAGGGGAGCCCGGACGGTGACGCGGAGGAGCTGGTCGGTCATCCGAGCGCGAACCTCGTCGTCTCACGCCACGTGCCGTCGCCCTGCTCGTCGAACAGCGAGACGCCGTCGACCGTGAAGCGGAACGGCAGCCGTAGGCCCAGCTCCCGATCGGCCAGCACGGCGAGCTCGACGGCGGCTGCCGCGTCGTCGACGGCGGCGATCGTCAGGTGCGGCTCTGGCTCGATGCCGGCGTCCTCGTAGGGCGGGTACTGCGGGAAGCGCGCGCACGTGGCGCCGATCAGCTCGACGAACCGGTCGCGTGGCTGCGGCGCGAGCCAGACGTAATCGTCGAACCGCCCCACGTGGCGCAACTCGGCCTCGAACGACGCGAAGCCGGAGAAGTGCGAGGCGACCGTGGACAGGAGCACCTCGTCGAGGGCCTCGGCGCGGGCGAACGGGAAGAGCACCGTGACGTGTGGAGGGATCCGCCGGGCGACCGACAGGGCGTTGTGCCGGCGGCGAAAGTCGCCGACGAGGTCTTCCGCGCTGCGAACGGGGATCAGCAGGCCCGTGCGACGCGCGGTAGGCGCCACGTCACCCACGTATCAGCGGAACGCGCTCTTGAGGCGCTCGAAGAAGCCGTCGTCGCCGCGGTACGCGTCGTCGCCGAGCACCCCTTCGAGCTGTTCGACGAGGGTCCGCTGCTCGGCCGTGAGGTGCCGCGGCACGCGCACGGCGACGTGGACGTGAAGGTCGCCGGGACGACCGCTCGAGAGGGACGGCATCCCTCTCCCCTTGACGACACGGACGTCACCGGGCTGCGTACCGGCAGGCATCTCGAGCTCGACCTCGCCGTCCGGGTGCGGCACCTGCACGCTCGCGCCGAGAGCAGCCTGGGTCATGGTCAGCCCGACGAGCGCATGGAGGTCGTCGCCGTCTCGCTCGAGCCCCTCCTGCGGTCGCACACGCACCTGCACGAATACGTCCCCGGCAGGCCCCCCGAGGCTGCCCACGTGGCCCTCCCCGCGCAGGCGGATGCGCTGGCCGTCGTGGATCCCCGCGGGCACGTCGACGGAGAGCGCCCTGTCGTCGAGATGACGACCGACGCCGTCACACCGCTCGCACGGGGTCGCGACGAGGCGCCCCGCACCACCACAGCGCGGGCAGGCGCCCGAGCGCACGAACTGTCCGAACACGCTCTGCGAGACCTGCTGCACGCGGCCCGCGCCGCCACATGTCTCGCAGGTGACCGGCGTCGTGCCGGGCGCGGCGCCGTTGCCGCCGCACGTGTCGCAGGTGATCGCGACACGAATCGGAACGTCGACCGTGACGCCTGTGAAGGCGTCCGCGAGCGCAATCTCGACGACGGCGGCGACGTCGGCGCCGCGGTCCGGGCGGGCGCCGCGGTTCGTCGCCTGGCCGAAGAGGCCTTCGCCGAAGAAGGCACTAAAGATGTCGGAGAGGTTGCCGAGGTCGAAGTCCCCGGGCGCGAAGCCGCCGTTCCTGAGGCCCGCGCGTCCGAAGCGGTCGTAGGTCTCGCGGGTCTCCGGGTTCGAGAGCACCTCGTACGCCTCGGCGATCTCACGAAAGCGCTCCTGCGCGTCCGGCGCGTCGGAGACGTCCGGGTGAAGCTCGCGGGCAAGGCGGCGAAATGCCTTCTTGATGTCGCCGTCGCTCGCGCCACGGCCGACGCCGAGGATCTCGTAGTAGTCGCGCTCCGCCGTTGCCATCCCGCTCTCGAGAGTAGCGGCCCTCCAGGAGCCTAGATTCCCTCGTAGACGTCCTCGACGAGGCGGGAGAGCTCGAACGCCGCTGCACGCACGGTGCGAATCGCCTTCTCGTAGTCCATCCGCAGCGGGCCGAGTAGCGCGACGGAGCCGAGGGAGCGGCTGGCGAGACCGTAGCTCGCCCCGACGTACGAGACGTCGCGCAGCTGCCCGCCTTCGACCTCCGGCCCCACCCGGACGACCGTGCGCCTCGGGTCGAGCGCGTCCGAGAGCAGCTCGAGCACGGCGGCACGCCGCTCGAGCACGTCGAGCAAGCGCTGGCACGCCTCGAGCTCGGAGCCCCGCGCGTCGCCGAGCAGGCCCGCCGCCCCGCCCACGAAGAGCCGGGGCCCGTCATCGGCGACGGCGTCGACGAACGCCGGCCGTAGGCGGGTGAGGAAGGCGCGCTCGCGCGGCGGGAGCGCCGGGTCCTCGAGCCGGCGCCGAAGGCTGCTCGAGCCCAGCGTCAGCCCGATCACCTGCTCCTCCAGGTAGGTGCGCACCCAGTCGACGAGACCCGGATCGGCAGGCTCGTCGAGCTCGAACACGCGCTTCGAGACGCCGCCGGTCGAGGTGATCACGACGACGATCACCGCCCGCGGCTGCAGCTGCAGGACGTCGACGTGCCGGACCGACGCAGTGGCGAGGGCCGGCGCAGTGACGAGCGCGAGCAGCCGCGTCGCCTGGGAGAGCGACTCGGTCGTCGACTGCAGCGCCACCTCGAGCTCGTTGCGCATCGCCGCGAGGTCGAGGGACAGGCGCTCGGGCCGGCTGTCGAGCGTGTCGATGAGCTCCTCGGCGTACACGCGATAGCCGCTGTCGGTCGGCACCCGTCCTGCGGAGGTGTGTGGGTGGTTGAGCAGGCCCAGCGCCTCGAGCTCGGCCAGCTCGTTGCGCACGGTCGACGGCGACACGTCGAGGCCCGATCGCTCGACGAGCGCCTTCGAGCCGACGGGCTGGCCGGTCGCGACGTACTCCTCGACCACCCGCCGCAGGATCTCGCGCTTGCGGGAGGAGAGCTCGTGCTCCATCACCTAGCGATCGTACCCGGGAGCGACGGCCCGGCCGGGCGCGGGGCTCGCGCTCAACCTCGCGAGCCGTACGCGATGCGCTGAACGGCCATTCCTCCTCGAGCCGGTCGCGGACGGCACGCGGGAGGGGCTCGTCGAGCTCCGCTCGGTCGGCGCGCACCAACTCGTGCGGCCAGAAGCCGGCCTCGCACGGATGTGGGCGATCGACGACGACCAGGCCGCGGAGAACTCGAATCCAGAATGACGCTTCGTCGGCAGGGCGCCCTGGGCGAGTGCGATGCAAGGACGCAGGGAGCCCGCATAGCAGCGCTATGCGGGCGACCGAGGAGCCGCCGCGCGCCGCACAGGGGCAACGAGGCGGCTCGAAGCCGGCGGACACGAACGGTGGCGGCGCCTCCACCCTCGCGACGATACAAAGGTCCGTCCGTGGCGGGCAGCCCGCACGGGCAGGCGGCTTCAGGCGAGCAGGTCGGCCGTCACGGCGTCGCCGAGGAACCGGCCGCGGCGGGTCAGCCGGAGCGCCTCGCGCCCTTCACCATCGCTCCCGACCTCGACGAGCCCGCCGTCGCGGAGCCGTTCGAGGGCCTCCCGATCGATCGCCGACCCGCGGCCGTCGAGGGTCACCGGCTCGTCCAGCCGGAGGCCGAGCATGATGCGCTCCAGCGCCTTCGTCTCGCCGTCGAGCGGCTCGATCTCGCGCGGGGGCTCGTCGCCGCGGCGAAGCGCGGAGACATAGCGGGCGAGCGACGGGCCGTTTTTCCTCCGCAGGCCGCCGAGCGTCGACACGGCACCGATGCCGACTCCGAGGTAGTCGTGACCGTGCCAGTACCCCAGGTTGTGGTGAGCGCGGAGATCGCGGCCGCCGACCCTCTCGCCTGTGAGGCAGAAGTTCGCCGTCTCGTACCACCGGTAACCGGCGCCTGTCAGCGTCTCGACGACCCGCTCGAAGTACCCCTCCATGGCGTCCGCCTGCCGTACGAGCTCCTCCCCGAAGGCGTGCATGAACCGCGTGCCAGGCTTCGCCTCGAGCTCGTACACGGAGAGGTGCTCGGGAGCGAGCGCGAGCGCCTCCGCGAGATCGCGATCGAGATCGGCGGGCTCCTGGCCCGGAACCCCGTAGATGAGGTCGAGCGATACGTTGTCAAAATGGGCATCACGAAGAGTATGGATTGCGCGTCGGACGTCGTCCGGACCGGCAACGCGCTCGAGAGTCTGCAACAGCCGTGGGGCGAAGGTCTGCGCCCCGAGCGACACGCGCGTGACGCCTCCCGCCCGAAGCAGCGCAGCGAGCTCCGGCGTCACCGTCTCCGGGTTCGCCTCGACCGTTACCTCGGAGGCGACAGGGAGAGCGTCGAGGAGCCGCGCGAGCGCGGCGGGCCGCGTGAACGTGGGAGTCCCGCCGCCGACGAAGATCGTCTCCACCCGATCGGCGAGCACGTGCCGCTCGCTCTCGAGCTCCCCGAGCAGGACATCGACATACGCGAGGTGCTCGCCTTCCCGACCGACGACGGTGACGAAGTCGCAATACCCGCACCGGTGCGCACAGAACGGCAGGTGCACGTACAGGTGCCGGACGTCGGTCACGGGTCGATCCGGCGTCACTCGTCGAGGCCGTGCTCGAGGCGCCACGCCCTGACGAGGGCCTTCGGCGCGCGCTCGGCCCATGCGTCCTCGAGCAGCTCGCGGACGAGCTCCTCGGGCGCACGCGGCAGCCCCACGAGCACCATCGGCCAGTCCTGGTAGTGCGGGGTCACGAAGAGGACGCCGTTGTTCGCCTCGATCAGGAAGGGCCGCTCCTCGAGATCACAGCGGATCGCGAGGGTCTCCCCGTCCTCCCGCAGACGGCACATGAAGGCGCGCCTCACCCGCAGGGCCGGGGTGCCGTACGCGGTGCCCACGACGACCTCCGGCAGCGCCTCTGCCAGGGCGACGACGTCGTCCCAGGTCATTCCGGCTCGCGCTCGAAGACGCACACACCGAAGTCCCTCACGGCAGGGAGCGCGCGGCGTGTCGGGACGGAGACGCCGGCGTCGGATCCGTTGCCGGCGAGGACATGCAGGACTGCGGCGCAGAGGTCATGGTAGCGATTGGGTGGGTCGGGCTCGTCAACAGGCGGCTCGCGCAGGATCAGCGCGAGCGCTGTCCCGAGCATCTCGGCGCCGCCGGCAATGGGCGTGCGGCGCTCGCGTGTGAGCCACGCGCTTGCCACCTCCTCCCTCCGGCGGAGAACGTCCCGGAGCGACGCGAGCGTCGCGTCCGGAAGCTCGGGCCGCGGCTCATGAGTGAGCTCCGCACGGAACGCGAACGCCGCCGGATCCGGAAGCGCGCCCGCCACCTACTTCTTCCGGTCGCTGTCGAGGTTCAGCACGGCGAGGAACGCCTCCTGCGGCACCTCCACGCCGCCCACCTGCTTCATCCGCTTCTTCCCCTTCTTCTGCTTCTCGAGCAGCTTGCGCTTGCGCGAGATGTCGCCGCCGTAGCACTTGGCGAGCACGTCCTTGCGGCGCGCCTTCACCGTCTCGCGGGCGATCACACGCGACCCGATCGCGGCCTGGATCGGCACGTCGAACATCTGCCGCGGGATCTCCTCGCGGAGCTTCTCGACGAGCAGCTTGCCCCGCTCGTAGGCGGCGTCACGATGGATGATGAGCGAGAGCGCATCGACCTGCTCGCCGCCCACGAGGATGTCGACCCGGCTGAGCTTCCCGTCCCGGAACCCCGCCATGTCGTAGTCGAAGCTCGCGTAGCCGCGCGTGCGCGACTTGAGCTGATCGTAGAAGTCGAGCACGATCTCCCCGAGCGGCAGCTCGTATGAGAGCAGCACCCGTTCCTCCGAGAGGTACTCCATGTGGTCGAAGCGGCCGCGCCGCTCGTTGCAGAGCTCCATCACGGCGCCGACGTAGTCCTTCGGCACGATCACCGATGCCTTGATGTACGGCTCTTCCACCCGCTCCAGCTCGTTCGGCATCTCCGCAGGGTTGTGCACCTCGACCATCTCGCCCCCGCGCCGCTCGACGCGGTAGGCGACGTTGGGCGCAGTCACGAGCAGGTCGAGGTCGAACTCCCGCTCGAGCCGCTCGCGCACGATCTCCATGTGGAGGAGGCCGAGGAAGCCGCAGCGGAAGCCGAAGCCGAGCGCCTGCGACGTCTCCGGCTCGTAGAACAGCGCCGCGTCGTTCAGCTTGAGCTTCTCGAGCGCATCTCGCAGCTCCGGGTAGTCGTCGGAGTCGGTCGGGAACAGGCCGGCGAAGACCATCGGCTTGACGTCCTTGTATCCCGGCAGCGGCGCGGCCGCCCCGGCCTTCTTCGTCGTCAGGGTGTCGCCGACCCGCAGGCTCGAGACGTCCTTGAGCCCCGTGACGATATAGCCGACCTCGCCCGCGTCGAGCGCCTTCACAGGCACACGGGACGGAGACATGAAGCCGAGCTCCTGCGCCTCGAACTCCGTGCCGAGCGCCATCGCCTTCAGCATCGTGCGCGACTCGAAGCTGCCGTCGACGACGCGCACGAACGCGATCACGCCGCGGTACTCGTCGTAGGACGAGTCGAAGATGAGCGCCCGCGGCGGCGCGGACGGCTCGCCGTCGGGGGCCGGAATGCGCTCGACGACCGCGTCGAGCACCTGCTCGACGTTGAGCCCGGTCTTGGCGGAGATGCGCACGACGGAGTCGGGGTCGCCTCCGAGCAGGTTCGTGACCTCCATGGCGACGCCGTCCGGGTCGGCAGACGGCAAGTCGATCTTGTTCACCACGGGGACGATCTCGAGCTCGTTCTCGATCGCGAGATAGGCGTTCGCCAGCGTTTGCGCCTCGATGCCCTGAGCGGCGTCGACGACGAGCACCGCGCCCTCGCACGCCTGCAGCGAGCGCGACACCTCGTAGGTGAAGTCAACGTGCCCGGGCGTGTCGATCAGGTTGAGCTCGTGGCCCTTCCAGTGCACGCGCACCGCCTGCGCCTTGATCGTGATGCCGCGCTCGCGCTCGAGCTCCATCGAGTCGAGCAGCTGGTCGCGCATATCACGGTCGGAGACCGTCTCCGTCAGCTGCAGGATGCGGTCGGCCAGGGTCGACTTGCCGTGGTCGATGTGCGCGATAATGGAGAAGTTGCGGATGTGGCTCTGGTCCATGGCGATCAGGCTCGATGCTAGCTGCCATGCGGTTTTTCCCGGCTCTGCGCGGATCGGGCAGCCGGCGTGCTCAGTGCTCGAGCACCCAGCGGTGCCCGGTGGAGAGCGGCCGGTAGCCGAGCTTCCGGTTGATCGCCAGCATCGGCGCGTTCGTCTCGTCGTTCAGGGTGATCACGAGCGTGATGCCGGCGGCTGCCGCCCGGGCGAGGGAGTGCTGCTTGACGAGCAGCCCGAGGCCTCGGCCCCTGTAGGCAGGGATCACGCCGGTGCCGCCGTTCATGGCGCGGCCGGTCTCGTGGTCGGCGAACAGGAACGTCGTAGCGACCACGACACCGTCGGCGACGGCTGCCACGCCGAGCTCGCGATCGCATTCCGGGTGATCCCAGATCAGGCGCCGCCAGCTCTCCATTGTGATCCCGGAGATGTCGGTCGGGCCGGGCTCGTCCAGCGCGCTCTCGCGGTCGGAGAGATAGAGCGGCTCCGGGTCGTGCGAGAACGCGCTCAGCGGGTGAAGCGCGACGCCCTGTGGCGGTGCGGGCGGCTCCGGGAGCTCCCGCGGATCGACCGCCGACGTGGTGTCGGTCGTGACGAGCGTGAAGCCGCGCGTCGCCACGAACCTCTTCGCGGCGTCGTCGCCGCGGCTGTACGTAACGATCCTCCTCGCCCCTATCTCCCGGAGATGCGCGGAGACGGCCTCCCACAGGGCGGAGCCGATGCCGGCACGACGATGGTCGGGGTGGACGACGATGCCGGCGAACGCCCGATCCCGGGCCGCCGCGAAGACGTCGAGGCCCGCGAACGCCCAACCGACCAGCTCGCCGTCACTCTCGGCCTTCTCGACGGAGGCCGGGGAGACCACGGCCCCGGAGCTTACTCCCTCCGGCAGCCCGCTATGCCGGGCGTCCGCGAACCATCGACCGGAGCGCGTCGAGCTCCCGCACCTTCAGCGCCCGGCACG
>Ga0153916_10004142_pt1 | contig 10915 bp, 9 predicted proteins | sample Opewatmetagenome_FD_109642 | JGI IMG/M metagenome (GOLD analysis project Ga0153916, IMG submission 109642) | Freshwater wetland microbial communities from Ohio, USA - Open water 3 Core 3 Depth 4 metaG | ecosystem: Environmental > Aquatic > Freshwater > Wetlands | place: USA: Ohio, Lake Erie, Old...
GTCTTTCCAGCTTCCAAAACTTTCCCAGAACAACTTAAGATCTTCTTCCCGTCCTTCTTTTTCAAGTACTTCTTTCTTGAGAAAATGGACTAATTTGAGAACTTTTGACAGCTCGGACTCTGATAAACCCTGTATCTCGTCCAAGAGACGCTGTTTATACTCATTCTTTAAGCTTGTAATCATGTAACCTCCCCGTTTTCACTTATAATAAATAATACTACAAGACTATTCATGTTCTCAACAATCCCCAAATGGGACTCTGAATAAATAAATAGGGTCGAGGGAGACGTAATCGGGGACGGGTTCATATTTTAGGCCTTCCGCCCGCCTTTTTTATTTCAAACCTCCTCCCCAAATCACTTTCCACCTCTTCTTTAAACCGCTTAAAGAACTTTCATGGGGTCAAATCTTCATTGTTGACAAGACCGCAATATCGCATAGCGCATAGCGTAACGGCAGCAAACAGATTGTCATGGTCCTCATGGGGGTCATGTCTTGTTTCTTGATATAGATTTTTCAATGGGGTCAAATCTTCATTGTTGACTTTTTTAGTTTATCAGGTTTCTCTGGTTTGTCTGGTCTATACAACGTCATTGCGTCTTAGCGTCCCTTGAGTCATTGAGTCGAAAAAACGTCATAAGAGTAGTGGGGTCGTTGGGGTCGCGTCTTGAATATTAGCATTTTCAGGGGAACAGTCTATTTTTTCATGTTCTTTAGCTGGTAAGCCTAAAACTAACAAGTGAGGCTCTTGCAAAAGTCTCAAATGGGCACCCTCCCCAACCCCTCCCATCAAGGGAGGGGCTTATTTATCAACCCTCTCCCCTGGTGGGAGAGGGCAAGGGTGAAGGGGTAATGGACTTTTGCAAGAGCCTCAAGTTGAAGTCGCAGAAAAATTATGCTGCAGAAAGTTCAGGCAATTTAAATTCTATCTTCTTGCCCATGATTTCTGATGCATCTAAAACCTCTATGCCAATGAGTTTGCCGTCTCTATCAAAATCGGCATGCACTCCAGGTTTAATTGTTACCGTTTCTGCTGCCTTTACTTCCATATCAGCAAAATATATATAGAGAAGATCTCTCGCGGGATCATATTCTATTCTCATTTTCAGCCCCTCTTTTTAGAAAAATTCTGGCCATAATGGAGTTAGGGGTCAGGTCTTGTTTCTTGATATTTTTCTCTGCCACCATTTATATCTTTACTTACATTATTATTTCGCTTTCAAGAATTCATCCACAGTTAGGCCGCTTTTTCTTATCAGTCCTCGCAATAACCCTGAGAATGGGGGGGCATGAGAGTTGATTTGGGGTCACCCATTAAAGGGCCCTTTGTCAAGAGAAAAACGATCCCTATCAAAAAAAGTTAATATTTTTTCTTTTTTTGCCAGCAGGAAAAAATTCTTTTCCCTTTTTTGCCATCGCGGTTGTGTGTGGCGCTTCTTTCACGCCCGTTATTTCTTTCTATATAGTTTAGAATAGTCATGAATGAAGAGAGCCTCGGGGGTCAGGTCTTGAAATATCAGTTTTCAGCTATCAGGATCAAGCTAACACGCTTGCAAACATCTTAGCGAACAAGCGAGCAAGCCAACGAGCCGTATTCCGTCAAGAGTAACCTGTGAAATGTGAACCGCAACACCGTAATGCCGCAGTTACACATTTATAAGTCTTCCGGCTTAAGCCCTGTATGCTTTGCAATGCGTGCCAACATGCGCGGGCCGATTTCCTCATCATCATGAAACGCAAATATATAATCTGACCAATCAGGTCGTGAAAGAACTCGGTGTGAACCGCCTTTATGACGCTTAATGCTCCAACCAATCCGCAGCAGTGCCGCTAATACTCGTTTCGCTTTTACAGATGGCCATCTGCTCTTGCAGTTACTGAGAAGACATCATCCATTTCAGGAACAACTTCGCCGTTCTCCATGCGGTCAGCCAGCACCCGCAATGATAAAGTCTTGACACGAGCAATGGCTTCTTCACGGGTATGGCCATATGCAAGCACTCCAGGGAGATCCGGCACTTCCGCAATCCAGCGCCCATCTTCCTCTTGTTCGATTTCAATGATTAAATTCATCTGTATACCTCCCATCAGATGAAATATTATATCTCATTCGCTCTCGGCTCGAAGACTATTTTAACGGGTAACCAAGCCTCATTTATATACATCACCTCTAAAATCGGCCTTTTTACCATAGATAACTTTATTTCCGAAATTAAACTTTAATATGATCCTTAGAGGCTCTTGCAAAAGTCTTGAAATTAAAATGTAGCCGCAAACTTTAGTTACAAAACGCAGGCTAAAGCCTGCGGCTACCGGAATTGGACTTTTGCAAGAGCCTCCTTATTTTACCCATTCTTAAACGGTAATGTCCTTCCAATTTACCTGATAATTTTTTGATATGAACACTGCCTATGTCCTTTTGAAAGTCTATAATTTTCCTTTCGAACTTATCAATCAACTCATTTTCAACCAAAAATTCATGAGCTTCTTTCTTGTATTTTATGTTCCAACTCACAGCTCTAATTCTCTGGAAACAACAATGTCTCTCTCGTCTTCTTTAAGAAGGTCTTCGCCATAAAGCTTTTCTATTTCCTCCTGTTCCTCTTTGGATACATAAGGTAAAATTTCCAATCATAACCTTATTAAGAACTCTTCTAAAACCCTCCCTATTTCTTCCCTCACTACATTTCTCATTTTTTCTTCAGAGATTGTAATCTCCATTAGTTTGTCCTCCTTACTAAGTCGTTAATTTATAATGCCTTGAATCTTTATTTTATTAAAGCTTAACAAAAACAAAATACCTTTATCAACAATAGCCTGTACGGAAGAAGAGAGATTTGTGGTCCTTATGGGGTCAGGTCTTGTTTCTTGATTTTTGCTCCTCAAGGCACAAATGATAGTCGATACGGTCACGTCGTCACTTTTGACATTCAGGTTTATCTGGTTCATTTGGTTTCTCTGGTTTCTATGGTCAAAGTTAATGGGGTCAAACCTCGAGTTGCCAGTTATTAAGCCCTCTTAGACTGTTAATTTCGTCTCTTAGAATGTCACGTCTGGGGTCGCCCATTAAAAGGCCCTTTGTCAAGAGAAAAACGACCCCTAGCGAAAAAAGTTTTATCTTTTCTTTTTTTTACCATACCGATTCTGCATGATACTTCTTTCGCACCCGTTATTTCTTTCTTTACAGTGGATGTTCCGTTTAAAAACAAACGTTCTACCGGCTCTAACTGTTTGTAATTTCAAGCAATTTTACGACGTAAGGGCAATTTCTTTTTAGTGGTTACAATAATACCTTTACTGGGTAATACTTCAGGCAACCGGACATCCGCTGCTTCCAGTAATCTCCTTACAGATTCACGGGGTTGCAGAATTTGGTTGCACTGAGCTACACCTTTTAACAATACCTCGGTAGCACATAAGGAAGAAAGTTCCTTAATACCTTCTTCAACAGTTAAGTCCAACTGCTGCCACCGTATGGAAAGTTCCTGAACAATACGATAAGCCATCATTACTACAAATGCATGCCCCCTCGTACGTGTTGCAAGACGAACGTGAATAGGACGCATCTCCAATTCAACGGTCTTGCTGGTACGAAATGCCGACTCCACCAGCGCAAGATCTTTATATCGATTATGTATAATCTCTTTGGTTGCTGATGCATCAGCTAGATCAGTCTTTAAAACATAACAGCCCTCGAGTTTTCTCTCTTCTGCTAAAGCATATTCGTCCACAGTCAGGATAATTTCCCTGCCCGATGATGAAACCAATGCCCAATCTGAAAGTTTTAACTGCTTGTATTGTGTTAATAATCTCATCGCATACAACAATCGGATTATGTTTGCCAACAATGTACCTCACACCCCTGGTGTAGGTGATTAGATGGGTGTATTTCTCTTTATCAAAGTTTGCAAACAGGTAACAGGGGAAAAGAGGCTATAGGACCTCAACAAGCTTATTGCGTTTATATTTTTTTGATTTGAGTTTCGGGTTCAGGACCTCAATCCCTATGCCTTGAAGGCAAAAGGCGACTGAGTCCTCTTTGCCCGGTTTTGTATATATAGCATGCCACATTATAAATAATCTCCTCGTCTCCTTTTATCGGACATCCGGAGAAATCTCTTGACCCATCTTTGACACAGCAAATGCCATACCAAAGACAGCTGAAAGCATGAGTGCATTCGAGGGTATATGAAGGTTGAAATCAAATATACTGTGGATGGCGATAGTGGTTATCGAAGAGAGCATGGATATCTTGAAAATGCCTGTCCGTCCAGCCCAGCTGCCTCCAAATATACTACGAACAAAGAAGAATAAAAAAAGAAGGAGTAATACAGTACCGATTATACCCGTCTCGAGAATAAATTCAAGGTAGTCATTATGCGCATGGTCATAGATGGATGTAATAGCCTCAGGTGAATAGAACAGAAAAACGTTTATAAACGTGCCCAGACCGCTCCCTGTCAGATAGAAGTCTTTAAAGGCATTTAAGGTCTCTGCCCAGACAGCAAACCTTGCTTCACGTGTGATATCAGTCTCGTAGAACCTGTCTATAACAGGGTCAATCCCAAGATAGAACAGGTATAAGAAGAGGACGAATATAAAGGCTGCCAGGGTCCACCTCTTTTTTGCCCTGAATTTATCCCACGAAAGGAAGAGTCCGAAAACAGTAATGCCCGCAAAGAAGCTGATTATGCCGCCCCTTGAAAGGGAAAGAAAGAGAGAAACAGCCATGATGAGAGCAAAAAACCCGAATAATATTTTTCTTTCCCGTCTCTTCCGCGTAAATGCAAGTCCAAGGGTCAGTGGTATGAGCATGCCTATAAATCCGGCATAATGATTTCTGTTCACAAACGGACCGAAGGGAGATCCACCTTGGGTTAGTTCCCTGAACCAGTATATTCCTCCATTCCATGCAGCTTTCTGTACTATTGAAAAGATGGCAAGTCCAAAGCCGAAGTAGCTCAATATCTTGAGCAACCACCCGAGTGTATGCATGTCTTTAATGCTGAAAGCGAGGAGAATAAAGAAGAGAGAATAGGTAACCACCCTCAGGAACTCTATTTGCGTCTTATAGGCATAAAGGCTTATATGCATATTAGGGTTTTTATCAACGCTGTAGAATGAATAGAGTTCAAAGGATTTGGGCGCTATATATTTCAGAATAGTTGAGGGAAACGGGAGCATCTGGATAATTATATACGCAAGAAGACCGAACAGTGCAATAAACATATATCTTTCTTTTCGGCTGATAACTGCTTTGTCAGCATGCAGAGGATGCCCTGTTTTTGCCCTGATAAAGAGCCATATTATTATGAGTGTGAGAACACAGACCTCAATCAGCGCTGAGGACCATATCTCTACAGAGCCGAAGAAGAGTACAGAAAATATCAGGATAGCTGATGCAATGATGACTAGCGCTGTGTCAGGCTGAGCCCGTCTATCCATGCGCTCCCGCTAATCTTGTTATCAAGCTTACTTGACCGCTCCCTTCTTACCTTTATGGATATAGCACTGCATTCCGGAGGAACTTCGAATTCAACGTTAATCTCCCTCCAGAAGTTTGCACCTGTTATTACATCGGACTTTTTATACAGGCCCCTGCAGTCGTGGCCTTCAACTGAAAAGAACAGACCATTAGTCGTTGTAAGCGAATCAGTCTTGATATTTCCCCTGAGCAAATATTTAGCCTGAGGTACTAGCCTGACCACCTGTGAGGCTATTGTTATATCAGGGTTTTGCGTCCCATCAAATGTTACCCCCAGTGAACGGTCTCCGGATATACGGACACCCCAGTCTAAAAACACATCGGCCCCTTTTGTTTCGCTTATCTTCCAGTCAAAGCCGCCGTTCAGTATATCATACTCAAAACTCCCGTTCCAGAGAAGCGAAGGCTGGTTTTCTTTTTTTTCTTTGAACTTCTTATCTAGGAAGTCCTTCCATATGCTTCCTGCATCTTCATAAAGATGTCTTGATATAAGAAAGTCTGTATACCTCAAGAATAATTCATCTTCTACCTGTAACCCTTTTATTTTATTCCAGAGGTCTTTTGCCACTTCAATTCTATTGGTAGAAATGAGATAGAGGAGGTAATTTTTATAATAAGGATATGAAGCGGGTATAAGATTCTCAAGGACATATTGAGAATTAAGCGGAATTTTCCATACCAGGTCATAAACATCTACCTGCCTTTCAGGATTAAGAAGGATAAAATTTCTTAAGCTTCTTACCGACCTGTCTATGTCACCATTTATCAGATAGAAGACCCCTGCCTCCCACATCACCGCAGGGCTCTTCGGAATAAGCCTTACAGCCCTTTCCAAAGCATGACCTGCGTTCTCTGGCAACCCTGCTGCCCGGTATGCTTTTGCGAGGTCAAGCCAGCAACCTCCCTGCAAGGGACTCAGCCTTATAGAATCTTCATAATATTTGATTGCCTTTGTCAGGTCAGTCCCTTCACTGTTATACTGGTAAAATCTTCCGAGTAGGTAGTGATAGGTTGCATTCTTTTTTTCATGAGAGACTGCTGAAAGAAATCCCTTTTCGTCCAGGTTATCGAAAGATAACTTACCGAGAAATGGCATTGAGACAAGCCAGAGTGAAAGGAGGTAGAAAGGGAATATTATTGATAATAAAAGAATCTGGCGTTCATTTATTTTCATTAGTATAGTAATATCTATAGTAATTAGAATAATAGCTGTATCTCATATTTGATTGTCTTACCGAATTAAGCACAACCCCGAGTATCTTTGCATCTACACCTTCAAGCAGCCTCCTTGCCTCTTGTGCAGCCTCCTTTGGTGTTTTTCCGGATCTCACAACCATAATAACGCCGTCAGTCTGCGAGCCGACAATGAGCGGATCTGACATGCCCAGTATAGGAGGGGTATCAATAATAATAAAGTTATAAAGCGGGTAAAGGCTGTGCATAAGATCAGTGAACCTGTATGAACTCAGGAGCTCTGCGGGGTTAGGCGGGATTGATCCTGAGGTAATGATATCAAGATTCTGGATATCAGATGCTTTTATAAGGCCATTGCCGAATTCCATATTGCCTGAAAGGAATGCAGACAGGCCTACGCTGTTATCGAGATCGAAAATGTGATGAAGTCTCGGTTTACGCATATCAGCATCTATAATCAGAACCTTTACACCTGATTTAGTAAGACTGATGGCCGTGTTAATGGCAGTGGTCGTTTTACCTTCCTCGCTCGCAGGACTTGTGACTGCTATTACCCTCGGCGGTTTACCGCCTGTCGAAAGGAGAAGGAATGTTCTTATAGAACGATATGCCTCTGAAATAGGACTCCTACCATCTGAATGTGCAATATACTCCAATTTTTGAAGGGCTTCATTATTATCAGTATTAGTGTATTGTGGAACAAGTCCAAGCTGCGGAAGGTATACCTTTTTCTCGATATCCTCAGGTGTCTTGATTGTGTTATCAAGATACTCGGTAAAAAAGGCAAGGCCAATGCCGCCGAGAAGGCCGACTATGATGGATAACATGATATTCATTGTTTTCCTCGGCTTGAATGGCGCTTTTGGAACCTCTGCCCGGTCAAGCACCTGTATGTTGCTCGCAGTAAGACTTGCAGATACACCTGTCTCCTTAAGTCTCTGTAAAAGACCATTGTAGAGCTCTTTGTTGGTATCAGCTTCCCTTTTCAATATCTGGTACTGAATAGCGCGCTCGTTCAGGTCAAGGACTTCTTTCTTCTGGGCTTCAAACGCCGATTTGAGATTGTTTTCGCGTTTTACTGCAATCCCATAATCCTTTTTAACACTCAAGACAACCCTTTTTGCCTCCTGGTCTATCTTATTTTTTATCTGGTTAATATGTTCTTTAAGCCTCACCATCTTTGGGTAATCGGGTTTGTATGTCTTCAACTGCTCGTTGTATTCAGAGTCAAGGGCGGCATAATCTTTTTTGAGTGACGAAACCAGCGGATTGCTCATCACTACAGAACTCGATTCAGGGTCACCCGAACTTATCTCCCTGTAAAGGGCATCTTTGCTTATTCTTTCAGAAGTCGCTGTTGTAAGTTCTGTCGATAGTTCAGAGAGCTTTTTTGTGATTATATTTTCGCTATCTGTCCCTTTTCCTTCCCCACTTGTGTCTTTCTGAAGGAATATGATTCCCATTTTTGCAGCGTATTTGTTAAGTTTTTCTTCAGCCTGCTCCACCTTTGCTTTCATTATCTCAAGCTGCTTTTCGAGCCATACCCTTGCCTGATAAGTCGCCTCGAACTTCGATTCTATGTTCAGCCCGATAAAGGACTCTCCGATTGCGTTTGCAACCTTTGCTGAAAGTTCAGGATCATGCGATGCAAAGCTCACATTGACAAGCCTGGATTTCTGGAGGGGGCTAACATCAGTTCTAGCAATAAAGGAATCTATGAGGCCCGAGCTGATGCCATCATCCTCAAGTGGCTTATCCTGCTTTAAAAGAGTATTAATATCAGCATTATTTTCTTTATTCTGTAAATCTGGAACAAATTCAGGGTTAGTATTGAGGCTGAGTGAACGTATAACCCGTTTTGCGAGGTTCCTGGACTTCAGCATCTTGTACTGCGTCTGATAATAGTCATCCTCCATCCTTTCAAGACTTACAATATCCTTGAATGCAAGGATGTTCGGATTCTCTTTTTCAATCTTTATTGTAACAGTAGATTTGTACAGGGGCTTCATTATGAATGTAGCGATAGTAACAGTCGTAACTACCGCTGCAAGGAAGGTAATTACAATCCATTTTCGTCTCAGTATGACATTGAGATAATCTCTGAGATGTACTTCTTCTTCTGCGTCCGGCGGGCAGTATAAACGTTGGGGAGATGTTAAAGGATACTGGCGAGGTCTGTCCAGCGCCCTGTTTTTATCGTTTTCTTCGGTCATTTCTGTCTTTCTAGAACAGAGGGATTGGGGTGAAATATATCAACCCTTTGATGGTATTAATAAACCCACTAAAAAAGTTTTTAGCGCCATGTTTCGGCACAATTATAATATCATTTTCTGTAAGAAGAACATCAGGATTCGCGCCTTTTCTGATCGCCTCATAGTTAACAGGGATAACATCTCTATCGCCTTTGCCGTTATCCCGGAATATCCTGATGTCGCTGAGATTGGCCTCTGAATCTACGCCCTTGGCCATTGTAATCGCCTGTATAACAGTAGTTTTACCCCGGATAGTAAAAACACCCGGGTTTTTCACAGCCCCGTCCACAAAGATGACCCCACCCTTTGGCACATTGATTACATCGCCAGCAAAGACAGGTATGTTCAGGGCAAAATTACCGTTAATGAGGAGCTCATCAAGATCGATCACAATCGTTGTGGTTCGGCTATCCGGTGAGTTATGTATTGCCGGCCGGATAACATAACATATATTCCCTGCCTCTTCTTTAAGTCCCCCTGCTGCCATAAGCATATCGATAAGATATCTCTGGCCGGTTACCGCATATACCTGCGGGTTGTTTATCGCCCCAACAACCGATATCCTCTGGCTGTGATACTCCTTCACAAATACATTAACAACAGTTTCCTGTACATACCTTTCGAGCTTCCTGGTAATTACCTTCTCAAGTTCCGAAGTTGTTATGCCCTTTGCCATGATAATACCTACAAGTGGGAGTGCGATGTCGCCCTGTGAATTGACTCTTACAGTCTTTTTAATATCCTCAACATTATATGCCTCTATCTCGAGGAGGTCTTCAGCTCCGATTAAATAGTCATCCGTTGTGCTGGTTTTGTTTGCAGCGCCCACCATAATGACTTCGTTCAATCTTTCGGTCTTTTTTTTGGCGGCAAAATCTACAGTAGGAGGGGTCTTTGCACCATAGTCTGTGCTACAACCACATATAAAAAAAAATATTATGGATATGATGAAAAGAAATAAAGAATGCCTTTTATATGCCATAAAATGGGAAAATCGTACTAATACTAATAACTATGGAGTATAGGGACTTGCGACTCCTCCTCCACCTCCTCCACCTCCTCCACCTCCTCCTAATGCTGACACGGCAACAACAATGCCTGTTGTGACTAATACGCCTACTACAATAAGGCCTGTTGTGCCTATTGCTGCACCTGTTGTTGTACCTGCTGTTGCTGCCCCTGCAGCAGATGCTATACCTTTTGCAGAGACAAAAAGGCTTTCACCAGCAGTCAGGATTTTTGTGTTTGAGCCGAGATAGCTCACATTGACTTTTCCGGAGATACTCCTGATCTCAGTCCCCTTCTCGCTACAGATGACCATTCCCCGATAATTTTCAGGGTTTGGGACAACTGAAACAGTTGCCTGTGCTGTAGTGACAGTAAGCGATTCTGGAGGAGTCATATTAAAGGAGAGGGTTCCCTGTTTTAGATTAATAGTACACCCTCCATTCAAGGCTTCAAAAGCAACTTCTGTATCTTTTGAAAGCTCGATCCTCGATCCGCCCCTTGTAGTAATAGAGACGATCCCATCCCTTGTCCTGAGCTTTGTATTTTTTAGCAGTGGATAGACATCACGCATCTCAACCCACTGTCCTGTTGAAGATTCAATCTGAACAGCACCTGCAACGCCTGCAGCCTTAATTTCTCCGAAGGCTACAGTTTCCTGGGCCGAGATATGCGCTGCAAAGATAAAATTTGAAAAGATAAGCGAGGGAATGAGCACTAAAGAAATAAATCTACATTTTTTCATAATTATACCCCTTTCATATTGGTTGTTATAAAAAAGTCAATCTCTTTCTATTTATCAAACTATAATTAGAATACCATAATGTTAGAGCCTATTGCAAAAGTTTTTTTCTGTCACCCTGAACTTGTTTCAGTGTCCCGTTAGCATGTAAAGATGCTGATGTAAAACATTTTTTGAGATACGGGAATAAATCCTCTTGAATTCTTGTCTTTAACCATGATATAGTTTCTCTAACCA
>Ga0153916_10004143_pt1 | contig 10912 bp, 10 predicted proteins | sample Opewatmetagenome_FD_109642 | JGI IMG/M metagenome (GOLD analysis project Ga0153916, IMG submission 109642) | Freshwater wetland microbial communities from Ohio, USA - Open water 3 Core 3 Depth 4 metaG | ecosystem: Environmental > Aquatic > Freshwater > Wetlands | place: USA: Ohio, Lake Erie...
TCGTCCAAGAAGACGAATAACATACGCCGGCCCGCCGGCCCGGCATTGTAGTACTTCCACGCGTAGTAAGGTTTCGTCGACCAGGTGGATTTCTCGTACCCGGAGGAAGAGGCGACGCCGCCGGCGTGGTCCTCGATCTCGTCCGCGGGGCCGAAGATGACGTAGACTTTGCCGCGGTCGGTCCGCAAGCCCTCGCGCACGGGCGACGTATAGTGGTCCTCGACGTATGCCACGCGCCGCCAGAACTCCTCCTCGTATTCGTTCTCGGGCGTAGCCGGGTCCGGGTCGCGCCGCACCCAGAATTTATCCAACATCATGCTCTGTCCGCGCGGCGAGAGGACGTCGAAGAGGGCCAGCTCCTCGTCGGTCGCGATTAAGGACAACGCCAGGCGGGTCTCTTTCTCCGTAGGCCGCGGCAAGGGCCGCACCTCGTCCGGGAAAAGGACACCGAACCGCTCGGCGCCGCTCATGCTCTTTATAAGGTCCTCCGTCAATAGGCGCAAGTCCCGGCTCTCGGCCTCGCCCGACCCCTCCATGGTTTTCTTTTTGACGTCGTTCACCCAGACCTGAACGGTATACAGTTCGCCGTCGGACGTGACGCGGCCCGTGACGACGACGTCGTCGTCCAGCGCTTTGCCCAGCCGCACGATGTCCTTCATGGCGGTGAGGTCGAGGCCGGCTTGCGACGCCGCGTTGACGGCCTTGCTCATGCGCCGGTACTTTTCGACCTCGAACCCCTCGGCGGCCTGGAACATCAACCGCACGTTGTCGGCCACGTCGACGCCGCTTTCGGGCGTCGCCTTGCCGTAGGCCGGGAAGTCCAGCACGGCGACTTTCTTGGCGCCGGCCGCGGCCGCGGCGACGGCCACGAGCGCAGCCGCTATCGCCAAGTATTTTAACGTCTTCATATTTTTCTCGTCCTTCTTTCGGGTTATTTTCGCTGACAGCTTGAAATTATAATACACGGCTTAGGTAAAAGCAATTAAAAATCTTGGCGCGCGGCCGGGGATTTTCGGCGGTGCGCCCTCACCTATAAGAAAAGCCGCCCGGGCGGGCGGCCTGCGGTCGTAGCGGGGGATGTCGGGGCGTAAAGCTTTACGCCCCTACGCACCCCCTACCAATACAACGCCTTCACCCGGCCCAGTGAGGCGGGCGTTACCGCCTGGTAGGGGTACCCCCTTTGTAACGCCGCCGTTATGACAAAGCTCCCCCGCCGGCGTCAAGCGCTATTATTTTACAACCCGGCGTTTTAAGTTGACACCGGCCCGCGTCGCTATTATATTACCTTTCGGTTCAATCGCGGGCGACGTAGGCGCCCGTTGCCGTGGCCCCCTCCGACGACCAAAAGGCCGATAAGCAGCCCAGCAGCCGGACCCTCTGGCTCCGCCTCCAGACGCTGTTGTCGGACAAGATAAGCTCGCTGCCGACGCTGGCGGCGAAGATGGCCGACATCCGCGCCGCACTCGAGGAATACGGCGCCGTCGGCCTGGTATACCTCACCATCCCCCGCTTCGACGACCTGGAGGCCCTCTACGGCTGGCAGTACCTGGACGAGTTTATCGCCGACGTCGGCGCCCTCCTCGCCAAATTCCACCGCACCTTCCTCAAGCCGGACGACGTCGTCGTGGCGCGGGACGTCCAATCGGCGGAGTTCCTGTTGTTCGTGAAGCCGTCCGCGGCCGAAAAACCGGAAGAGGTAGCCCCGGACCGCCTCGAGACCCTCAAAACCCAGCTCGTAAAATATTTACAAGCGGAGCGCGACGTCACCATCCTGCGCGGCCATCAGCAAATCAATTTCCTCACCGCCACCACCCGCATCATCCACAACCTCTTCACCCGGCCCGAGCGGCTGGTCTTAGCCGCCGTCGACGAGACCCGCCGGGGGGCTATGGCCGCGGCCCAAACCGAAGCCCGCCGCCAAAAGGACACGCTGCAACGCATCATCATGCGCGAAGAACTGGACGTCCTCTACCAGCCCATCGTCTCGCTGGGCGAGCTGGCCGTCTTCGGCTTCGAGGCCCTCTCCGCGGCGGCGGGCGACACCGGCATCGCGGACGCCGAGATGCTGTTCGCGCTGGCCAAAGAAGTCAACCTGTCGGCCCAGCTCGACCGCGTATGCCGCCGCCGCGCCTTCACCGACGCCCAACGGTGGCTCGGCGACGCCCGGCTCTTCCTCAACACCGACCCCCGCACCGTCGAGGACCTCGGCACCCGCGACGACGCGCTGTATCACCTCTTTCAGAGCGGCGGCATATCGCCCCATCGCGTCGTGCTGGAGATAACCGAACGCTCCGCCATCGCCAACCTGGCGCTCTTCGAGGCCACCCTCAACCGCTTCCGCGATTACGGCATCGGCGTGGCGGTGGACGACGCCGGCGCCGGGTACGCCAGCCTCAACACCATCGCCCGCCTTAAACCCGACTTCTTGAAGTTCGACATGACGCTGGTGCGCGGCATCGACCGCGACCGCGTCAGACAAGAATTGCTGACGACGGTCCAGGAGCTCGGGCGCCGCGTCGACGCCCGCGTTATCGCGGAGGGGATCGAAACGGAGGCCGAACTCGAAACCCTCTTCCGGGCGGGCGTGGAGTTCGGCCAGGGCTACTTCCTGGCGAGGCCGAAACCGGCCTCCGACATCGAACGGTACTTCCCCCGCGAACCCGGGCGGATGCTCGAATATAAGAGACCCGACGAACCAACCGGCGGCGCGCCGGAGGATGAAGGCCGTGAAGAGAAAAATCCTCGTAGTTGACGACGAAGAGAGCGTCCGGCACGTCGTAACCTTTACCCTCGAGCGGGCCGGGTACGAGGTTGACGCCGCCGTCAACGGCGACGACTGCCTCGACAAGGTCTACTCCTTCCATCCGGACCTGGTTTTGTTGGATTTGATGATGCCCATGGTCGACGGCTGGGAGGTATTGCAGCTTTTGCGGTCCAACCCCGAAACCGAAAACATCCCCGTCGTTTTGCTGACCGCCAAGGGGGAGATCCACGACATAATGTTCGCGCTGCAGCAAGGCGCGGCCGACTACATCACCAAACCCTTCGGCAAGGAAGAATTGCTCGAGCGCGTATCCCGCGTTTTGAGCTGAGCGGTTCGGTCGAGCACAATCGAAAACCCGCCCGGAACGCGAGGGCGGGTTTGCCGTCGGCCTCGGGCCCGGGCCGTCAAACCTCGCGAATGATGACCTTCTCGTACTTCTTCGGGTCTTCCAATACCTTGCCGGTCCCCAGCACGATGCACGTCAACGGGTTTTCGGCCAACCGTATCGTCAGGTTGGTCTCTTTGTTCAAAGCCAGGTCGAGGCCCCGCAAGAGCGACCCGCCCCCCGCCAGCACCACGCCGTCGTCGATGATATCCGAGGCCAACTCCGGCGGCGTCTGCTCGAGGGTGTCCCGGACCGCGCCGATGATTTGGCTCACCGGCTCGCGGATGGCGTCCCTCATCTCGCGGGAGGAGACGGTCAGCGTCTTGGGAATGCCGGCCACGAGGTCGCGCCCCTTGACCGACATCGTCTCCTCGCGCTCCAGCGGGTAGGCCGAGCATATAGTCTTCTTTATCTTCTCCGCGGTCTGCTCGCCCACCAACAGGTTGTAAGCCTTTTTTAAATAGTTATCTATCGCCTCGTCGATCTCGTCGCCGGCGACGCGGATGGAGGTGCTGGTCACGATGTCCTCCAGCGCCAGGACCGCGACCTCGGTCGTGCCGCCGCCGACGTCCACGATCATGCTGCCGCGCGGCTCGTGGATGGGGAGGCCGACGCCTATGGCCGCGGCTATGGGCTCCTCCACCAGGATGACTTCCCGCGTCCCGGCGTGCAGCCCCGAGTCGCGCACCGCGCGCCGCTCGACGTCGGTTATGCCGGTCGGGACGCATATCGCCACCCGCGGCCGGAAGACGCCCCGCTTCCCCCTCGCCTCGCGGATGAAGTACTTTATCATCTCCTCCGCCAGGCGAAAATCGGCGATGACGCCGTCCTTCATCGGCCGTATCGCCAGGATCGACCCGGGGGTCTTCCCCAACATCTCTTTGGCGTCGTGCCCCACGGCCAGGACTTCCCGCTTCGCGCGGTCGAGGGCCACCACCGAGGGCTCGTTTATCACGATGCCGCGGCCGCGCACGTACACCAACGTGTTCGCCGTCCCGAGGTCCATCGCCATATCGGGCGTGACCCAAGAGAAGAGACGCTTCATGTTCCAAAAAGCGCTCAAGGCCGCCTCCACTTGAGGTGATAGGTTTTCTTTATACTAACACACCATCCGCGCCCTCGCAAGTTTATTCCGGCCGACGCGGCCCGTCCGGCGCCCGCCGCTCTTGACTAACGCCCGGGCCGTTCGTATTATACCAGCGTATGGACCGCGTAGCCGTTATAGCGGACTCCCACGATAACCTGCGCATGATCCGGCAAGCCGTCGCCGTCATCAACGAGTGGGGCGCGGACCTGGTCGTGCACTGCGGCGACTACGTAGCCCCTTTTACGGCGGAGCCGTTCCGAAAACTTAAAGCCCCTCTGCGCGGCGTCTTCGGCAACAACGACGGCGACCGCGCCGCCCTCAAAAAGGCGTACGCCGACATCGGCGACATCAATCCCGACCCGCACCGCTTCACCTTCGAGGGCCTCTCCATACTTATAACCCACAAGCCGCGCGTGGCGCGCGAGGCCGCGGCCGGCGCCGGCTACGACCTCGTCGCCTTCGGCCACGACCACCACGTCCGCGTCGAACACGGCGAATCGCTCGTCATCTGCCCGGGCGAGCTCGGCGGCTGGGTCACCGGGCGGGCGAGCCTCGCGCTGGTCGAGGTCAAAACCGGCACCGTGGACATAGCGTACCTTTAAACGATGAAACCCTCCGCCGCAGCGCGCGGTTGCGCGACCGCCGCGGCCCTCGCGGCCGCTACGGCCTTTTCCCTCGCCGCCGGTCCGGCCCCGGCTCAACCCCCGAACGCCGCCGCCCCCAACCTCCCGGCCGCGCATTACCTTGACGAGATCGAGGGGCAACGAGGCGTCGTCGCAAGCTACCGCGGCACCGCTGCCCTGCGCGCCTACGGCAAGGTCGAGGGTTCCTATAACGCCGCCTTCGGCCGCGTCCTGCCGGACCGGAGCCGCTTGGAGATATCGACGCCCCTGACCGGAACGGCGTTGATAGTCACCGCCGAGGGCGGTCGGCTCCTTGCCTATTACCCGGGCGACAACGTCGCCGTCGTGGCCGCGGACCGCGGGTGGGGCCTGGCGGCGCTCCCCGCCGGGGGCAAATACGGCGGCCTCGCCGAAAGCCTCGATTGGCTCGCCGGCCGGCCGCCGCTATACGCCTCCGAAATCGCCGCCGGCGGCGTGGAAATGACCGCCGGCCAAGACGAGGGTCGCGTCACCCTCAGCTGGCGCGCGCCGGGCGGCCCCCGCTTCCAACAAATAACGCTGGCCGGCGACCCGCTTCGCGTTGTCAACGCCCGGCTATACGAAAACGACGAGGTCGCCTTCGACGTTACATACGACGATTGGCGCGGACGCGGCGTCGTCGTGGTGCCGTTCGCGATAACGGTCAAGACCGCCGACGTCGTCGTGGAAATATCCGTCAAAAAATTCGAAGTGGACGCAGCGATTCCCGAGGCCGCGTTTTCGACGACGCCTCCCGCAGGCGCCACCGTAACGGAGACGTGGCCCGCCGGGCAAGGGTACAATGCCGAAAATTGAGGAAGCCGCGCTCGAGGTCGCGGCGCCCGCCAAGGTTAACGTGTGCCTGCTGGTCGCGGGCCGACGCGCCGACGGCTACCACGACGTCGCGACGATCATGGCGCCGCTCGAACTCGCCGACGCGTTGGCGATAAAAATTATGGCCGGCCGCGGCGTCGGCGTCAGCTGCGACGGCGCCGGCGTCCCCGAGGGCGAGCGCAACCTCGCCGGCCGCGCGGCGCTGGCGTTCCTGGCCGCGGCGAACGTCGAAAGCCGCGTTGACGTGCGCTTGACGAAAAACGTGCCGGTGGGCGCGGGCCTGGGCGGCGGCTCGAGCGACGCCGGGGCGACGTTGAAAGCTTTGAACGAGCACTTCGGCCGGCCGCTGGGCGACGACGCGCTTTGGCGGCTCGCGCGCAACCTCGGCGCCGACGTGCCGTTCTTCCTGGGCCGCGGCTGGGGTTTCGCTGCGGGCCGGGGCGAATTCGTGACGCCGGTGCGCGGCCCGGCCGGCGTTCCCTTCCTGCTCGCCGCGCCGCGGCGCCCCGTCCAAACCACGCGCGTCTACAAGGCGCTAAGCGCCGACGATTACGCGGCCAACGCCGACGCCCTCTGGGACGTGCTCGCCCGCCTCGAGCGGCCGGCGGCGGCGTGGTGGCCGGCGGGGAAGAATTCGCTGGAGGGGCCGGCCTTGCGCGCCTTCCCTTTCTTGACGGAGCTCAAAGCCGACCTCGCCGAGCTGGGCTTCGAGGGCGCGCGGCTCAGCGGCTCGGGCGGCGCCTTCGCGACGCCGGTCGCCGACGGCGAGAAAGCCAAGGCCGCGGCCGCGGAACTGGTCGCCCGCGGTTACTGGGCGACCATAACCGCCACGCGATAACGATGCGGCTCTTCTTCAACGCCAAAATAATTACGACGCTGTTCCTTTCGGGCGTCTCGGCCGGCCTGGTCGCCCTCGACCTGACGGGGCGGGTGGAGGCGCGGGCGTTCCTGGCGCGGGTCAAGGCGCCGGCGTACGAGCTCTCGTTTTACATGAAGGAACTAAAGATAGGCGAGGGGAATCGGGCCGAACTGGCGGAGCAGCTCGCCCGGCGCGCGATGCTGTTGGGCCGCGCCGAGCAATACAAGCGCGAGAACGACGCCCTCCGCGCCACGCTGGGCTACCGCGTCGAGATGCCGTACGAGCTTACGTACGCCCGCGTTCTCGAGCGGCGCGCTGAGACGTGGCTCGAGACCGCTATCGTCGGCGCCGGCCGCCGCGACGGCGTCGCCGCCGGCATGCCGGTCGTCGGCACGGAAGGGCTCGTGGGGCGCGTCGCCCGGGTGACGGCGACGGCGGCCGAGGTGGAGCTCGTCACCGGCGAGCCCGTCCGCGTCGCCGCGACGCACGCCCCCACCGGAACGACGGGCGTATATTACGCGGACGCCGACGGCCACGGCCACCTGGCGCACATCCCGCGCGCCACCGAATTAAAATTGGGCGATATGATAGTCACGGCCGCGACGAGTTCCCTTTACCCGCCGGGGCTAATTATAGGCCGGGTCCGCGCCGTCGAGCGGCCTTTCGACTCCATGTTCGCCGAGGTCGAGGTCGCGCCGGCCGAGAACATGGCCGCGCTGGAGAACGTCTTTATCGTAAAATGGCTGCCGGCGGGAAAATGACGGCGGGCCGGGAAACTCGCCCGCGTCCAACCTTTCCGGGCTGGCTTTTCGTTATCGTCGCCACCCGCCAAGCTCTACCGGCGGTTGATTTAAGGCGCCGGCCTTTGGTATAATACGCCGGTTCCCTACGACGCCCTCATAAGGCGAAATAGAGATGAAGAGGACGCCCTTCGGTCAATCCTGTCTGGTGATAGGCCAGTGCGCCGTCAACTGGTTCGCGCGGCGGCCGCTGGTGGTCTCGTTCGAGGTCACGAACTCGTGCACCTGCAACTGCCGCCATTGCGACCACGGCGGCCCGGCGGCCGAGCCCGACCGCGTCACCCCCGACGACATCCGCCGCTGGACGAAGGTCCTGCGCCCGGGGGGCATCCAGATCTCGGGGGGCGAGCCGCTGGTACGCGACGACATAATAGAATGCGTCCGGGCGGCGCAGCGCGTCGGCGGCCTGCCCTACACCGTCTTCGTCACCAACGCCTCGCTCTTGACCGAGGAGAAGTATCTGGCGCTGCGCGAGGCCGGCGTAGACCAGTTCTCGGTCTCGCTCGACTTCCCGGACGAGCGGCACGACGACTTCCGCCGCCACCCGGGGCTCTTCGACCATCTGGACGCGCTCTTGCCGCGCCTCGCCGCTTACGGTTACGACGACGTCGTCCTCAACACCGCCGTCACCCGCGAGAATTATAAATATATGAACGACCTGGTCGACCTGGCCGAGGTGTGGGGCGTAAACATATCCTTCAGCGCGTACTCGCCGCGGCGCACCGGCGATACGTCGTATATGATAACCGAGGCCGACGAGCTGGCCCAACTCCGGAGACAATTCGACGTATTGCGCGAGCGCAAACAGGACGACCCGCGAGGCCGCGTCGTCAACTCGCGCACCACGCTCGCCGATACGTATAAATATTTCGAGCGCGGCGGGACGCCGGGCTGCACCGCGGGGCTCCGCTTCCTCGTCGTCGCCGCCGACGGTTACCTCCAGCCGTGCTCGATGCACTTTCGCAAATATCTGGACCAACGCAAATTGGCCCAAGAGTTTACCGCCGGCAACGGCTGCGACGAGTGCTACGTCGCCATCCGCTCGTACTTAGACAAGGGGTTCTGGCAGCTGCTCCGCGAGAACGTCGGCGACCACTTCTCGTTCCGGCTGCGGCGGGACCGGGCGGAGGGGGGCTAGCGCGTTGATTTACGTTTTACAAATACGCCGCGGGGGTCTAAAATATAAGCGGCGAACAGGGGGGAGCCCGTGCAAAGGATAGAAATTACTTCAATAAAAAGTACGAGACCGCGCCTCGGCGGCGTATGCCCGGGGCGCCACTTTAATTTCCGCGGGGTTCCGATCGTGAGAAAGGCTATGGCTATCGCGACGTAGACGGCGCCTTCGCCTACTAGTTCGACCCGGAGGAAGTACACATCTACAAGTTCCAGCGCCCGTCCCCATACGTACCGGACTAACCGATCAACAACTATAAAGGGGGATGTAAAATGAAAAGGTTTATACTCATATCAACGCCCGCGGTCTTATTTACGGCTATAGCCTACGCCGGCATGGGCGACGTATTAACGTCCTGGCCCGCGCCGCCTAGTACTTTCAACCGGGTAAACGGTATTACCTTTGAAGGCAATTATGTTTGGGTAAAAGACCGCGTATGCGAAACGGGCGGCGTTGTAAAATGTACTAAGTCCGGCTCAATCGTTAAGGAAATTGGATTCCCTTACCATTATTGGAACGATTCATACGGCCTCGCGTTCGACGGGACGTATCTATGGACGATATTCCACCAGCCTGTGGGCGCAATGTTATTTGACCACTACGTCAAATATACGACCAACGGTTCCGAAGCCGGTGGTTTCGTAGCGCATCCTTTGCCCGCTTACTACCGGAGTTTAAGCGTTAGTTGGGATGGCCAGTACCTATGGACGGACGAGAGGCGATACAGCCAAGAACGTCCCGACGCTTCGAAATACACGACGACCGGGACGTTCGTCGCTTCTTTCGCGATGCCGGCGTACGTCGCTACTGCCGCCGGTTACTACCACAACCAGCTCTGGCACGGCGGCTTAACGCCCGGGCCTTATATTTATGGTTCCGGGATAGGCGGCCAGGTCGTCGCTTCGTTCCCGGCGCCCGGCGGCTCGTGTTACGCCGTCGGCTTCGACGGCGAGTACCTGTGGACGGCGGACCGCAACACGCCCCAATATATCTACAAGGTGGATATCGATGTCGTCGGCTTAAACCCCGGCTCTTTCGGTAAGATTAAGGGCCTTTATCGTTAAATAATTCAACTTGGTAGGTTCCCCCTTCGGCGCGTTCACGGACGAGTTCGACCCGGAAGAAGTCCACATATACAAGTTCCAGCGGCCGTCGCCGTTCGCGCCGCCCGGTTAAACGATCAACGACGATAAGGGGGATATAAAATGAAACGTTTTACGATAACAATGACGTTAGTAGTTATGTTCGCCCCGGTAGCCAACGCGGGTATGGGCGACGTATTAACGTCGTGGCGAGCGCCTCGAACTTATAACATAATAAATGGTGTAACCTTCGAAGGCGATTATATCTGGCTCAAAGACTGGTGGTGCGAAGGCGGCGCAGTATATAAATGCGCCAAATCGGGGTCCGTCGTAAAAGAGATAGGTTTCCCTTACCACGGTTCGGGGGAGTCTAACGGCCTCGCCTTCGACGGCACGTACCTATGGACTATTTACTTCCCGCTACAGGGGCCCGTAAGGCGCGACCACTACGTTAAATATACTACGACCGGCTCGGAAGCGGGCGGTTTCGTAGCACATCCCGACATCCTTTACTTGCCTAGTGTTAGCGTAAGCTGGGACGGCCAATACATCTGGACCGACGAGCGCCGCAAGGGTGTTGATACGAAAGCCGGTAAATATACGACCGCCGGGTCCCTGCTCGGGACTTTCTCCGTACCCGGAAAATGGAGCACCGCCGCCGGGTATTACAACCACCAGCTCTGGGCCGGCGGCCCGGGTAACTACATATACGGCATGGTCATCGGCGGCGCCCTGGTCGCCTCGTTCCCGGCGCCCGGGGGTTCGTGCGGGGCGGTCGGCTTCGACGGCGAGTACCTCTGGACCGCGGACCGTAACAAGCCGCAGTACATCTACAAAGTAGATATTGAGGTAGTCAACGTCAACCCGGATTCGTTGGGGAAGATAAAGAGCCTCTATCGTTAATTAAAATTATCCGGGAGGAGGCGCCGTGTATCGTTCGCGCCGCCGGGTTAACCAATTAACGACGCTAAAGGGGGATATAAAATGAAAAAGGTAATACTCACGTTAACGGTAGCAGTTTTGTTCGCCGCCGCAGTCTATGCCGGCATGGGCGACGTATTGGCGTCGTGGCCCGCCCCCCTAAAAAATATGTTAGCTAACGGGATTACCTTTGAAGGCGAATATATATGGCTTAAAAATTGTTCTTGCGAATTCGGCGGGGTTGTAAAATGCACTAAGTCCGGTTCCGTCGTGAAAGAGATAGGTTTCCCTTTCCACGGTATGGGGGAGTCTAACGGCCTCGCCTTCGACGGCACGTACCTATGGACTATTTACTTCCCGCTACA
>Ga0153916_10004145_pt1 | contig 10909 bp, 10 predicted proteins | sample Opewatmetagenome_FD_109642 | JGI IMG/M metagenome (GOLD analysis project Ga0153916, IMG submission 109642) | Freshwater wetland microbial communities from Ohio, USA - Open water 3 Core 3 Depth 4 metaG | ecosystem: Environmental > Aquatic > Freshwater > Wetlands | place: USA: Ohio, Lake Erie...
ACCGAGGGACCTAAGAAAATAAGCACAAAGTCTGGGCTTTTCTTCTCGGCGGTGAGATCTTGAAAGGTCTGATTTATTAGCTTCAGATGAAGAGCAACCATTTTCGGATCGCCCATTCTGACGTCAAAAACAGCCTTGGCTGTTTTCACTCCCTTCAGGGCTGGGTATTCTTGAGCCAGCGCAGGCAGGACGGTCATAAATAACACACTTGCCATCAAGAATAGACCCAAGACGATTCTATGGCTGTCGTTGATTCTAACTTTTCTCATTGAATCCACCTCCTTTGCAGACTTAAAGTCGTTATTTCTCATCGCATTTCATCTCTTTTGCCCCTTTTCAGCGAACAAAAAACCTCACATAAAACAATTCTATTTCTGTTCTTCACCCCCTTCCCTGACCGCGGTGAAATATGCGATCCAGTCCTGCTGATTACCTCAGGGTCACTCAGTCTCAGTTATTGAGAAATAAAAAAGAAAACTCTATCTCGAAACACAAAGAAAGATTCGGCTGAACTTGTTCTAATTTAGTACTTGAGAATATATTTAGCAAGGATTTTCTCTTGACAATCTTTGCCTTTTATCGTAAATAATCCTAAGACTATGGCGGCGTAGCTCAGTTGGCCAGAGCAGAGGAATCATAATCCTTTAGTCAGGGGTTCGAATCCCTTCGCCGCTATTTTTTTATTTCTGGAGTGCAAGAGCTTGCTCTTGCCTTCTTAAAAAGCATCAGCAAGCTGATGCACTCCAGTCAATGCACTCCAAAAACAGACAGGCAAGCCGATAAAGCCTTGCGGCTCGTAGAGATGCCTGTTCCACCAATAGGATACAAATGTATCATTTTTTTATTCTGTATATTTTTTGGTTAAGGGTTTGACATTTAATTTTTGAGGTCTTATATTAGTTTTTGCATTAAGGAGCTTTTTATATGTGGTATAATCGGATAGGGTTTAAATTGATCTTATTCGTGGGGTCTATTCTGATTATTGCCTTAGGGATTTTCACCTTTGTGAGCATAAACTCTCAGAAAAAGCAGCTCATCGGAGAGGTTTTGAAAGGGGCTTCCCGCATCAGCGAGACAGTTAAAAGAAGCACACGCTACGATATGTTAAAATATGAGAGCGAGGCAGTCCACAACATCATCGAGACGATTGGAGAGCAGGAGGGGATCGAAAACATCAGGATTTTCAACAAAGAGGGTAAGATAATGTTCTCCACTGATAAAAAGGATGTCGGCTCGATGGTGGATAAAAAGGCAGAAGCCTGTTATGCCTGCCATTCTGCAGAAAAACCTCTGGAAAAACTCTCCATGCCGGAGAGGAATAGAATCTATAAAACCAAAGAAGGACACCGGGTCCTGGCGATGATAAATCCGATCTATAATGAAAAGGATTGCTATACTGCAAACTGCCATGCTCATTCATCAATCCAAAAAGTCCTTGGGGTCCTGGATATAGGGATGTCCCTGGAAGATGTGGACAGCGAGATCAAGGGGAACCAGAACAAGATGTTAGCTATTGCGGTTTTTATTTTCTTGGGCATTTCTGGAACCATAGGAATATTTGTTCGAAGGTCGGTTAGCCACCCGGTTAGAGCCTTGGTAGATGAGACCAAAAGGATTGCCTCAGGAGATTTAGGCTCGACTTTAAAAATAGAGTCCAGGGATGAAATCGGCGAGCTGGCCAATTCGTTTAACCGGATGACTCAGGATCTGTCTAAAGCTCAGGAGGAGCTGAAGGAATGGAGTAAAGTCCTTGAGAAAAGGGTAGAGGAAAGGACTCAGGAGCTGAAGAAAACCCAGGAACAGTTGGTTCAGTCTGAGAAATTAGCTTCTTTAGGCAAATTAGCAGCAGGGATTGCCCATGAGATAAATAACCCCTTGACTGGTATTCTCACTTACAGCTCATTGCTCTTAAAGGAGCATAAAGATAACCCCCAGATGAAAGAGGATCTGGAGATCGTGGTTAATGAGACTACCCGCTGCAGGAAGATCGTAAAAGGGCTTTTAGAATTTGCCAGACAGACCGAGCCCTCTAAAGCTCCAGCCGATATAAACAAGGTGGTCGAGGAGACACTTTCCTTACTCGAGACTCAGGCTCTTTTCCAGAACATAAAGATAGAAAAAAGACTAAAAAAAGGTCTGCCAGAGGTAATGATGGATGTCGATCAGATAAAACAGGTATTCGTGAACATAATCATCAATGCGGCTGAGGCGATGTCTCAGGGTGGCACCCTTACCATACAGTCGGATTCAGACCCGGAAAATAGATTCGTCCAGGTTAGTTTCATAGACACTGGACCCGGAATCCCTGAGGAGAATTTGCCCAAGATATTTGACCCATTCTTCACTACCAAAAGGTCGGGAAAAGGTACAGGTTTAGGCCTTTCGGTCAGCTATGGGATAGTTCAGAGACATAATGGGTTTTTAGAAGTGAAAAGCCAGTTAGGAAAGGGGTCGATTTTCACGGTTAAGTTGCCTTTATGAGATCTCTGGAAAAGACAGACAATAGCGTTGCCACTCCAGCCCTATGGGGGCTTGCTCTGACAACGACATTCATAACTCATGATCGTCCTCATCCTGAAACGGATCCGCAGGACAGGAGTGAGGACGCTACAGATTTCTTAATTGTATAATATTCTTACAGGAGATAGAGACAGAAAATGGCAAAAGGCAGAATTTTGGTGGTGGATGATGAGGTGGTAATCTGTAAGAGCGTGCAGAGGGTACTCTCGCCTGAAGGGTATGAAGTGGAATATGCTTTATCCGGAGAAGAAGCCTTGGAAAAACTGAATCAGGATGATTTCGACATTGTCATCACTGACCTGAAAATGCCCGGAATGGACGGACTGGAGCTTTTGACCAAGGTAAAAGAGAAAGACCCGGAGACAATAGTGATCATGATCACCGGATACTCCACGGTGCAGACTGCGGTTCAGGCAATGAAAATGGGCGCTTTAGATTATATTCCCAAGCCGTTCACACCGGAAGAGCTGGTTGTGGTGGTGGAAAAAGCCCTGGATAAAAAAAAACTGATTTTTGAAAATATCTACCTGCACAAGGAATTAGAGGCTAAATATTCTTTTGAGAATATCGTAGGTAATAGCCCGAAAATGCAGGAGGTATTCAAGTTCATCCGCAAAGTTGCCCCTGCAGACAGCACTGTACTGATCTACGGGGAGAGTGGAACTGGTAAGGAGTTAATCGCCAGGGCTATTCATTTTAACAGTAACCGTAAAAATAAGCCGTTTTTCCCGGTGGATTGTGGGGTCTTATCCCAGGACCTTTTAGAATCCGAGCTTTTCGGACACGTGAAAGGCTCTTTCACCGGAGCAGTATCGACCAAGCCAGGGATTTTTGAAGTGGCAGATGGTGGCTCAGTCTTCTTAGATGAGATAGGAGACATAAACCCGATCATCCAGGGAAAACTTTTAAGGGTAATCCAGGAGCAGGAGTTTTTGCCAGTTGGAGGGGTCCAGACCAAAAAAGTCGATCTGCGGTTCATCGTTGCCACCAATAAGAACTTAGAGAAGCTGGTGAGCGAAAAAAGGTTCAGGGATGACCTCTATTACAGGCTGAATGTGGTTTCGATCACCATCCCTCCTTTACGTGAGAAAAAAGACGACATCCCGATTTTAGCTTACCACTTCCTTAAAAAATTCAACCAGGAAATGGGAAAGGATATAAAGAGTATCTCAGTAGAGGCGATGAACAAGCTGATTAACTACGAATGGCCCGGTAATGTCAGGCAGTTGGAAAACGTGATAGAAAGGGCTGTAGTTATGGCAGAGAGCCAGACGATTATCTCAGAATATCTTCCCACTGCTATTTTAGGTAAGGGCGAGGAGATAGATACCCAGATTCCGAAAAGCTCTGAAGAGCTTAAAAAGATGAAAAAATATTTAAGGGAAAGCGCGGTGGAGAATGCGGAGAAGATGTTTGTGCTTGAGGCTTTGAATCGAAACGATTGGAATGTTACCAGGTCTGCTAAAGAAGTAGGGATGCAAAGGACTAACTTCCAAGCCTTAATGAGGAAATATGACATAAGAATAAGAGAAGGTAATGAATAAAAGATTTATACATTTAAAGATATTATATACATTGAATTGTAATTATAACTTAAAGTCTATCAGAAGCTTAAACAATATAACCGCATATTAATTATATACAAGAGTAGTCTTGTTATCTTCTTTCTAAGACACACTACATTTTTTTATCATTCATAATTCATTATAATTAAACAACTTAATCAGGATTAGCCACTTTAACTTTATTAATTGGCATATAGGTTGCTCTAAATAAGTTTGTGAAAAAAGTAACAATCTCGCAACAAAAAGAAGGTGACTAACATGAAGGACAAAAAAAATATACTGGTGATAGACGATGAGCCGATCGTCTTAGATTGCTGTCGAAGTATATTACATCAGGAAGGATTTGAGGTAAGGGGAGCAATGAATGGCAGGGAAGGATTGAAGAAGATAGAGGAGGACGAATATCATGCGGTTTTAGTTGATTGGAAGCTTCCGGAGATTGATGGGATGGAGGTTTTAAGAATTATCAAGAAGAACCATCCAGATATAATCGTAGTAATGATAACAGGTTATCCGTCTGTAGAATCTGCTGTAAAGGCGATGAAATTAGGGGTCTCAGATTATGTTTCCAAACCCTTCACCCCAGAGGAGCTGAAGGAAGCTTTAATCAATGCATTAGAGCATTCAAAGGGACCTAAAAAGGAAGAGCCAGAAATTGAGTCAGCAATTGAGGCAGAGGCAAAAAGGATTATTTACGGGATCGAAGAGAGGGTGGAGCCAAAGCCAGAAGTTATAATTGAAGAGGAGCTTCTTCCTGAGACTTTAGCCCTTTCAGGGACTAAGAGGTTATGGAGTGCGATTCTTTCTATTCCTAAGTTCTTGTGGAGCGCAGTTTTTTCCAGACTTTTCTTTATTCTTCTTTTGCCGATCGGGCTGGTTAATGTAATTGTTAAGATTTTCAAAGCTGTTTTTGGGAAAAAAACCGTGACCTAAGAGTCAACCTAAAAATGAGGATTAAAAATGGCAGCCTTATTAGTAGCATTAACCTTCATAGCGGCAATAGTAATCGATAGTTTGGTTCGACGAGGTAAAGAGGTAAAAAAGGCTATAAGGATAACTTTATAATATCGAAAGGAGTTAGAGATGCATAATCTTCAAGAATTTTTACTTACAACCAAAGCCAATGAGTACCTAATAGCAATTGGGTTTCTGGTGATATTCATCTTTTTTTGGAGATGGTTAAACACTCCTCACCCCAAGTTAGTGTCAGTTAGAACCCCCTTTTTTGAATCTTTCCAAATCATCAAGGGAATTTTCGCTCATCCAAGCCATACCTGGGCAGAAGTGGTCCAGCCTAACTTAGTCAATGTGAGAATGGACAAGTTCACCTCTTCAGTTTTTGGTTCTATTCAAGAGATCGAGCTGCCCAGCCAAGGCGATAGAGTCTACCAAGGGGGTAAGGCCTGGAAAATAAAAAGGGACGGAAGGGAGTTAGTTCAGGTCTCTCCTGTCAGCGGTAGAGTGGTGGAGGTGAATAAAAAGATTGTCGAAAATCCAAAGCTTCTGAATCAGGAAAATCCAGAAGATAATTGGATTTTGAAAATCGCACCCACGAGTCTGGCTCGAGAAGTAAGAAATCTTCTTTCCGGAAAGATGCTGGCCTGGTGGAATCAGGCAGCCAAAGAACAGCTGGTAGCTGTCTTAGTGCCGACCAGTTACCCGGTTTTGCAGGAGGGAGGAGAGCTCAAGCCTAATTTAGGAGATGAATTGACTTCTCAACAATGGGAGAAGATCTCCCGAGATTTTTTTAATATAGGTATAAGCAAGCAAATTTGAATGGTAAACAAGGAAATACGGAGGAATAGCCATGGAGATCAGTCGAAGAAAGTTCTTGAAAAGTATCACAGCCGCTTCAGGTGCAAGCTTAGTGAGCAAGTCTCAAATCGCTCAGGGGGCCGAACGTTTTACCGGTTGGTCCGATCGCTTTGGCGTTCTTTCAGATCTTACCCGCTGTGTCGGGTGTCGTAGTTGCGAAGCCGCCTGCAATGAGATTAATAAACTACCCCCGCCGAAAATTCCTTTTGAAGATCAATCGGTGTTCGAAAAAATAAGGAGAACAGACGCACAAACATACACGGTGGTCAATCGTTATCCCAACCCGAAGCCAGGTGGAGAGCCGATCTTCGTTAAAAAACAATGCATGCATTGCGATGAGCCAGCTTGTGCTTCGGCCTGCCTGGTAAAGGCTTTCAAAAAAACACGGGAAGGGCCGGTCACTTACAACAAGGGCGTGTGTATAGGTTGTCGATACTGCATGACCGCTTGCCCTTTCTATGTCCCAGCTTATGAGTATGATGATCCATTTTCCCCCGAAGTCAAAAAGTGCAGTATGTGCTACGATAATAGGATTTCTAAAGGTGGCATTCCGGCCTGTGTCGAGGCTTGCCCTATGGAAGCTATGACCTTTGGCAAGAGGAGTGATTTGATTAAGCTTGCCAGGAAAAGAATCATTGAACAGCCGGACATATACATTTACGAAATCTATGGTGAGCATGAAGTAGGAGGAACTAGCTGGCTATATATCTCTGGAGTACCTTTCGAGAAAATAGGGTTTCGGATGGACCTCGGTACTACTCCGTATGCAGAGCTTACCAGGGGATTCCTTGGGGCAGTTCCTTTGGTACTTATTCTCTGGCCAGCTTTTCTGATTGGAGTTTATATGTTCACCAAACGTCGGCAAGGAATGGCTGAGACTGAAGAGTCAAACTTTGAGATAGAGGAGGATCAACAATGACAGGATACATAGAGAAAAAATACACTTTTCGATCCTGGGTCATAGAGCAGTTATTTATGGGGAAGACAATAAAGGAATATTTAAAAGGACTAATCACCCCCTTCAACCTCGTAGCCGCACTTATCCTGCTGGTGGGGGTTCCGGTTAGCGTCTACCGCTTTAGCCAGGGGCTTGGCCCTTCAACCAACCTTTCGGATAATAACCCCTGGGGCCTCTGGATCGGTTTCGACGTAATGGCAGGTGTGGCCCTGGCCGCTGGCGGCTTTGTGATGGGCACAGCGGTCTACCTCTTTGGTCTTAAGGAATATCATCCTACTGTCCGTCCTGCAGTGCTCACCGGCTTCCTGGGCTACTTCTTTGTGGTGGTTGGTCTATGTTTTGATCTTGGTCGTCCCTGGAGACTACCTTACCCTATGTTAGTTTCGATTGGCGTTACCTCGGTCCTGCTCCTGGTGGGGTGGCATGTAGCACTCTATCTTACGACCCAATTCGTAGAGTTCTGTCCCGCCTTATTCGAATGGCTTGGCTTGAAGAATTTCCGCAAGTGGGCCGTAAGGCTGACGGTTGGAGCTACCATTTTCGGCGCTATCCTTTCCACTTTGCACCAGTCTGCACTTGGCGCCCTCTTTCTTCTTACCCCAGGAAAGCTCCATCCCCTCTGGTATTCTTCTTTTCTTCCAGTGTTTTTTTTGATATCTGCCATCATCGCCGGAATTTCCATGGTGATCTTCGAGAGCATGCTCTCTCATCGGGTTTTCGGGGATCGGATCAACCATCAGGGCGTAGACTTTGACAAGCTTACCCTGGGCCTTGGAAAAGCCGCAGCCATCGGCCTTTTCGCTTATTTTGCTTTGAAGTGGGTCGGGGTAGCTCACGATAACCGCTGGGAGTTCCTGAACACACCTTTAGGTCACTGGTTTCTTGTCGAGGTCTTCATCTTTGTTCTCCTCCCCTGCCTTCTCTTCACCTGGGCAGTCCGAAAAAGTAATGCGGCTCTTGTTCGGTTCGCAAGCATTGTCACCGTCATTGGCATCATAATCAACCGGATCAACGTGGCCGTCGTGGGCTTGAACTGGAATATCGAAGACCGCTACTTTCCTTCTTGGATGGAATTTATCGTGACCATCACTATCATCACCACGGGATTGCTCACCTTCCGCTGGATTGTTAACCGGATGCCTATTCTGAACGAACATCCGGACTATAGTGAGACAGATCAACACGTTCTTGAAAGGGAAAGAGTGACAGCCGAGCAATTTTTAAATAGCCCTTAAAAGTAAAGCTTTTCTTTTTTGTGGAAAAATACTATATTATTAAAAAAATAAAGTTCTCTGAAATCAAGCGAGCGGAGGGTAATTGTGTTTGGGGAATGAAAATTCAGAAGATTTCCACTGCAGAGGATAAGAAGGCAGTATAAAAAAAATTAATCCGAGGTTAAAGAGATTGAATCTGAGAGAAAAAGAGAAAGCGGTGAATATCCTGATAGTGGATGATGAGTTCAGCGTGCGGGATTCTTTGACCAAATGGTTTAAGTTTGATGGTTATTTAGCAGAATCGGCTGAGAATGCGACCGAGGCTCTGAAAAAGCTCCAGGCAGGTCATTGGGATATTGTTTTCTTAGACATAAAGATGCCGGGCGTGGATGGGATGGAGCTTCAGCAGAGGATCAAAAATATCGATCCGGATATGGTGATCATTATGTTGACCGGATATGCCTCCATCGATACCGCGGTCAAATCGCTTAAAGAAGGTGCCTATGATTACCTGACCAAGCCGGTTGATCCGGATTACCTTTCTCACTTGATAGAGAAGATAATTCAGCAGAAACGCCTTTTTAAAGAAAACGTCCTACTCAAGAAGACTATTCAAGAGCTTAACCTCACCAGTCAGATTATTGGTGAAAGCCCGGAGATTTTAAGAGTTTTCGAGCTGATGAAATCTGTAGCAACAACCGATACTCCAGTTTTGATAAAAGGCGAAAGCGGAACTGGGAAGGAACTTATAGCCCGGACTATCCATGCTAAAAGCTCCAGAAGATTTTTCCCCTTTATCCATCTGAACTGCGTTGCCTTAAGCCAAGAGCTTTTTGAAAGCGAGCTTTACGGACACGAAAAAGGAGCTCTGGCCGAGGCGTTATATCCCCGCAAGGGTAAGCTGGAGATGACAGATGGAGGCACGCTTTTTCTGGATGAGCCGGCAGCCCTTTCGATTAAAGCCCAGACAACCCTTCAGAGGGCTATCGAGACTAAGCAGTTTAGCCGGGTAGGCAGTCAGGAAATCATCAAGGTTGACTTTCGCCTGCTCTCCGCCACCAGCGAAGACCTGGAGATTTTAGTGAAGGAAGGAAGATTCAGGGAAGATTTTTATTACCAGCTAAACGTTTTTTCCATTGCTGTTCCTCCCTTAAGGCAGAGAGGTTCAGATATCCCTCTTCTGGCTAATCATTTCCTGCGCGATCTGGCAAAAGGGATGAATAAACCGATAACCGGTTTCTCGGCTGAAGCTCTAAAGTTCATACAGGAATACGATTGGCCTGGCAACGTGCAGGAGCTTAAAAATTCCATCCAAAGGGGAGTGGTGGTTAGCCAGGGCACGCTTATCAACGCATCAGAACTGTCTCTTCCGATTACGCCAGAGATTCCGCCGGATGAGTTCAGTCTTGAAGCTGCAGAGAAATCTCATATCCTGAAAGTGCTTGAGCAGATGAGATGGGATAAGGAAAAAACTGCCCGGGCTTTAAAAATAGATGAAGATACTCTCCAGAGTAAAATAGAAAAATATGGATTACGGAAATAACGGTGCGCCTATATATATTGCCTCTGAGATTTTCAGATAAAAACCTGCTGATTAACCTCACGTTTGCTCTGGAGAAGAGTTTCAAAATCCCGGTTGTGATATCTTCCAATTCCTTTTCTCTGGATGGGGGGTTGGATCCACTTAGAGACCAGTTCAACTCCACCTGGATCTTATCACAGTTATTAAAATCAGAGGCTGAAGGGTCGTGCAAGATTTTGGGAGTAACCTCAGTTGATCTTTTTATCCCGGTTTTGACTTACGTTTTCGGTGAAGCCCAGTTAGACGGAAAGGCTGCTGTGGTTTCCATTTATAGGCTTAGAGATGAATTGTACGGCTTGCCCAAGAATCCAGAAAAACTAAAAGCTCGTCTGGAAAAAGAGGCGGTTCACGAATTAGGACATACCTTCGGTCTCATACACTGCCAGGACCCCAGATGCGTGATGTATACTTCCACCTATGCAGAAGAGATAGATTTCAAATCCAGAGAATTCTGCAGTAGCTGCTCTTCACTTCTGGAAAAGAAAAAGGAAGACCTGCTTAAAAAAAGGAAGACAACTTAAAAGTCTAATCTGCCTTAATTTCTTTAAAAAGGTCGCAAGGCTAAACAATCTGACGCAGGTTTCAGTAACAGTCAATTTCCTTTTAACTGATTTATTCAAAAAGAGTTAGTTTATTCCTACTTTTTAAAATCGCAAGATTTGCGGTTTGCACAATTCAGAAATAGGATGTATTTTCATGTCTCTGTATTTCCTTGTTTATCAAAGGGTTAACTTTTTGATAAAATTGATCCTCTGGAAAAACTTGGCAGAATTTTTGAATATGTTAACTAAAATGTCACTGTTAGAGAAAAAATAAATATTTTAGTTGCTATTAATCTTAGTAAATTATATCTTATCTTGGTTTAGACCTTTAAGAACTGGAGGAGACAATGTTAAAAAAAGGTGAATCGATTTTTTTAAGTTCAGTTTTTGTATTTCTTTTGATTTTCGTTTCAGATTTATCTCTTACTTTAGCCCGAACCAGGGTTAGCGATCAGACTCCAGCATCTTCTTTCTCACTGCAGAAGCCTTTAGCCGATGTTGCCTGCGTGCAACAGAGGACTCATCGAGTGGCTAAGTATTGCTTCACCTTAACCAACTGGGGTTTTATTGGAAGCCAGGCCAGGGGTTATAATGAGACTCCTGGAGGATGCTTTATGAAGGACCCTAATGCAGACCTGCCTGCTCCTTCATTTGAGTACCCCTGCGGTTCAGACCTGGAATATCTTTTCCAGGGAGCCTTATGGATCGGTGCA
>Ga0153916_10004146_pt1 | contig 10909 bp, 10 predicted proteins | sample Opewatmetagenome_FD_109642 | JGI IMG/M metagenome (GOLD analysis project Ga0153916, IMG submission 109642) | Freshwater wetland microbial communities from Ohio, USA - Open water 3 Core 3 Depth 4 metaG | ecosystem: Environmental > Aquatic > Freshwater > Wetlands | place: USA: Ohio, Lake Erie...
GTAAATTCCATGCCACGACGGATTTCTCCAATATTAAAAATATGGACTGCGTCATAATCTGCGTGCCCACACCTTTAAATAAAAACAGAGAGCCTGATTTATCATTCGTATTCAATACGACAAGGTCGATTGCAGAATATCTTCGCGAGGGACAGCTTATAGTTCTTGAATCAACTACTTATCCGGGGACGACTGACGAAGACATGCGGAAGATACTTGAAGAAACGGGGCTTAAGGCGGGAAAAGACTTCTATCTTGCGTATTCGCCTGAAAGAGAAGACCCGGCCAATATAGACTTTACTACATCAAAAATTCCGAAGGTAGTCGGTGGTTATACCCCGAATTGTCTGAAGGTTGCAAAGGCGTTATACGATTCCATTGTTATTGGCACGGTCCCTGTATCTTCAACAAAGGCGGCTGAGGCAACAAAGCTGCTCGAAAATATTTACAGGTCTGTAAACATAGCACTTGTTAATGAGATGAAAATGCTTTTCGACAAAATGGGAATAGATATTTGGGAGGTGATCGAGGCTTCAAAGACAAAGCCGTTCGGTTTCCAGGCATTTTATCCGGGTCCCGGATTGGGAGGCCACTGTATACCAATCGATCCATTCTACCTTACGTGGAAGGCAAGGGAATATGGATTCCCGACAAGATTTATAGAACTTGCAGGTGAAATAAATACTTCGATGCCCCACTTTGTTGTCGATAAGGTGATGGATGTGCTTAATGACAAAGGTAAGAGTTTGAAGGGTTCGAGGATACTGATTCTCGGCTTGGCATATAAAAGAGACGTGGATGATGTTAGAGAATCGCCTTCACTCGAGCTTATTGAGCTTTTCAGGGAAAAAGGGGCAAAGGTTGACTATAACGATCCATTTGTTCCGAAAACCCACAAAATGAGACGTTATGATTTCAAGATGTCTTCTGTGCCTCTGACTGCTGAAAATCTCAAGAAATACGACTGTGTTGTCATATCAACCGACCATTCCTCTTATGATTATGATTTCATTGCAAAACACAGCAGGCTCATTGTTGATACGAGAAATGCTATGAAGGATGTTTCCGGTTCAGGCAGAAGGAATATAGTAAAGGCATAAGATTGATTCCTTAATGTGGGAGATTATTGTGATAACCTCAACGACAAAATTGTCTATCAATTACATTGCAAAAATACCTTGTAATATTGCAATTTAATTGATAAGCTTATACTTATGGATTATCTAAAAAGAAGCATTACAGATGTCTTGCTATCAAGAATAAATAATGAGCAGTTGGTTGTTATAACAGGAGCACGGCAGACAGGTAAGACCACCTTATGCGAAAACCTGCTTCCAAAACTTTTAAACCTTCCAATTACATATATATCTTTTGATGACCCTGACGAAAGATTGAGATTTCAACATTCTGCCATTACAATTTTAGAATCTATTGAGACCCAGCTAACTATTCTTGACGAGGTTCAAAAGATACCCTCTTTATTTGACCCATTAAAGTATGTTGTGGATAAACAAAGGAAATTAGGACTAAAGAAGATTTATATTCTTACAGGCTCGTCCCAATTACTTTTGATGAAGAATATAAAAGAAACCCTTGCAGGCAGAGTTGCCCTCTTTAATCTATATCCCTTTTCTCTTTCTGAAGTATTAATGGCAGGTGATTTTCCTTTCATGACGAAAATCTTGAAGGGAAAAACCTTAAAAGAAAAATATTTGAAAAAATTTAATACTATTTCGCCTGAAGTAGTCCGTAATGCCATAAATGTGCGAAGCGAACACCAGTTGTGGGGAGGATACCCGCCGGTATGGAAAAGAAAAACAAAAAAGGAAAAAATTAACTGGCTGAAAGATTACCGAAGGACCTACTTAGAGAGAGATGTTTTTGATGTGGGGCAGGTGGCCAATATAGATAATTTTGCGATTGCACAGAAACTCCTCTGTGCCAGAACAGGTCAGATATTCTCAATCAGTGAGGTTGCAAGGGATTTATCTTTAGCTGTGAATACAATAAAAAGATATATAAATTTACTAACCATGTCTTTTCAATGCTATTTACTATACCCTTATTATGAAAACATTGGTAAGCGCTTTATTAAAAGTCCAAAGATTTTCTTCCCGGATATGGGTTTAAATAAAGTTATATTGGGTGATACGAAAGTCAGTTCAGGGGCATCTTATGAAACATGGGTTTTCTTTGAGATTATGAAATGGAAACAATTACAACCTGTAGAGCCTGATATATTCTTTTATCGCACTGCTGGGGGATTGGAAATAGATTTTTTAATATGTGGAGAGGGAATAATACTCCCTATTGAGGTAAAAGCCACTGAAAGAGTGAGTTATGCAGATGGCCGCAATTTGGAATATTTTATTTCAGAACACAAAAAGACTTCATCCTTTGGCATTATTGTTTACCGTGGAAAGGACTTTAAAGAGATTAGAACGAATATATGGGCAATACCTGACTGGTATCTTTTTGGAGGTGTATGAAGGTATTTTTTATGAATAAGACTTTTGGTATCAAACAGCCATTACCTGTTAAAGTTGTAGTTGCATAATTTGTCCTTGACCTGATAGCGTTTATCTTTTAAATCCAGTCAGCAGACAATCAAGCAGCAAGTATTATAAGTAATCTAATAACAGAAAAAATAACTGATATTTACATAAATCAAAACAAAAAGATTATGAGGTGAGCAAAGTCAATAGGCAATTACAGAAATATCAGATCTTTCAAAACAATATGGAACAAGATGATTTCATTGCCAGACACAGCAGGCTTATTGTTGATACGAGAAATGCGATGAAGGATGTATCGGGTTCTGCAAGGAGAAAGATAATAAAGGCGTAAATGACTGAGCCCAACTTTCCTAACCTGTATAGAAGCAACAAGAACTATTAGACATGGATAATGAAATGAACCTTGCAAAAGAGAGTTTCTATACACTTATATTCCAGCTTTCAGGTCTTGTGTGTGCAACTGTTGGAGGGGTTATTATTGCAAGGACGCTTGGGCCTTCTAGCAAAGGAATAATTGCTGTAGCTCTCCTCTATCCATCTCTTTTTTTTACGACATTCAATCTCACTATTGGGCTCGGAATAATACATCATATGGGTAAGAGGCAATATGATGTAAGGGAGTTCGCTGGAAGTGCACTTATCATGTTAATTACTATGAGTCTTTTATCTTTGGCAGTATTTTTTGTCACTATTGGCCCTTTCCGCGAAACTCTTTATAAGGGTATAGAGACAAGATACCTGATAATTGCAGGAATTTCACTCCCTTTTTATCTAATGCTGTATTACTTTTCCTCGATACTTCAGGGCGACATGGACATTAGAGGATACAACATCGGCAATCAGCTTTCATCATTTTCCAATCTTTTTTTTGTTCTGATATTTATAGCCCTTTGGAGGTTTTCAGCGTTAGAAGCAGTAATTGCCGGAATAAGTGGAATTGTCTTAGGAGGTTTATTTTCTCTTTTTAAAACAATTAAAAGAACAGGAGGCGTTTCTTTTAATAAAGAACTTACAAGTAGAATAGTAAAGGATGGAGCAAAGATTCACATAGGTGCTATAGCAACTTTCATGTTTACCCAGGCTAATATTTTTATACTCAATTATTATGCAAAGCCATCCGAAGTTGGTTTTTACTCTGTTGCATTCAGCATTGCGAATATACTTTTTTTCTTTTCAGTATCTCTCGAAATCGGGTTATATCCAAAAATGGCACATGCTACCATGGAAGAAGCAGTTGAGCTTGTTCAAGTAGCAACAAGACAAATACTTCTTATAACAGCTTTAGCCGCTCTGATTATGGCGGCTTTTTCAAAATACATAGTTTTGATTTATGGCGGAGAAGCGTTTCTTCCGTCTGTAACCCCTCTAATTTTACTTCTGCCAGGTGTGGTGATGCTTGTAATCCCTAAGATACTTTCAACCCTCTGGGTACGGAAGGGCTGGTTTTTACCACTCACATTTGTTGCAACAGGCACCGCTGTTTTAAGTCTTATACTAAATCTTGCGCTTATACCTGAATTTGGAGCAAAAGGCGCTGCTATTGCAACGACCATGACGTATGCACTTTCGAGTTTTATCGGGCTGTTCCTGTTCTGGAAATATGTTAACAGGGACATGTCCGGACTCTTTGTCCCAAGACGTCAGGATTTTATGATGTATCGGGATATTTTCCGAAGTCCTTTCAAGCGAAAGCTTAATTAGGTTAATGCTGCTTATGCGCTGTTTTTGTCATGCTAAAAAGCAACCCCTTATAAGCCAACAATTTTTGCGGGTGGCTTCAAGACTTTTGCCGCTGACTAACAAGGCAGCTATCCTTGATTTGGGATGCGGCGAAGGGAAAATAGTCCGGGAACTCAGGCAAGGTGGATATGATGCCTATGGCTGCGATTTCATAGATATGAAAGGCGTGTCCGATTTCACTTCGGATATTAAAAATTCCTATGAAGAAGGGGTTCTGCGAACGATAGATGCCTCGCCATACAGGCTGCCTTTTCATGATAATACCTTTGATTATATCTTCAGTTCGCAAGTTTTTGAGCATGTGATGGATTATGATACGACTCTAAAAGAGATTTACCGCATACTAAAGCCTGGCGGCCTGAGTCTTAATATGTTTCCCGGGAGATATATTTTTATTGAACCGCATGTACTTGTGCCAATGGCCTCTGTGATACAGAACAAATTGTGGCTGCTGTTTTGGGCATATTTAGGCGTCAGAAACAGATTCCAGAGGGACAAAAGCGCAAGGGAAGTGGTGGCCTTGAATTATGATTATCTCAAATCTCATACAAACTACTTAACCAAAAAACAGATATTGAGTTATGCTAAGAGATATTTTGCTGCTTCATTCAGGGAAGATGTATATGTCGAGATGGGCACATCAGGAAAGGCAAAGATAGCTAAATTGATTTGGAAATTATTCCCGTGGCTGCCTGTCTTTCTAAGTGAGTTCCATACTCGTGTTTTAGTGCTTAGGAAGTAATATTATTTTGAAGTTCATTTAAACAAGAACTGGATTAAAAGGTAGGAAGTGTTTTTTCTTACAAAATTAAAGAAATATTAAAACTGAAGAAATGAATAAAGGTAAAGTCATATTGGTAAGTCCCCCGCCGGATTTCGATAAAGAAATGTATAAAAGATGCGGCAATTCGGCAAAAAGCACACCTTTGGGTATTTTATTATTAGCTTCAATGCTCGAGAAAAATGGATTTGCTTGCAGAGTTATTGATGGCCAGGTTTGTAATTGCCACAGTGAATTACTCAATGAACTGTCAAGTAATGAGGTGCTCTGTATAGGAATTTCGGTTATGAGTTCACAATATAAGAGTGCGGTTGAAATCTCGCTCCTTTTAAAACAGAAAAAAATAAGTGCGTCTGTTATTTGGGGAGGTTTTCATCCTACGATTTTTCCGGAAAAGACTATTTCCAATTCATTTGTTGATTTTGTCGTTTGTGGAGAAGGGGATAAAGCTTTGCTGAAATTATGTCATGCTATAAGGGATGGGGGCGATTTCAGAGAGGTAGGAAACATTTTATACAAGGATGGTGAGAATATAATTAGAAACAGTTTGGAGCCCCTGTCAGACTTTAATGAACTGCCCCATTTGAATTGGAATCTTCTCGGTGATGTGGAAAGATACATTAAAAAGGAAAACGATTTAGGAGAGAAGGCAAGAAGCATGGAGGTTATTACAGGACTTGGTTGTAATTTTAAGTGCAGTTTTTGCCATAACGCAATATTTAAAAAAAGGCATCGCATGAAAGAGGCAATCGATATAATCGATGAGATGAACAGTCTCCATGAAAAATACGGAATTGACGACTATTGGTTGATTGACGAAAACTTCTTCGCCTACAGAAAAAGGGTTGATGAATTTCTGGAATTGCTGGAACAAAACAAATTTAAATTTAGATGGGCTACAAATCTGAGAGCTAATTATGTTAACTCAAATTATCTGGATAAAAATAAATTGAAGAGAATTGCCAAACTCGGGGGATATTATTTTGGAGTAGGAGCAGAAAGCGGAAGTAGTGTTGTTCTTCAGAAATTAAGAAAAGGAATCAGTACTCAAAATATCATCACTTTAGCTGAATGGACTAAAGACATCGATTTAACCATCTGTTATTCATTTATTGCCGGGATACCGGGAGAAAGCTGCAATATGACTTTAGAGACGCTTCGTATTATTGAGAAGATTAAACAAATAAATCATAGGTCTTTCTTTATCGGTCCGCAAGTTTTCAGACCTTATCCCGGAAGTCCTCTCTATAAGGAGGCTGTTGAAAACGGATTGAAAGAGCCAGAAGACTGGAACAGCGCAGATAATTTTCTGGAGACCTTAAGCCGTTTCAAAAAAATCGATATCGAGACAATTCCATGGCATAAGGAGCCACATAAATTCAAATACATGATGCTCTCTTTTTTCGTTTTGCAAATCAAAAGTACAAGCGTAAGGAATGTTTTCAAAAAGATTATATTGAAGTTTTTTAAATTTCTATCACTTATCAGATTAAAAATGGGTTTTTATACTTTATTTATAGAGAAACCGTTCCTAAATTTTATTAATAAACAAAACACGTAGAAAGACATGGGAAAGGCATATAACATCCTGCCAGCTTTTCCAAAAATAGTGGGTATTGAAACAACAGCGCATTGCAATGCCTCATGTGTGTTTTGTCCTCTCCACGGCAGCAAATCAGACATGGTGCTCCCTAAGGGTGTGATGTCCATGCGCCTCTTTGAAAAAATTGTCCGCGAACTGAGTGCCCGGCGGGACCGGATTGATGTAATTTTTCTTAATGTGAGGGGAGAACCGTTATTGGACCCGAAATTCGACTCGAGGCTCGGCATAATTAGTGGATATGGTTTAAATGATAAAATCAGCATGCAGACTAACGGTCAATTCCTTGACAGACACAAAGCAGAAGTTGTTCTTAATAATAAAATTGGACAGATCGTCCTTGGTTTCGATGCTGCTACTAAAGAGGTCTATGAGCAGCATCGAATAAATTGTAATTATGAAACTGTCCTTAATAACATGCACAATTTCCTCGAATTGAGGCAAAAAGTAAAATCCAAGGTACGCGTTTCGATTAAGTACGTATGTACTCATAAAAATAAACATGAGATCAAAACTGCTTATAAGATGTGGTCTAAGAGGCTTATATCGAGGCTTGACAGTTTCATGATAAGTCCGTCAGAAAATTGGGCGAACTCGAAAATAGACTCTAACGGGTACGCGATAAAAACTACTCACAATTCAAACAAGGACAGGGTTCCCTGTCCCTTACTGGCGAATTCAATAAATGTACTTTACGATGGAAAAGTCCCTGCATGCTGCTGGGATTACAACATGGACATTTCCAATGGCGAAATGGGTGACGCAAATGACCACCAGCTTGCAGAGATTTGGTCTGGAAAGGCTTTTCAAAATCTTCGATATAAACATGCAAATCTGGATTTTACAGGCCTTCCGCGCTGTGCTCAATGTTCACAAATTCTTGAATACGACGACAGCGGCCTGAGAGGACACGGCAAAACGATACCCATAGGTGTTGCTGCCAGATATCTTCTAGGTATCAAGAAACTTATCGGTAAGTTTATTTAAGATGAGTAAAACTTGCAAAAATGTTTTTTCTTATAGGGCGGGAGGCTTAACCGGCGGAACTGAGAAAAGATGAGATTCTATGAGTAAGCGGTGGGTTCAGTACTTTGAAAAGACAGTTGAAGATAAAAATCTCCTTGAGTATGCTGTCGACCACTGGAACTACAATGCTCAACTATATTACCAGATAAAAAAGTCAGTCAGGCCGCCGGCCTGCATACTTGAGGTCGGGTGCGGCTATGGATTATCTTCCGTATATTTGCAGGAATGTGGCTATAATGTTACTGCTGTAGACAACGATATGGAAATCGTAAATGTAGCAAAAAAGAGCGCTGAAACACTCAATTCAAACTTTGTGATCGAGCAGGCAGATGCCATTGATCTTCGCAGGTACTACGGAATGTTTGACTTATGTTTCTCTGTTGGGGTGATTGAGCACTTTCCCAGAGAAACAACGATAAAACTGCTCAGGGAGCAGAAACAATGTGCACGGCATGTTATTGCTGTGCTACCGAGCAAATTCACAAAATACACAGGCAAGATAACGGATGAAAGGATATACGACCTCAGTCAGTTAAAGCAGATATTCAAAGAGGCAGATCTTTCCGATATCTCAGGTTTCGGTTATGGAGATATCCCAGCGAAGCTGCACACATTCATAAGATATTGTCTGCCGTTTGGAGTATATAGAGTTTTACAAAATTATTCCTCTTATGCCATGAGCCTTGGCTGTGTAGGGAAATCTGTATTGTTCAAACAACAGTGAAATGTAATCTTAAAAAAAATAAATTCGGTGTCTGCATTCTTGTTTGGAATATCGATACCTCTGGAGGCATGGAACGTCAGGCATGGAGATTAGCGAGGGAACTTGCAAAAAAAGGAATTAAAATTACAATAATAACGAGTATTTTTGTAACAAAGTTTATTTTAAAAGATATTCCATGGAAGCGAGAGGTAAAAGATGAAGTTCATGTATACAGGGTACCTTTAAAGCAATGGAAGTATTTTACATCCATTATCTTCTATCTCATTTCTTTATTCCTCACATTTAGTTTAAGGAAAAAGTTTGATGTAATCTATGGTGTTCAACTTTACAGTTATGGTGCGATAGCATCGCTGGCAGGAAAATTATTGCACAAACCGGTTGCAGTGAAGATTGCCTGCGGAGGTTATTGCGGAGATATCTCAATGTTCAGCAGACTCCCTCTTGGCTGGCTTGCAAAGAGATTTGCGCAGTCGGCTGATGTATATGTCAGCCTGAGCAAACAGATAGAAAAAGAGCTCAAGGGTGCAGGGTTTGACAAGGGAGAAATAGTTCATATCCCTAATGGAATAGATACCTCAGTATTTTATTCAGCAGGAAGCATTGAAGAAAAGAAAGAATTAAGAAAAAAACTGTCACTGCCTTGTAAAAAAATGGTGACCTTTGTTGGCAGGCTTGATCCACAAAAAAGAGCGGACCTATTAATTGAGGTGTTCAAAGAGGTGCATAGACTTTTCAATAGCGCTTATCTCGTAATAATAGGAGACGGACCGGAGAGAAAGAAACTTGAAGAAATGGCGGATGAGAATATATTGATTAAAGGTGTTGTGTCAAATGTGGCGGAGTATCTGAGGGCATCCGATCTTTTAGTGCTTCCATCTCTTGCAGAAGGCATGTCCAATGTTATCCTGGAGGCCATGGCAACTGGTCTTCCGGTGATAACAACAAATATAAGCTCTAATCCAGAGGTTATAGATAACGGCATTGATGGAGTATTGTTAGACCCTGAAGATAAATCAGGGTTTAAGAAAAATATTCTCAAGATCCTTACCGATGAATCTTTTGCAAGTAAGATAGGGCAGAATGCACGTGAAAAAGTTGTTGAAAAATTCTCGATAGAAAGCATTGCCGAAAAATATCGGGAATTATTTGATAGGCTGGTGAATAGGCGAAAAACGTGAGGGAGAGGCTACTTGAATTTCTCGTTTGTCCTGAATGTCAGGGCACTTTAGCCCTGAAAGTAGAAGTCACAGAACACTCAGAGATCAGGGAAGGAAGTCTGTCATGCCAGAAATGCAGCAAAATATTTCCTGTCAGGGATTTTATTCCAAGGTTTGTTGAAACTGATAAATATGTTGACACTTTCAGTTTTGAATGGAATGTGTTCCATGATGTGCAGATAGACATTTTGAATAACACCCGTGAGTCAGAGGACACATTTAAATATAAGACAGGATTCAGTGAAGACGATGTTAAAAACAAAGTATTTCTTGACGCCGGAATTGGCGCCGGAAGGTTTGCAGAGGTTGTATCGAGATGGGGCGGAGAAGTGATAGGCTTTGACCTGAGTTTTGCTGTTGAGGCGGCTTATAAAAATATAGGGAATAGACCGAATGTCCATATTGTTCAGGCAGATATTTTTAAACCGCCTTTTAAAAAAGAATCATTTGACCACATATATTCCATTGGGGTTCTTCACCATACACCGGATACCAAAAAGGCTTTTGAGAGTCTCGTTCCATTATTAAAAAAAGGAGGAGCTTTTGCTGTATTCATATACGAAAAAGGGGTTTATCATAGATATAGTGATTTATGGAGAAAAATTACTGTTAAACTTCCCTTAAAGGTAATGTATATTATTTCTGCTGTTTCAATCCCATTATATTACGTTCACAAAATACCGTTTTTAGGTCCGGCTCTTCGATTTGCCTTTCCTACAGCTAATTGGCCGAAATGGAAATGGAGGTGGCTCGATACTTTTGACTGGTACACTCCTAAATACCAATGGAAACATACCTATCCTGAAGTTTACAAATGGTATAAAGAAAACGGCTTTAAAGGTATGGAGCTTTTTGATTACCCAGTTTGTATGAGGGGATTTAAGAGCTAATGTGCGGGATCTGCGGAAAGATAAATCTTAACAACGAATCTGTTGACGAAAGTCTTCTAAAGTCGATGACCTCATGTCTTCTCCACCGCGGGCCTGATGATGAAGGCATGTATCTGAAAAAAAATGTCGGACTCGGTCACAGGAGGCTGTCAATAATTGATCTATCCTCGCTTGCTCACCAGCCGATGTCGAACCAGGATCGGCAAGAAACCCCTGTACTACCGGCATTCTCAAAAAACTTTTGTATTTGCATCTGAAATAAAGTCGATTCTCCAGGACAAAAGTTTTCTGAGAAAACCGGACCACGCTGCAATACATCATTATCTCACGTATCAATATGTGCCTTCACCCTGGACTGCATTCGAAGGTATAAAAAAACTGCCTCCCGCGCATTATCTATCGGCTATTGCGGTAC
>Ga0153916_10004147_pt1 | contig 10906 bp, 10 predicted proteins | sample Opewatmetagenome_FD_109642 | JGI IMG/M metagenome (GOLD analysis project Ga0153916, IMG submission 109642) | Freshwater wetland microbial communities from Ohio, USA - Open water 3 Core 3 Depth 4 metaG | ecosystem: Environmental > Aquatic > Freshwater > Wetlands | place: USA: Ohio, Lake Erie...
CAAAGAGCTTCCGCAGCGTAGAATCGACTATCGAGGCCATCCATGCGCAGGGGGGCCTCGCTGTGGTCCCCCACCCGATGAGCTGGCTCACCCGTTCGCTGAGCCGGAGGACAATCGACCGCATCTGCGCGAAAGGAGAGCCCGGCTTGGCATTCGACGCCATCGAACTCGCGAACCCCAGCCCGGCGGGCCTCCTCACGGCGAAACGAGCGACAGCGGCAAATACGGAGAGGTGGAAGCTTCCCGTGACCGGCGGCAGCGATGCCCACCACCTGCTGCACATCGGCAAGGGCTGGACGGAGTTTGGTGGCAGCGGCCTGGAGGGATTACGAACATCGATAGTCAATGGGGCCACGGTCGCCTCGATGGACAGCTACCCGTCGGTGAGGCACGTGGGTATCGGCCGGACCGCCCTTGGGCTGGCCTGGGGCTACTCGGCCACGCCTCGAAAGATGATGCGCATCGGGCGAAACCCACCCCGGGGGCCAGCCCGATGAGGATCGCGCTCGTTTCCCCCTATGACTGGTGCGTCGAAGGCGGCGTGAAGTCACACATCGCCCACCTCGCCAAGTACTTCCGGCAATGGGGGCACGATGTGACCATCTTCGCCCCCGCCTCCGAGCCCGAGAAAGTGGCGGGCGAGTGCGTGGTGATGGGCAAGCCACGCAGCCTGCGGGTAAGCGGTTCGGTAGCCCGCATCACCTTCGCCTGGAAGTCTCCGGAGGTGAAAGCGGCGCTCGCCGAAGGCAACTTCGACGTCGTCCACCTCCATGAGCCGCTGATGCCCCTCCTGCCCTACCACTTCCTCCGCTACGCTTCGTCGGCCACCGTGGGGACGTTCCACGCCGCGAAGGAAGGCGGCAACCGCTTCTACGGCTACACGACCCGCTTCACAAAGCGCTGGTTCCGCAAACTCGATGGCAAGATCGCCGTCTCGCCGGCGGCGGCGGCGTTGGTCAGCCGCTACTTCGCCGGCTATTTCAACATCATCCCCAACGGCATCGACTACGAGCACTTCTCGAAGAAGTGCGACCCGCTGCCCGAGTTCATGGATGGGCGCCACAACATCCTCTTCGTCGGCCGCCCGGAGAAGCGCAAGGGACTGAAGTTCCTCCTGCGGGCCTATCTGCGCATCCGCCAGCTCGAACCCAACGTACGGCTGATCGTGGTCGGCGCCGGCGACTTCAGCCGCTACGAGGCGCTGATGAAGCCGTTCCCCGACGTCGTCTTCCGGCCGCACGTGCCCTACGAACAGCTGCCCCGCTATCACCGCAGCGCCGAGGTCGTGTGCTGCCCAAACACAGGCAACGAGAGCCAGGGCTACGTGCTCATGGAAGCGCTGGCGGCCGGAGTACCCGTCGTTGCCAGCAACATCGAAGGCTTCGCGGGCGTCATCACCGATGAGGTCGAAGGGTTGCTCGTGGCGCCCAAAGATGACGAAGCGATCGCGGCCGCCGTGATCCGCCTCATCAAGAACCCGGCCCTGCGGAAGGGACTTGCTTCACGGGGCCAGGCCCAGGCCGCGCACTACAGCTGGGACAACGTCGCCCGCCGCGTGCTTTCCTACTACGAACGGCTGCTCTACGAACGCAGGCAGGTCGCGGAAGTGCGGGCACGCGGGCGCGCGCGCACCGTCCTCGTCGAACCGTAGCCGATGCCAAAGCTCAACATCCTGCCCCAACGCCTTCCCCAGGAGGTCGCCGACGCAATCGGCCGGAACGTCGGTCGCACCGGCGTTACGCCGAACATGATCTCGCTGGCAGGGCTGGCCGGGAACCTGTTTGCCGCGTGGTTGATCACGCGGGAAGCGTTGCTCGCCGCCGGGATTGTCTACCTTGCCTTCAGCGCGCTCGACCTGGTGGACGGCGCCGTCGCACGGGCGACCGGGACCACCAGCCCGTTCGGCGCCATCTTCGACTCCATCCTCGACCGCGCGAGCGAGGCAATCGTGCTGGCCGCCTGCGCCTGGTACTTCGGCGAACGCGGCGAGTACGTGCAGGCAGGCGTCACCTACGCCGCCCTCTTCGGGAGCGTGGCCGTGAGCTATATGCGCGCGCGCGCCGAGATCGTCGGCCTCTCGATGCGCGAAGGGCTGTTCCGGCGGCAGGAACGCGTCGCGCTCCTCGGACTGGGCCTGCTGTTCAACGCGCTCACGGTCGTCGTGGCGCTGCTCGCCGTGCTGTCGAACCTGACGGCGCTCCAGCGGTTCTGGATGATCGCGCGAGGATTGCGGCGACCCGCCGAGGCGTGACCTACTGACGGTCGCCGGGGGGCGACCACTCGGAAGGTCGGGCTGGCGGTTCGTCAGACGGTGGCCCGCCGGCCGTCCGCGCGCGGCTGTTCGCCAGGAGCTGTGAGAAGAGGTAGGCAAACACGGCGAGCAGCGCAAACAGCACCGCAACGCCGATCGACACCAGCATGCCCCGGCTTACACCGTTCCCATTCGAGTCCTTCGTCGACACCTGTGGTTCGACTTTCTGGGGAACGGCCGTAGGGACCCGCGTCGGCTGGGTCTGCTGCGGGCGGGCTGTTGGAGCCGCCGTCGGGTTCGATGGTGGGCTGGAACTCCCGGCCGAAGCCTTGAAGTCGGTCTCGAATGCCTGCATGTCGAACGAGTAGACGGTCTTCAACGCCTCGTCGAAGCGGGCGCCCTTCTTGACCGTGGCGTAGAGCTCGGCGAACTTCGCCGGCCCGCCCTTGTCGATGAGGTACTTCGTCATCATGTAGGACTGGCCGTAGAAGACATCAACGAGTCGCGCGTCGTTGGGAGAGCTGCCCATCTGGTTGAACGGGATGAGGCGGCTTGACCGCGCAGCCGAAAGGAATGCCGAGACGTAGCCCTGGCCTGGCTCGGTCTGCCCATAGACGGCCGTGCCTTCGTCGAGCCAGGAAGGAAGCCTGTCGCCGCCCGCAGCCGACTTCGTGAGCAGGTGGGTGAATTCGTGGCGGAGTGTGTCGGTTGAGTCGGTGGAGCCACACCGCGCCGGGTTCAGGAAGATGATGTCGTTCGAACCGGACGGACGTTGCCCGCAGCTGATTACTTGCTGGTCGAACGTGGTTCCCTGGCCGACCGTGGCCTCGTTCATTTCCTTTTCCGTGGAGAAGTAGATCGCCTTGATGGGAAGAAGCTTGAGCGAGGTATTCAGGAGGCTCTTGCCCATCTTGTCGTAGGTTTCGGCGATGGCCTGGAGAAAGGCCTGGGCGGCCGACTGCTGGTTCCCATGGTAGTAGACGACCACAAGGTCGCTCTTCAGGGTTTGCCAATCCTGGCCCGGGGGCATGAAAAAGAATTTCGTGTCGGGGCCCGAGGTCGTCGCCCCATCGTCAGTCGTTATCTCCCAGTGGTAGACAAACTCGGTGCCCACCGGAACGTAGTTGGACGCCGAGTTCGTCTGGAGGACGAGATCGACGTTAACGCTCTTGCCAGGCGTCAACTCGGACGGCTTGGCAATCGCCCCGATGCCGCTCCCCGTTAGCGTGTAGCTCAGCGTGACATCGTTGATGATGTTTGGCGCCTGGGCGGTGAGTTTGAACGTGAGCTGCTTCGGGTAGCCGTTCTCGACCGTCGAAGAGACGATCGTGGCGTCGGCCCGGGCGGGCGGCGACCCGCCGAGGAACAGGGCGGCGCCAACCACGATTGCGGCAAGCAGGATGACGTAGCGGCTCATGTGCCCTCACCAACGCGAGATTGCAGGTAGGCCTGCATGAAGCCATCGATCTCGCCATCGAGCACAGCCACGGTGTCGCTCGTTTCGAAGTCGGTGCGATGGTCCTTGACCATCTTATACGGATGAAGCACATAGCTTCGGATCTGGTTTCCCCAGCCCATGTCCACGTGCTGACCTTTTAACCTGGCCTTTTCCTCTTCCTGGCGAAGCAGCTCGCGCTCCAGCAGCCTCGCTTCGAGCACCTTCATGGCGCTGTCACGGTTCCGGCCCTGGGAGCGCTCGTTCTGGCAGGTGACGACGATACCGGTGGGGATGTGCGTGAGCCGGATGGCCGTCGAGTTCTTCTGCACGTTCTGTCCGCCGTGTCCACTGGCGCGAAACACGTCGATGCGAAGGTCGTCCGGGTTGACCTCGATCTCCCCCGTGCTTTCCACCTCGGGCATGACCTCGACCTTGGCAAAGCTCGTGTGGCGCGCGTGGGCGGCATCGAACGGCGATTGGCGGACCAGCCGATGCACGCCCCGTTCGCTCTGAAGGTAGCCGTAGGCGTACGGCCCGGTGATTTCCACGGTCGCGCTCTTGATCCCGGCCTCTTCGCCCTCGGTGGTGTCGATGATGTCGGTGTCGAAGCCATGGAGTTCGGCCCAGCGGAGATACATGCGAAGCAGCATCTCGGCCCAGTCCTGCGACTCCGTACCGCCAGCGCCAGCGTGGACTGCGAGGATGGCGTTCCGGTTGTCGTACTCGCCCGAAAGCTGCAACTGAAACTCAAGCTCGACAAGCCGCTTCTCGAGGTCCGCGCACTCCTCTTCGGCCGCGGGTGCGACCGACTCGTCTTCCTCGGCGATGGCAAACTCAAGCAGCTCGGCGAGGTCGCGGGCACGGCGTTCCAGCCCCCGCCACGTCTCCACGCGCGCACGAATGCCTGCCAGCCGTTGCATGGTGACCCGGGCCGCCTCGGGGTCGTCCCAGAACTTCGGCTCGGCCGACTGCGCTTCGAGTTCAGCTACGCGGGATTCGTCGGCGTCGACGTCAAAGGCGCACCAGGATGTCGGAGATGCGGCTTCGGAGTTCGTTCGAGCGAGTGAGGAGTTCCTGCATACTTCGAAGCCTAGTAGCGCAAGCCCCTACGCGAAACGCAGTCCCGCCAGGGGTTGTCGCATCGAAACACGAAGCTCAACCGAGCAAGGGAAGCAGCCGCAGCACGATGTCGAAAGCGAACATCCATGGCGACATCTCCTGGTGGGGCAGCGTCTCCGTCTGCTGCTCGGCCAGCGTCCGGGGAGGAGTGAGGTTGTAGACGGCGGCAATCTCGCCCGTGTCGAACCAGCTGTGCCGGCAGGCCGTGCATTCGTCGATTGTGATGCCCTTCTGCATGGTCCTGGCCATCAGCTGACCGCATGACGGGCACGAAAGGCGCGGCAACCGCGTCCCGCACTTGCGGCACACCTGGTTCTCATCGAGGTGGCCCATGCAGGCGCGGCATCGTGCAGGGGCCTGGCGGGCAAGGATAGGGTCGGGGTCGCCACTGTCCGCCCGGAAACCGCTGGCCATGGCCCCGGCAGGTGCCCAGAAGCCGTAGCACGTGCCGCAGAACCAGAGTGGCTCCGCAGTCACGAACTCGGTGCTCGGGTAGACCTGGAGCGGGGGATGCCCCGCGCAGTAGGGGCAGTGGAGCCCTTCCGGGCGAGCAACGGCGGTCGCCACCGGCCCCGGGTAGAACAGGGCGCTGTCGGGCGTCTCCCAGTCCTCGCCACGCTCCACTCGCGAGCGTGCGGCTGCTATCCACGCCTCGTCGGAGATGCCCATATTCAAGAGGTCGACCGTCCGTGGCCCGGCTGCAGGGCATTCGTCCCTGGATGGACAGCGGATGGGTGGCTCTTTCGCTAGACTGGCGGAGATGAGCTGCGAAGCGGAAGCCGCCGAACTGCTGCGCCGGGCGGGCCACAAAATGACCCCCCAGCGGCTGCTCATTCTTCGCGCCCTGCGGCACTCGGGCGGACACATCAGCGCGGCGCGCATCGCTGAACAGGTCCGCGAGGTCTACCCCTTCGTCGACGTCAGTACCGTCTACCGCACACTCGACATCCTGAAGCGGCTGCGGCTGGCAACATCCACGGACATGGGCGCCGGCGACGTCCTGTTCGAATGGGCCCACGAAGAAACCCACCACCACCTCATCTGCACAACCTGCCACGACGTGTCGGAACTCGACCACTCCTACCTCGACGACCTCGCCGGGCGCGTGAGGACTGACTTCGGGTTCGCCGCGGACCTTCACCACTTCGCCATCTTCGGCCTCTGCGGCGAGTGCCAGGCACGCGAGGCGTCCAATGCCCACACGCCGTGAACTCGTAGCCGAACTCGTCCGCATAGCCGGGCGAGAGAACGTCCTCTGGCGGCACGAAGACCTCCTGGTCTACGAATTCGACGGCACCATCGAGAAACGGGCGCCCTACGCGGTGGTCTTCCCCGGCGACAGCGTAGAAGTGGCCGCCGTTGTGGCCGCCTGCAACCGCCTCGGAATTGCCATCACTCCCCGTGGCGCGGGGACAGGTCTGAGCGGTGGCGCCGTGCCGGCGAAACGTGGTGTGGTGATAGCGACGGCTCGGCTCCGGCGCATCCTGGAGATCGACCCCGTGAACCGGCTCGCCATCGTCGAACCAGGGCTCCCCAACATCCAGCTTTCCGAGGCAGCAGCCGAGTTCGGGCTCTTCTACGCGCCCGACCCGAGCAGCCAGAAAGCCTGCACCATCGGCGGCAATGTCGCCGAAAACGCCGGCGGGCCGCACTGCCTCGCGCTCGGCGTCACCACCAACCACGTCCTCGGCATCGAGCTCGTGACCGCGGCCGGCGAGATCACCTGGCTTGGCGGGCGCGCCCCCGATACCATCGGCTACGATCTCCGCGGGGCATTCGTCGGCTCGGAGGGCACGCTCGGGATCGCCACGAAGGTCATCGTCAGGTTGCTCCCGCTGCCGGCCTCGGTCGTCACACTCCTGGCGATCTTCGACACCGTTGAACAGGCGAGCCAGACCGTGTCCGCCATCATCGCCGCGGGGATGATCCCGGCGGCCATGGAGATGATGGACCGCGTGACCTTGCAGGCCGCCGAGGCCGGGCTCCAGTGCGGCTACCCGCCCGACGCCGGGGCCGTGCTGCTCGTCGAACTCGACGGGATCGCCGACGTTGTGGAAACGCAGGTGGCGCGCGCCCGCGCCGAATGCCTGGAAAACGGGGCGACCGAGGTCCGCCTTGCGCGCGAGGCGGCCGAACGCGAACTGCTCTGGAAGGGACGGAAGGGGGCGATCGGCTCCCTCGGGCGGATTGCGCCGAACTACTACATCCTCGACGGGGTCGTGCCACGCTCGAAGCTCGTCGAGGTGATGGGCCGCGTCGGCGAGATCAGCGAGCGGTACGGGCTGCCGGTGGCCAACGTCTTCCATGCCGGCGACGGGAATCTTCACCCCTGCGTCTGTTTCGACGAACGGGAGCCGGGCGCCACCGCGCGCGTGCTCGAAGCCGGCGCGGAGATCATGCGCGTCTGCGTCGACGCCGGGGGCGCTCTCTCCGGCGAACATGGCATCGGTTATGAAAAGAAACGCTTCATGCCGTGGCTCTACAACGAGACGGATCTCGAGAATATGGAGCGGCTGCGCTCCGTCTTCGGCAACGAAGGCGCCTTCAACCCGTGCAAAGTGCTGCCCCAGGGCACGGGGTGTGGCGAGATGGCCCAGCAGGAGGCTGCCCTTCGCGCAGCGGGGCCCGACGCCTATGTCTGAGCCTGCAACAACCGTCGAAATCGCCGGCCGCGCACCCGAGGCAGTGTTCGCCCCCGACACCCTCGATGACCTGCGCGAACTCGTGCGCAAGCCCGACGACCTCACGCTCGTGCCGGTGGCGGGCCGCACACAGTTGGACCTCGGCGGCGCGCCGGCCGGGCCCTTCGCCGTCGTCGACGTGACGCGCGCCCTCGCCGGCCCCGTCGAACACCAGCGCGACGACCTGACCGCGGTCGTCCCGGCCGGAGCGACGCTCGCGACCCTTGGCGCGGCGCTCGCCGAGCAGGGCCAGTGGCTGCCGATCGACCCACCGTGCGTAGAGGCTGCCACGGTTGGAGGGACGCTTGCGACAGGGCTCGGGGGACCGCTGCGGACGCGCTACGGCCTCCCTCGCGACGCGGTCCTCGGCATGACCGTGCTGCGCCCCGACGGCGAACTCGTCCATGCCGGCGGACGAGTGGTGAAGAACGTCACCGGCTACGACCTGATGCGGCTCTGGTGCGGTTCGCTGGGCACCCTTGGCATCGTCACGAGCGTCGCACTGCGCGTCCTCCCCAGGACCGAGACCGTCGACCTCGTCGCCAAGCGAAAGGATTTTGCCGAGGCCTTCGACATGGCTCGCCACCTCCACCACGCTGACATCCGTCCGGAGTTGGTCGATGTCGCGGCCGAGGGTGGGGGCTGGCGCTTCCTGGCGCGCATACCCGCCCCAGCCGCGCGCGCTGCCGCCGCCATCCTTGCGGATTCCGAACAGGCGGCCGGCGAAGGGGCGCTCTACTTCCAGGACCGGGACATGGGGTTCGCCACGGGCGACGTGTTCACCGTCCGGCTGGCAACCGTGCCCGGCGAGCTGGCGGGCGCCGTCGACGCGCTCCACCGGCTCCGGCCGACGGGGCTGCTCGCCTTCCCGCTCGTGGGCTGGGCGCGCGCCACCTGGAACGCAGCGGACCTGCTCCCGCTGCGGACAATGGCGCCGGAACTGGCCCGGCTGCGGGCGAAAGTCGCCCCGGACGGCGGTTCCGTTGTCGTGGAACGGCTTCCGCCCAGCTTCCGCGACGAGATCGACGCCTGGGGCGACGCGCCGGGCTCGTTCGCCCTGATGCAGCGCGTGAAGTCCGCCTACGACCCCGACGGCCGCCTCAACCGGGGGAGGTTCATCGGTGGCATCTAGTCCGAGCCCCTGGCCCAACCCGGCGGAAGCGCCGGCAATGGACGACCTGGCGAAGTGCGTCCACTGCGGCCTCTGCGTCAACGCCTGCCCGACCTACGTGATCACCGGGCTCGAGGTGGAATCGCCGCGCGGGCGTATCCACCTTGCCCGCTCGGTTGCGGAAGGGCGCATCGAAATCACGCCGACCGTGCAGCGCCACTGGGACCTCTGCCTGCAATGCCGCGCCTGTGAAGCCGCCTGTCCCAGCGGCGTGCCCTACGGACGGATCATGGAGCACGCGCGGGCGCAGTTGAACGCGGCCCCGCCATCGGGCGGGGGGTCGCGGCGCCTCCGCAAGCTGGTCCTTCGCCATGTCGTGGCCCGGCCGAGAATGCTGGCCGCCGCGGTCGCACCAGCACGCTGGTTCGCCCGGTCTCGCTTCCGTTGGTTCGCACGAAAGACACGAATCCTCCGTCTCATGGGAAGGCTCGGCGCGGCCGAGGCCCAGCTCCCACGACACCCGGAGGCCGCGTTCCGGCCCGGAGACCTCCTGGAACAGCCGGCGACGCCTCGTGCAACCGCCCTCCTGTTTACCGGGTGCGTGATGGGAGAACTCTTCGGGAGCGTCCACCGCGCGACCGGGCGTGTGCTCGCTCGCCGCGGCGTAAGCGTCACGGCCCCTGCGGGACAGGGCTGCTGCGGCGCCCTCCACGCTCACGACGGCGACCTCGATTTCGCCCGACGGCTGGCCCGCCGGACGATCGATGCGTTTGAAGCGGCGGGCGATGCCCCGGTCGTCGTCAACTCCGCGGGCTGCGGCGCGGCCATGAAGGAATACGGCGACCTGCTCGCGGGCGACTCCACCCACGAGACACGCGCACGGGCGTTCTCGGCGCGGGTCAGGGACGTGACCGAATACCTCGCCGAACTCGGCGCCGAGGTGCCCGCCCGTTTCGACGCGACCGTGGCCTACCAGGACCCCTGCCATCTCGCACACGCCCAGCGAATCCGCGAACAGCCTCGAAGGCTCCTGGCGGGCGTTGAAGGCTGCGAAAGCATCGAAACGGCGGGAGCCGACATCTGCTGCGGCGCCGCCGGCATCTACAGCCTTGTCGAGCCTGGCATGTCGGCCCAATTGCGGGCCCGAAAGGCGGAGCAGTTTCGCCTCCACCGCCCCAATGTGGTGGCTACGGCAAACCCCGGCTGCCAGATGCAGTACGAAGCCGCCGTCCGCGAAGCGGGTATCAAGGCGCGCGTGATGCACATCATCGAGATGCTCGACGAAGCCGAGCAAAACGCACACTCAGCGGGCGAGGACTAGCGCGAGCCGCGGAGCCTCGGGTCGAGAATGTCACGCAGCGAGTCGCCCAGAAAGTTAAAGCCGAGCACCGTCAGGCTGATGGCGAGGCCCGGGAAGAGGGCCGCCGCGACGTTCACCGGGTAGCCGCTGCGGGCGATATTGATGTCGACGCCCCACGAAGGGTTGGGCGGCGGGATCCCAAGCCCCAGGAACGATAGCGCCGATTCGGCCAGGATTGCCGTGCCCAGCAGCGTCGTCGCGAGCACTATCGCGATCGGCAGGAGGTTCGGGATGATGTGCCGGAAGATCAGGCGAACATCGGAGGCGCCCATCGACCGCGCGGCCTCGACATACATGTTGTTCTTCTGGCCCAGGGTGGAGCCCCGAATGATCCGGGTGACGCCCGGGACGATGAGGACCGCGATCACAATGATCACGTTCCGTTCCGACGGACCGAGCGCACGGATGATGATCAACAGGAAGATGATCTGCGGGAAAGCGATCATGGTGTCCACGATGCGCTGGATGAAGGTGTCGACGAGCCCGCCGCGAAACCCCGAGGTGGCCCCGATGACCAGCCCGAGGGCGGTGCCGCAGATGACGGAGAGGAAGCCGACTTTCAGGGAGATCTGGGCGCCGTGCACAACGCGGCTGAAGATATCCTGGCCGAACTTGTTGGTGCCGAACCAGAAGTCGCCTGTCGGCCCGCTGTTGGGCTTACCGGCGAACTGGTCGATTGGGTAGCGCGCGATCTGGTCGGCAAACAGTCCAGCAACCACGAGCGTGCTGATAAGAATGAGCCCGACCATACCGAGTGGATTCGAGCGGACGAGGCGCCAGACACGGGTCCCGACGCTCCTGTTGCCCCTCGATTCGACGCCAATCGAGGGAAGTGCCCGGCTGCGCTGCGACATCATGTGTATTTGATCCTCGGGTCGATGACGGCGTAGACGACGTCGACGGCAAGGTTCATGAGGACGGCAATGCCCGCCGTGTACATGACAAG
>Ga0153916_10004148_pt1 | contig 10906 bp, 11 predicted proteins | sample Opewatmetagenome_FD_109642 | JGI IMG/M metagenome (GOLD analysis project Ga0153916, IMG submission 109642) | Freshwater wetland microbial communities from Ohio, USA - Open water 3 Core 3 Depth 4 metaG | ecosystem: Environmental > Aquatic > Freshwater > Wetlands | place: USA: Ohio, Lake Erie...
ACCTCGTTGCCCATGAGGCGATCAGCCATCCGATTCCAAAATTGACGTCATCCTTCCCTGATCAATTTTACCATTCATGCCAAAGGGGGTTGACCCTATTGATGGAACAGAAAAAATTCGTATTCAATTCATCCTGGGTGATGGTTGACTGTCACGAAAGTTGAGGTAATTTCACTAAGAGTAAAAATAAGGCAAAAGGATAAATAATATTAAGAAGATAAGAAGATTGTGATCTGCCAACCTGATACTATTTTATCCCTTTCTTTTCTTCTGGTGAGGGGATAAACCTTTCCCGTTTGGAGTCGACCTCTTTCTTCAAGGCCATCAATTGGTCATAGGCTTGGCGTATTTTCTGTGCCCCCATCATCGCTTCGATGTTGGCCAGGTCTTTTTCCCATTTTTGAATTAGCTCCTCAAGTTCCTTTTTTTCGCGGGGGCCCATTCGTTTATGAGGCTTTGCTAGAAGACTTTTGAGTTCACTAATTCCTTTCCGGAGGTCGGAAATCATTTGCTCGGCCTCGGCCTTCATCTTTAATTTGTTCGGTTCCACCTGAGCAATTGCCTCCCGAGCCAAGCGGGTCGCCTCTTCGGATGCTTTCTTAGCCTCTTTATATTTCCTTTCTTGAATCAGGTCCTTGGCCTTTTTCAGGCTCTCTTCTGCTTTCGAAAAAATATCTGGGACATAAATGTCGGCTTCTTTCTGTTTTGCTTCAGCCACTGCTCTTTCTGCATTTTCCACTTCCTGGGTCGGAGGCTTCTCACGTCCAATAAGGAGTACAAGAATTAAAATAACAATCGCCAATGGGGGAATGAACCAACGAATTTTTTTCCACATGGTCATCTCCTCTTGCTCTTTATGTAAAACCATTATCACATGTTGACCATACTGTCAAACACTTTTAGGTACTCCCATAATGATCTAACCCAAAAAACTATGGAATATTTTTAGATTAAACGTCCCGTTAATGTTAACATCTCAGAAGTGTCTTAGGGAACTAAATACAGACAATGCTGTTCGCTGTATCTTTCCATCGATTGTTTACCCCGTATAATCCCGAAAGCCCCAGTCTTCACACTGGGGATGAAGGCCATTTCAAATCTAAGGATAAAGAAAAGCCCCGTCCTTTAGGGAAGGGATTTACGAGGTTTACATCTCTTCCAGTTCCACTTTAAGGGCGGGAAATTTCAGCATATTTTTAAGAGCAATCACCCCAACCAGACGATTTCCTTCGGTTACCATGAGTCGGCTGAGACCAGATTTGTTCATGAGAGAAATGGCCTTCATGGCATCGACCTGAGGCCCTATGGTGTTTTCGGCAGAACATTGGGCAGCAATCTCTCCAAGCTTCCTGTCGTTCCACTCTTCACGTGGAATTTCCTTCACCTGTTTCGTCGTCACACAACCGACGAGTCTGTCCGTGTCCTCTACAATCGGGAACATTTTGTAATGGTACTTGTAGATGTAATCCTCCACGAGTTGTGCCACAGAGAGAGAGGGGGTCACAGTAACCGGATCAGTCTTCATAAATCGCCGGACAATCTCGTTTTTCAGGAATCTTTCTCCGTTCCTCGGGTTGCTTCCTTATATAATCTTCGATTTGCCGACGAGCTACGTTAAATGTCTCCTGCACCCTATTAGTTTATTAATTGCACTGCCATTGTTTATTTATTCCTGGATTCTGTGGCAAAGGATTTAAGTCCAAGTTATCTACTGTGGTTAAGAACTGGCCCGATCCATCCTCAGTCTCCAAAATCACCATTCTGTCTCCAATCCACTTCACTCGATAGTCTCCTCCGATGAGTGTTATCCTTACTTGGTCTCCTTCTTTAAGTGCCATAAAATATCACCCCCTTCTTATATTTTTTCTTGTTTTTCTGACACGGATCATTTCGCATCCTCCGAAATGAATCCTGGTTTTCAAAATCACTTCATCCATACTCTTGCCGCACAAGAGACATTTCCATCCCTAGAAATCTCCCTCCTGATGAGATAACCTTTCCTAATACATCTTGTTTTCACATCGAAAGCATTTCATATGATATCTTTTAGCAATAACAATACCAGACTCATTAGTTTGTATTTTTAGGAATATTAATAAGAGGTTAGGGAGAGTTGACAGAAAAGAGTCATCGTGAGAGTTGTGGCATACTGCCCCGTTCGTAGCATCATGCCCCATTTCAGGGCAACCTTTCTTGGGTTATTAAATTAAGGAGTTAAGGCCATGTGGTAAAGGCAGATAGAAAGATCTGGCAAGTTATAAATCTTCCATCTTTGGGTAGAGGGTTTTTCGATCAATCCCCAAGATCTCGGAAACCTTTGTCTTATTGCCCTCAGTTTCCATCATCAACTTCTTGATATATTCTTTCAACAACTGATCGAACGAATATCTTTCTTGAACAGCTTTCTCGAGGATGTCTTCTTCCTTTTTTTGCCCTCTGAAGCCATATCGGTCAGATGCTTATGGTCGGCTTCATCCCAATGCCAGAAAGGATATGTTACCAAGGGTTGGCCGACCATTTCGCAAAGTCTTTACTTCGCCTCAAGGCGAGGGGTTTCGACCATTCGGGCTTCAATCGAAATAGGAGGCACCCAATTATGGGAGGAGTTCATCCCCATCTGGGAATAGATTATGCTGCTCCGATTGGAGCACCCGTATGGGCCGTGGCAGACGGAATAGTTGATTCAGCAGGATGGGTGGAGGGGTTCTGGAAACAGATTGTCCTTCGACATCCGAATGGATATATGAGTTATTACAGCCATCTTTCCAAATATGGTCCTGGGATTAAAGTAGGCAAACGAGTTGAGCAAAAACAGATCATTGGGTATGTTGGGTCAACCGGTTTTTCGACCGGACCTCATCTCGATTACCGGTTGACAAAGAATGGCCAGTTTATCAATCCTCAAAAAGAGGTTTCTCCTACGGGCAAACCCATCGAACAAAAAGATACGGAGGCATTTCGTAAAAGGAAGGATAAGGTGTTGGCCTGGTTGGAAGAAGATATTTCCTTTAAAAAGAGAGTAGATTAGAGGACTGCAATAAGAAAATAGTAAGCCATTATTCCAGAGGCCCCTAATTTTAGGATTGTCCCAAAGATTGATCCGATAAAAATGCCCCAGCCGGCTCTTAGAGCTTGCTCCTCCTTCCGAAACCATCCATTGGGCCAATACCGCGCCGACCAGAGCACCGAGAAGCACTCCAAAGGGTGAAAAAAAGGCCCCTATGATCATCCCCCCAATAGAACCATAGATTCCCCACTTAGATGCCCCGTATTTTTTGGCGCCGATTAAGGGGATGAAGTAATCCACAACCGTAACAGCGATAGAGATGATCAAAATGATAATAATGAGTGTTGGGGTTAGTGGAGGTGAAAAATTGCAAACCAGGGCGAAAATTAATAACCCAATGAAACTGAGTGGTGGGCCTGGGAGGACAGGAAGGATACTACCCACCAATCCGAGAAGAACTAAAATGGCACCAATAACCAAACCGATATAATAGAACATGAGTTCTTCCTTCAAAGCAATACGGGGAGATTTTGATTTTTTTAGCTCTTTATTAATAGATTAAAGAACCTTATTCGAATTTCATGATTAAAAAATATATCCTTTTATTGACAAGGTTTAAGCAATATGTATTATAAAAAAAAGTATTTCAAGGTTTTCAATGTAACTTTTTATGCTAAATAATATCGTCGTCCCACTCCTCATTGTCGTTTCAGGTTTCATCTGTCTGGAATTTTTTATTCCCATAGCAATTGGAGAATTGATAGCGGGGATCATCGGTGGATTGATCCTCGACCTCAAGAAGACTCCCTGGCTGGAGTTCCTATCCCAATTGGGATTGATCTCCTTGATGTTTCTCGCAGGTTTTGAGATTGATCTCCTTACCCTTTATCGAAACAGATATAAAAGCATCGTCGTGGGTGTGGTCTCATTTTTTATCCCCTTTATCCTCATCTACCTTTTATGCTCCCTGTTCAAAATGGCTTTTCTCCCATCGGTTCTTATGGGGATTGGTTTATCGACGACCTCGCTTGCTATTGTCTTTCCAATTTTGAGGGAAAAAAATCTCCTCGAAAAGGATTCAGGCCAGTTATTATTAGCCAGTGCCATGGTCGTGGATATCATCAGCATGGTGATGCTCTCATTGGTCTTTTATCATGTTTCGATCAAGAGCATTCTGATTCTGATCATCGTTGTCGCTGCCTTATTCTTTATCAGAAAAATGGTCTTTCCAATATTTGAAAGGTATAAAGGAAACCGGACGGAATTTGAATTGAAATTTCTCTTGCTCATCATTCTCGCCTTCAGTTTCCTTGCCCAAGAGGCTGGGATGCACGAAGCCGTCATCTCTTTTGTTCTTGGAGTCATCTTTTCAGAAATTGATCCAAACCATGAAGCCATTATTGAAAAACTCAATTCCGTTGTGTTCAGTTTATTGGCTCCTATTTTTTTCTTTCATGCCGGAGCCATGATCCGATTGAATGAAATTAGTTTTTACGTAGTTGGTTTCTTTTTCATTTTCTTATTTTCCTCAATGGTGGGGAAATTCATAGGAACTTATTTACCTTTAAAACTCTTTTCTTGTGAAGTATCGAAATATGCAGGAATTCTCTTTAATTACCGTTTGAGTTTCGGGCTGGTGACGGCGATCTATGGTTATGAAAAAAAGATGCTCACCCCTGAAATGTTTAACACTATCCTTCTCTGCGTTCTTTTTAGTTCCCTGATCGCCACCTATTGGGAAAAAAGATTGAAACCGACGAATAATGAAAATTTAAGAGGAAACCTAATAAGTTCGGGTTTAAGACATTTAAAAAATAAATTCCCTCCTTGGAAGAACACCCCGTGATAGGTCAGAAACAGAATTTAGATGTCAATCTCTTATTGATGCCCTTTCAATTGTTAAAAACCTTCACTCTGACAATTTATATAAAAATGTGACGACAAATTTCTCGAAGTCTCGAAGTCCTTCCACGGTCATGTATTCGTCAGGATTATGTTGCCTACCTCCGTGTCCCAGTCCTCCCGAGACAACAGGCAGTCGAAGAATTCTTGAGAAAACGAAATAGGGGGCAGCCCAGGTGGCCATGGGCCAGATTTCAGGATCTCGACTGTGATCGCGATAGGCTGCTATGAATTTCTGGACGATCTCTTCATTAAAATCTGTCTTTGACCAAGTGTAATTATCTCTGACCGTGACTTCAATGTCCTCGTAACCTTTTTGAATCAGGTGTTTCTTAAATTTTTCAATCAATTCCTCCGGCTCCATATTGGGACCGAATCGGATATCCAGCTTGGCAGAGGCTGATCTTGGTAGGACCGTTTTCGTCCCCTTCCCGTAGTATCCTGCATGAATCCCATCGATATTGATGATTGGTTCGTAGAGTCCTTTCTTGAGGAGTTCCACACCCTTTAACCTGTATTTGAAGCAGAGCGCCTTCATCTCTTTGAGGAACGCTTTTTCATCAATAGTGGTTTCGACTTTTCTCAAGAGATCCATATCAACTTTATTTGGAAGAGCTACATTGTCATAAAAACCTTTGATGGTAATCCTTTCTGTATCATCCACGAGGGTTCCCAGAGCATGGATCAGCCGCCAAACCGGTGACGAAATCCATGCGCTCACGGAGCTATGAATCGATTCAGTCGGTCCTCCTTTTTTACCTCCTCTGCACATGAGATCAAAATAGACAATGCCCTTGAGGCCGAGGTGAAGCATGACTTCTTTGTTTGATTCCTCATAGAAATCGAAATCAACGGCTCCTACACCTTTTAGTTCATCCCTATGTTCCCGAATAAATGGCTCGAAATGAGGGCTTCCAATCTCTTCTTCACCCTCAATAGTGAAGATGAGATTGAGCGGGAGTCGATCAACCTTATGGATGCTCCTCAAGGCATTGAACAGCCCTGCAAGGGCACCTTTTGAGTTGACTGCCCCGCGAGCGATCACACAGGGCCCAAGGTGTGGAAGATTTTTAATTTCTGCTCCAAATGGGGGAGAATTCCATTTCTGTTCTTCCACAGGTTGGACATCATACATGCCATAAATGATCAATGTTTTTTGACTTCCCGCATTCACCTTGCCGAATACGATCGGGAAATCCTTTTCTCCGCAATACTGGGTTTCTCCCCCAATCTCAGTAATGAAATCTCTTACGATTTGTGCTGTCTCTCGGATTCCTTCCCCGGTTGCGGAGATACTTTTCTGGCGAAGGAATTCCCTAACCCGTTCAAGATGGAGAGTAAAGTTCTCATCGATATGCTCATGTACTTTGTGGATGGCTTCCTTGTTTCTCATATGGTTTCCTGTCGTTTCGTAACAAAAACGCATTCTATCTTTATGATTCGAAGATTTCAAGAGGTTGAGATAGTTGAGATCTAAATTAAAAAGCCTAAAAGAAATCTTGATTATTGGGGATTTTAAGGACGTGTTGTCCCAAAAAGCTACACCCTCATTATAAAAAAGCCATTAGATACTTTTTCAGTAATTAATAATTAATTGTGATTTCAATAAATTATGGATTTTATTAAAATAGGCATGTGCGTTGCTTTAATAAATTAATAAGCAAAAAAATTTTAAAATAAAAAGGGCGAGGTTGATTTTTATGTTTAACAAATTTTTTCTTTTATCGGCATTGGGGTTAATTTTCATTTTAGCGTTAAATGCATGTGGGAATAAGACCGAAGTAGCAGAAGGTCCAAAAACTGAGGAGGTAACGGTGGCACTCACCCCTTCAACACAAGAAGAGAAAGGTGAACAGTTTAGTCTCCAACTCTCCAATCCGAAGGTCATAAAAACGATTGATAAGTCAACCAAGGAATTAATTACTACTCCTTCTTTGAGAGGAAATATTAAAATCTCAAACAAGTCAAATAACATCCTGGATGTTCAAGGGGTGACCATTCAGTATCTTGACAGTTCAGGAAATCCCATTCCCTTTAAAACCGGAGAGAAAAAAGTGACGGTTTCCACTTACTGGAAGGACCTGAAGCCAGGAACAGATTCAGAGAATTATTTGGATGTTACTGTTCCGATAGCTGCTGTAAAAGATAAATTGCCCAGCAAGATCCAGGTGCGTGTGGTCTATATTCCTTCACCCTTAAAAAGAGAGGCTTTGGATATTCCTGTAAAAATGGAAGAGAAGTGATATTAATATTTTATTAGCGTCTGTTCTCCTTACCAAGAGGGAACGGGGTAAGAGGTGGAATGAGGAGTGAAAGAGTTTGATCCCTTCATTCGTTATCACACCTTCAGCGATTTCAGTATCAACTTCACAGTCATTCTTCGAGTAAAGGAATATGTGAGTGAGTATTTGATTACTCATGAATTCATTAAAAGGCTTCACCGACGTTATCAACAGGAAGGTATTGAAATTCCATTCCCCATTCGAACGGTTTATATGAAAAATGGGACTACTCAAAGAGAAAGGACAGATTGATAAAGATGAATCACTTTACAGAATGGATTCACAGAACAATGGGATTAAGCCCTGAAATACAGAGCATGGTTTTAATCTCGATCGTAACCATTTTCATCGCCCTGGTCCTGCGACAGCTTATCCTAAGAATTGTATCTAAAAAATTTGAAGATGTCCGGGTCCGTTACCGATGGAGAAAGACTTCAGCTTACATCGCATTTCTATTTTCCATATTAATATTGGGACGAATCTGGTTTGAGGGATTTCAATCCATCGCCACCTTTTTAGGTTTGGTATCGGCTGGTGTGGCAATCGCTTTGAAAGACCTGTTGGTGAATCTGGCAGGTTGGATTTTTATTTTATGGCGAAGGCCGTTTGAAGTTGGAGATCGAATCCAGATCGGGAACCAATCGGGAGACGTCATTGATATCAGGATATTTCAGTTCACTCTCATGGAGATCGGAAATTGGGTCGATGCTGATCAGAGCACAGGTCGAGTGATTCACATTCCGAATGGAAAAGTTTTCACCGAGCCGCAGGCCAATTATCATAAAGGATTTCAATATATATGGAATGAAGTTCCTGTACTGGTCACCTTTGAAAGCAACTGGAGAAAAGCGAAAGAGATATTGCAGCGAATCGGGATTGAACATGCGGAGCACCTGAGTGAATCGGCGGAACAGAAAATAAAAGATGCTTCGAGGAAGTTCATGATCTTCTATACTAAGCTGTCCCCTACGGTCTATACCAGTATAAAGGATTGCGGTGTTCTGTTAACGATCCGTTATATCTGTGAGCCTCGTCGTCGTCGGGATAGCCAACAAGCGATTTGGGAGGACATTTTAAATGAGTTTGCCCGATGCGACGATATCGATTTTGCCTATCCGACACGACGATTCTATAACAATGCCTTGGAAGGAAAAGCTGGAACGAAACCCTCCACAGACAACGAGGATAAATAAATAGAGGATAGGAGGAAGTCTACCAGTGGGAGGGAGAATTTCTCGCCGAGGAAGTTAAATTGTACCAATACACCGTTGAGGAAGGGTTCGGTCATTTTCAAATCTTGGCACCGAGATCTTAAAAAGAAATTTGACATGAAAGAGGAATTAAAAGTAAATGAAATATAAGAAGGTGGTTAGTTCAGCCTCGTGAAATCATTTTAGGAAGAGGTAAAGAAAAATGGATCCGGAAGAACAATTGAAGAAGATTGTGAAGGATACGGGGGAAGTCAACTCTGTTTATGGTGGATTTGAAATAAGGGTTTCCAAACCGGTCTTATTCCCGTGGTATAAAATATTCAATCAATTGATCGACATCGACCAAGAAGTTTGGCTCAACAAGGTGGAAGGCAAAATCAATATCACTTCCAAACCAAGGGTCCGGTAGAAAAAGGATAAAATTAATGATGCGGAAAGTAATCCTCTACCTGTTAATCCTTCTAAGTGTAAGTGTTCTTTCTTACATTATTGGATTCTCGAAGATTCAAGTTTTATCGATTTCCATCTTCTTCATGGTCATCTTTGGAACGATCCTTTTCTGGCAATTTCGGCTTCCCTTCGCCCTTCTAGGAATTTCTTTACTTCTTGCCTTCGGTCTTCTTGATATCTACCATCTCATTGAATTTGCTGGACTGGATATCATCCTCTTTCTTATGGGGATGATGATTTTAGTGGGATATCTGGAGGAGAACCACTTTTTCGAATCCTTAGTCAACACGCTCATTCGGTATATTGGACCAAAGCCTCTTCTTCTTGTGGTGACCCTCATGATCGTGGGTGCAATCTCTGCCGCATTGGTCGATGAAGTGACCTCCATCCTGTTTATGACAGCCACGATGATCCATCTGACTTCCCGGTTCGGTGTCAATCCGATTCCTTTTGTGATCATCCAGGTCTTTGCGACGAATATTGGGTCAAGCGCGACAGTCGTTGGGAACCCGATCGGTGTCATGATTGCCATGAGGGCAGGATTGACTTTTCAGGATTTTCTCCGCTGGGCCTCTCCTATCTCGTTGTGTGCGCTTTTGGTAGCTATCCCACTTTCCCTTCTTTACTATTCAAAAGAAATTCGTCAGTGGAAACAAAAAATCAAAGGTTTTGATTTCAGGAAAAAAGAGGCCGTTTCTAAACAAAGTTCTACTCAGTGGATCATTTGTATGGCGCTCTTTATTGGAGCGATCATTGGATTGGTCCTGCATGCACGATTAGAAAAACTCTTAGGATTGCAAAAGAATGTCCTCCTAATCGGAATAGCCTTGGGGGCTGCCGGAATTAGCCTCCTACTCGAAAGGGATCGGGCAAGGGAGTTAGTTGAACGAAGAGTAGATTGGTGGACATTGAGTTTCTTCATGATGCTTTTTGCTTCAGTGGGAACTCTCAAATATGTTGGAACCACAGAGGTCATTGCCAAATCTCTTATTTCATGGGCAGGAGGAAATCAAAAAATTCTTTTCATCGTCCTTACCTGGACGATTGGGATTCTGACAGGATTTATGGACAATGTGTTGGCCGTGGCAACCTTTATTCCTATTATCCAGGATATTTTGAAAACAGGCATAGATGTCACACCCTATTGGTGGGGAATCCTTTTTGGTGGAACCCTTTTTGGGAATTTAACCATGATCGGAAGCACGGCGAACATTGTGGCCATCGGAATCATCGAGCGTCAAAAAATGGGTCATATTACCTTTGGCCAGTGGATTAAACCCGGGATGATAGTGGCCATTCTAACCCTTGGAATTGCAACGTTTCTATTGTATTTACAGTTTTATATTTAGCCACCCCATATTCAATTTATCAATCATTTTTATAAGGGTGTTTAATATACTAAATGGAAGTGGAAAAGTCCTTGACAGTAAAAAAAATTTTATATATCTTAACATTGGGTCCAGAAATATATTCCAAAATTTCTGGAGGTTAAAAGCTGGATAGTCGGGCCGCTATCCGAAAGTAAAATTTCGGGTAGCGACTTTTTTTATTAGGGCATGTTGAAGACCTCTAAGTTGGATTAAAATATTACTGCATCAATCCATTTCATTGGCACTATTTTGGAAGCGAGAGGGGAAAAACGGAGGGCTTATAGAATTATAGATTTTCAATAATTTCAAAAAGATATCTTATTTTAAATGTGGTTCAATTAAAATAGACTTTATATTGTGTGAAATTTTTTACTTGCAATTATTTTTTAGATATGTACAATAAATCCAGTCTTGGGGTCTAAAATTTAAATTTTTTTAAAAAACAAGATAATGCCTTTGAGTCTCTCAGCCACTATGCCGCTCCAGTATATCAAGCAAAAGGCCTCACGTTAAAAATTTATACGAAAGGAGGTGAGAAGAAGGGGTAAAAAGGATGTGATAGGATTCTAAAAAATTTTCTAAAAAAAAGTGTATGGGGAGTTAAAGTTTATAACAAATAAATTGGGAGGGTAACATTATGAAAAAGTTGTTCATTTTTGCAATCATGATTGGAATATTTTGTAT
>Ga0153916_10004149_pt1 | contig 10906 bp, 11 predicted proteins | sample Opewatmetagenome_FD_109642 | JGI IMG/M metagenome (GOLD analysis project Ga0153916, IMG submission 109642) | Freshwater wetland microbial communities from Ohio, USA - Open water 3 Core 3 Depth 4 metaG | ecosystem: Environmental > Aquatic > Freshwater > Wetlands | place: USA: Ohio, Lake Erie...
ATACTTTCTCACCTCGGGTACAAGGTGTCCGTGACCCCTGACGAATGGTGCTGCGGTTCCCCGCTCTTCAGGACAGGCTTTCGAGACCTAGGAATTGAGCAAGCCCGTCACAATGCGGGCACCCTGAACAAATCTGAAGGCGACCAGATAGTTGTGACGTGTCCGGGATGCTTCAGAGCGTTCACCAAGGATTACCCCCAGCTCGGGATTGAACTAAAGAAGCCGGTGCTTCACATTAGCCAGCTGCTTGAAAAGCACTTGGATGCTTTGAGGGCAGTTGATTTCGGCGGCCCTATCACGTACCACGACCCGTGCCACCTTGGCCGCCACAGTGGCATATACGAACCCCCCAGAAAAGTCATCGAAAGAGTCTCCGGCACGAAGGTGGTCGAGATGGCCCGGAGCAGGGAAAACGCCATGTGCTGCGGCAATGGTGCTGGTCTGAGAACACTATTCACTGATCAAGCCAGTATTATCGGTGATGCTCGCATCTCGCAGGCGAGGGAGGTTGGAGCCAAGTTCTTGGTAACCTCATGCCCCTTCTGCAAGAACATGCTGGCTTCTCGGGCAGAAAAGGGGATTACCGTTCTTGACCTCCCAGAAATGGTCTTGGCCGCTTTCGACTCAACCTCAAAGGTCAAGATGTGAAGACAGATTAGGGCAAATGATTGTGAGTGCAGGAACGCTATGAATGCGGAAGACATGCTCACACTCAAGATCCGTCTATTAACGGAGGGCGTAACTCTGCCTGAAGGAGAGTGGGCGGGCAGGCGTGGCGGCGCTGGACCGGTGGGCAGCCGGTATTTCGTATTGCCGAACGGCCGGGCATGTGGAGTCCCCGTACGAACGGGCAAGATGATCCGAAGATACGGTCCCGTCGCTCTGGTGCCTACGGGCAAGAAGGGCCTCTGGCTATACGATGGGAAAGTACGACTAAAGGAAGTGCCCAAGCCCGGATTCTACAGCCTGACCACGGCCGAAGGCACGCCATATCAGAAGATAGCACTCCTTCATGGTGCAGATGTCCTGGCCACGACTGTGTATCAATCCTGCAGGTACTGGGCTAGTGGCGAGCAATGCAAGTTCTGCACGATACCAGTATCACAGTCTGTTGGTGACACGATTCTTGAGAAGACTCCAAGTCAGGTGGCCGAGGTTGTCCGCGCGGCAGAGAAGGAGGGCGTGATAAGAAGCGTCCTGCTAACGACGGGAACACCTGATACGCCTGATATGGGCTGTAGAAGGCTGACTCAAACCGCGAGAGAAATTCGCAGATTCAGCCGCATTCCGATTGGTGTTCAGTTTGAACCCCCGGCCGACCAAGCACGAATCTACGAGCTGGTGGAGGCAGGAGTCAACGCTGTCGGGATGCACATCGAGTGCGCTGATGATGAAGTTAGACGTGTCATGTGCCCAGGCAAGTACCGTCAGGCGACATTAGATCAGTATCGAGACAGCTGGAACCGTACTCTCAATCTTCTTGGTAGGGGAAACGCGAGCACCTTCTTCCTCGAAGGTCTAGGAGAGGACAATGATACTACTCTTCGCATGGTTGATGACGTATCTGCTATGGGTGTGATGCCCGTGGTTCTTCCGGTACGACCGGCGCTTGGAAGTCAGCTTGCAGATTTCACACCAACGTATGTCGGAGATCTGGCTGGCTCAGTTGAATTCTACAAGGAGGTCGGGAAGATTCTCCATAAGTACCAACTCAATCCCGCGGAGACTGCTGCGGGCTGTCATAGATGTGGGGCATGCACTCCAATCCAAGAGGCTTATGACTGGGCTAGGACGAATTCTTGACCTGCGATTTATCCGATAGAGGGGTTTCCTACGTCACAACTCCCTGCCGACCAAATTCGAGTTGTTGAGTTCGGAGAGGATGATGCAGGAGAGATAGCCTCACTCTTCAGTGAGGTCTGGCCTTTGGCGATGGAATATCCTGAAGCTTGGCGAAGAATCAGAATGTATGGTCCTGACCAGATAGTTGACGAAATGCGCTCGGGATACCACTACTTCGGAAGCCGGCTCGAAGGACGAATAGTGGGTGTCTACAAGGCAAAGATTACTGAGAAGGGCCTATTTGGCGAGCATCAGACCGTCCGTTCGGCTTGCAGGTCCAGCGGATTGGCATCTGCAATGTACATCCACTTCACAGAGTACGCGCGGGCTCACGGATGCCAGCGCAATTACTGCAATATCCTTGTAGGGCAGGAAGTTGGAGAGAGGCTAATGGCAAAATTCGGTTTCCGTCGGTGGGGAAAGCCCTACGAGCAGCATCCCGGAATGCTTGTTCAGATGTATCAACGTCCAGTGAACAAGCGACCATAGAAGACGGGTTCTGCAGCGCCCTGACAGGTCATCTTCTGCCCATTGGCTGGGTGCTTTGTTCAATCCATTGCGGCTCTTCAGAAAGACTATAAGACGCTCTAAATCGCCTGCTTTCATACAATCCCACTGAGGCCCCTGCAATGCAAGTCTGTCCAATTATCGTTGACGGGCGCGAAGTCGATACGGGTAAGTATGTAGTCTTCCCGGATATGGATCAAGTCGTTGTTGATCCCGGCTTGGCAATAGCACTTCAGCTCCGTGGGGCGTCCGTCTCGCAGCGATTCGTTTTCTCAAGGGCGCCTCGCTTCATACCCGTCAACAGTCCAGAGATGAGATATCTGAAGGACTACCGCAAGGCTCACGGGGTTCCACACTACACAAAGGATGAGCTCGATAACGCAGCATATGCAAAGGTTGCCATCTCACGTGAGTCAGATATCAAAGACGCCATCGCGGCAGGAGTGAGAGACCACCATGCGTTGTTCAATCCATTCAAGCTGGAAGGCATGGGTTGTACTCTTGATGACCGTATCGAAGCTCTCTACCAAGCAGGACTTGCGGTAAAGAAGCGCTTCGAGGAAGTGCGAGATATATCGGTAAAAGAAGGTGTCCCAATCAAGACTTTCGAGTGGACGTGGGACATGTTCACCGAGTACCTCGAGCGCGAGACGTTCGAAATCTGGGGACGAGACGTCGATGTAGTAGAAGCACCAGGCAGAGATGGCGGAAAGAACTACAGATTTCGAGAGCCCTATGGAGTCGCTTGTCTATTCACGCCATACAACTCGCCGCTTGCCCTCGGGATTCTGAGCATTACCTCCTCTATCCTAGCTGGCAATGCCACCGTCCTAAAACCTCCGAGCAAAGTTCCATTGAGCACGATTCTCTTGGGTCAGATATTCTTGCAGACCTTCACTGAGATGGGACTACCTCCGGCAATGATACAAGTCCTCACTGGCGGCGGCAAAGAGTTGATGGATAGGTTCACGTCCGACCCCGGAGTTGGTGCGCTGGTGTGGTATGGTGACAGCGACACTGGCATTACGTTATGGTCAGACGCCACAAGTAAGAGGATACTCATGGCACCAGAGCTCGCAGGAAGCGACGCGTGCCTAGTATGGGGCAAAGACGTCGACCTAGAGTTTGCAGCCAAGATGATTGTCAAGGGCAGGTTCCTAGGTAGTGGGCAGGCTTGCATGGCGATCAAGCGCCTGCTGGTCCAAGACACACTTCATGATGAGTTACTCCGCCTAGTAACGGAAGAAGTCGAAACACTTCATGTCGGAAGGCCGTCGGATCCCAAGGTCAGTCTGCCACCGGTTGGCCTCACCGCGCTATACCTCCTTCTTGATCAGATGGAAGACGCCAAAGCAAAAGGGGCCAAGGTGATCGCTGGTGGATTTCGATGTGATTACTTATCGGAGCCTGACCCCGCTGGTTTGTTCTACAAACCTACGGTGCTTACAAATGTGGACGAGAGCATGAGAGTGATGCGGGAGGAGGTATTTGCGCCTTCACTTCCGGTCACGAGTGTCAAGAGTGTCGACCAAGCAATTCGCATCGCGAATTCGTCCCGATTTGGCCTGAGGTCCTCGGTCTTTTCTGATGATAGATCGGTGAGAACAAGATGGGCCAAGGAAGTGGAAGCCGCCGGAGTGACAATCGGGCAAGATCACTTGTACTTCGACCCACACATGCCTCACCTAGGTGGATACAAGGACTCGGGTATCATCGGAGCGAAGTACTTCCCTGTTATATTGACACGCATGAAATACGTGCATGTTGGACCGGGAATCGAGTTCATATGAGAGTCAGCGGGTGTTGTATCAAGGGATGAGATGCCTAGGGAGCCTGAACGTATAGCCCATTTGGAGACCTTGGAAGCACTAGAGGCATATGACAAGTCGGCCTCAGTGCGTTCTGTTCTCCGGGTGCAGGATCGGGACTCCAAGATTTCGACCGGTGCCCGGCCAATAATGCATTCTCTTACTCTGGGCGTCGTTAGATTTCTCAACACGATAGACTTCATTCTCCTGAAGATTATGGGCTCGAAACCTCTCTCTAAGCTATCCCCCCACGAACGAAGTGCGATGCGGTTGGCGGTCTATGAGAGCCGCTGGCTCCGAACACCGCTCGAAGTCATCAGCGCTAACTATCTCGGGTCGATGCCTCATCTGTTACCATTGATCTCTTCTGCTCTATCTCTGGACTTGCAGAAATCAATCAGGAATCTGAAACCAATTGAGCGACTTAGCATAAGTCTTGCACATCCGTCATTCATTGTGAAAACACTGCTAGATAATCTGCCGCGAGCAGAGGCAATATCGTTGATGGAACACAACAACGCCGGTCATGATTACTATGTTAGAGCAAATGCTCTCAAGAGCGGGACTACGGACATGTTTTCAAGCCTTGCGAATTCAGGCGCGCAGCTTAGGCCAGACCCGGACGTGCAAGGGTTGTATCGGGTTAATCGGGGAATCGAATCAATTGTAGGATCCAACGAGTTTAGGGATGGAACAGTCCTGATTCAAGACAAAGCCAGCGTGCTAACGGTAATGGTATTGAACCCGCGTCCCGGTGAGACTGTCTGGGATGCGTGCGCATCTCCGGGGATGAAGACTCAGCTAATATACGAGTTCATGAAGGGAAGTGGTCGAGTCACTGCCACCGACATCTATTCCAATCGTGTGAGGATGGGTCGAGATAGGAGCAGGCTTCTCGGGTGCGATGCCGTGGAATGGCTTCAAGCAGATGCTTCTCGGTCTCCGGTTGTAGGTGCGGACAAAATCCTGATAGATGCCCCCTGCACTTCAACAGGCGTTCTTCGTAGTCACCCCTCATTCAAGTGGCGGCTTAACAAGGCAAGACTACTGGCAATTATGTCGATTCAGAACAAGATTCTCGATGGTGTTCTTACGGCCTACGCCGACAAGCCCGGTACTGAAATTGTGTATGCGACTTGCTCCCTTCTCCCGCATGAAGGGGAGTCCCAGATAGACTCTGCGATGACGAGACACAGGTTCGAACTACTTCAGGTGCCTGTTCCGAATTCCCCGGGATATCCTAACTTCAAGTGTTCTCAGAAGGTATGCCGGCTTTTTCCTCATAAGCATGCGACCAGCGGCTTCTTTATTGCGCACCTGCAAATCACTCGGTGACTCGTCTCGCAGTTGCTTCCATTATTCGTCGCGCAAACTCACGGTCGTCCTTGAAACCCCATGGTATCTGCAGGAATCGGGTTTTTGCTAGCTCGATAGCGTCGACATCTTTGCTGACATGTGCTTTGAACAGAAGCTTCGTCCACTGGAAACAGGGATTCTCATTGAACTTGGCGCGCTGTCCTGAATCGGCCGCAATCTTGGTGAGATATGCCATTCCATCTGCTGCGTTGCCAAGCATCAGGTCTGCAAGGGCCGCCATGCAGGCAAAGACGACCGCACTCTTCACCATCCCCGACTTGACGTACAGTTCAGCACTGTCTCTGTATTCTTGGGCCTTCTGGGCGTAGAGCTGTTGTCCTCCAATCCCTACTATGTCCTTGCCTTCTTGTTTCTGGACCTTCCTAAGGCCAGCCCCTCCAAGTATGGTTGCTTTGAGCTCAGATTGCACGTCGATCGCAGACGCCTGTTCTCTCTTCTTGCGGGCAGATTCGATAAGACCTTGGCCTGCTTTGACTAGCATCTGTTTCACTCCCGGGCTCTTCAGTGATGTGTCGGAATGTGACAAGCCACGCTCAAAGAGCGCTCTAGCGAGCCGGAACATCTCGTACCCCTTGTCTGTGAGTCCAAGTCCAGCCGCAAAAGTGATGCCCTTCACATAAGCCATCACCGCATTGTCCAACTCTTGGAGGCTCTCGAAGTGCGTAGCGGAGTCGATGAGATACGGGAAGGCGTCAGTACTGCCAGAATCAATGCCTTCCTGACCCTTCGCGAGAGAGGTATAGGCATCTACACAAATGGCTGCGATGTCTGAATTGGAGCACTTTGCAGACACCTCGGCTTTGGCAAGCACCTGATTTCTCAGTCTGCACGAAAAGCCAGACAAAGAACTCTGCAGCCAGTCACATGGTCCACTAATAGACATGGTCGGTCTCACTCTCTTGGCAGTATCAGTTGCCTCTTACAATGATATGTGACTTACCGGTCCTAAAAAGCAATTCTAAAAAGCACTCTACCTTCCGTGAGACGACAGTGTATAGACTTGAGCGACGATGATTCTGAGCTGGCTCTCATACGACGCAGGAAACTGGCCGAACTCACGGCTAGAGACAAGAGGCTGCAAGAAAAACGGGAACACCAGCAAAAGGTTGACGCTGAAAGGACGAGACTTCTGAAGAGGTTCTTGGCGCCAGACGCAGATTCCTATCTGGCGGATCTGAAAAGCCGAGAGCCGGCCGTGGGCGCCCAAATCGAAGATGTCTTGCTGTACCTGATAGTCTACAAAGAGCTCCGACAGGTCATAACCCAAATCGATGTCATGTATATTGAACGACAAGTGAAGGGCGAGGAACCCACGATACGGGTTCAGCGCGATGGTGAGACTTCGGACTTCGGGTCCTATGTAAGGGATGCCATTCGAAAGTCTGACGAGAAAGAGAATGGCTAGACGAGGAAGCCAGTTCCGCTTGTTCTAATCTTGGAACCAATAGTCAAAAAAAGCTCTTCGAACTGATATCCACTAGGGTTCGCCTCCATGTATGTCCGGAAGTTCGTTGACGTAGATTCCGCCTCTCTCAGGAAACCGCTGGCAATCATAGGTCTGCCAGGAATTGCCAACGTAGGTCGAATCGCAGTAGAGACTCTCGTCAGGCTGCTCGATGCTGAACATATCATGGATTTCTACAGCAGTGATTTTCCACCTCGCGTCTTTGTTAAGGATGGCATCGCACATTTTCCAAAATCGTCAGTTCATATGTATCATGCCGCGCCTGATGAGCCTCATGACATCCTCATCTTGACCGCAGACTTCCAGCCGACTTCCAGCGGCGGTGTGTTTGAGTATGCGGACTTCTTCGTGAAGGAGATGGTGAATCTGAACGTCAGAGAGATGTATGCGCTTGCGGCATATGAACAGGGATATGAGGAGTTCTTCAATTCGTATCCTGCTCCATCACGAGTCTACATTTCTGCGAGTTCAGAGGAGCTTCTAGAACGGGTCTCGGGTCACGAAGGAGCTGTCACAACGAAAGAAGGGCTAATCAACGGGGCAAACGGATTCATACCCGTGTGGGCCGCGACGATGTATGACATGGAGGGTGCATGTCTGCTTGGCGAGACTCTTGGAATAATCAAATTCGACTATAGGGCGGCAAAACGTGTCCTAGAGATCATGGCTGACCTCGCAGGGCTGACGTTGGATTTCTCTGTCTTCGATGATAATGTGTCTCAGGTTGTACAGTTCATCGAATGGGCTCGAAGCGAGATTGCACAGAAGGGAGCATACTTCCAAGGTAGCGAAAGCACGGATTTCAAGGGCAGTGATAGATACATCGGTTAAGCCTGTTCAACCACATCGGGCCGAAGTATATCAGTAATTGAGCCTTGGCTATCTAGGTTGATATAGAAATAGTGGGTTTCATGTCTCACCTTGACAGTGACAGGGTAACGTTTTGCACCTTTCAGAACGTTTGGTGGTACCTTGAGCAGAGTCTTCTTCTTGCAGACTGGACACTTTGCGTACCTCTCTAACATAAGGCGGCCACCGAACAGGAATTAGAGAGCTCGGGTCGGCGATTCTATTTAACCTATCCCGGACGAACTCTTGAGTCGACGCTAAGGAACAGCATAGCGTCGTGCGAAGCAGGATTCTCTAATGCATCAGTGAACATCGCCAAGAGCGCATCGGGCTGAATCTGATGCAATTCCTCCTTGTCCGTTCCTACGATTCGCAGGTTCTCGTAAACCCCTGCTTCAACGAGCATGTGGAAGTCTCCCTGCTCACCATGCGCTCCTAGAACCAGAAAGTCGGCAAAATCCTTGAATTCGTCCTTAGGCCCTTTGAGAGTGGCCCTGATTCGCTGAACCCTGCCCTCTTCAATCATTGTCTTGAGCAGGTATGCTCTAATGATCTTGTTTCCGACTTTTCTTCGGATATCAAAGAACGTCCTAACATTCCCGTCCTCTGACTTCAGCCTCCACGTGCCCGCACTACTCATCATGACATCAACAGGACTGTCTTCGCAACTCATATAGAGCTTGTCGAGACCTATCGCGAATCCAACAGCTCAAAATACATTTATCTGCTGGTAGACAATCAGCAGCCACTAACTGAACCGTCTCCGGAGATAAGCACTTGCTGCAGACAATAGACATGGTTGTCCGTGAAATTCACGTGGGCCTTTGGTTCTTGGTAGTTGGCCTGTATTTCTTCCTGTTTCTATTCATCCTCTTCTTCCGCTGGCGTAGGACGCGAAATCCATTCCAGTTGGCCATGTCATTGTTCTTTCTTCTTCTAGCTGTGGGACGGGTCTTCTACTTCATAGCTGATTTCTATGCGGACTCCACTTCGCTCTACGGCGATCTGCCTGGCTTCGGCATTTCGCCCTTGCTTACGAATGGGAGCTGGTTACTGAGCGCAGGGGCGTTCTTCCAATGGTCCGGGCTTGCGGTATTGTCCGCAACAGCTGCATTCATGATATTCGGGAACAAGCTAGCAGAGCTTCTTTTCGCCATACCTGCCTTCTTGATCGCTGTGGTGCTGGCCTTTGTACCAATGGACTCGACCATCAGGATGATAGTTTCAGGCGGGGCGGGAATCGTCTACGCGCTCTTCATTCCCCTGTTGTTCTGGTACTTGGCATATCAATCAGGCGGTGTGCTCCGACGTTCCAATGCGCTGCTTGGCCTTGGTTTCTTGATAATGTTTGCCGGCCAAGTCATTTCTGCTGGAAGGCATTTCTTGGCCACTGTAGTATTCGGGTCGTACACGATTCCGGGTATTCTGGCTCCCGGCCTTATCGTGATTAGCCTGATACTGATCGCAGTTGCGAACGAATGGGGTCAGACGCAGTAGACTGTTGGTGCGCACTCGGAGGTTGGCATCAGCGTGAGCGACACAGGGATGCTCCTCGAACAGGAGGATAATGTCACACTGGGATAGACGACTACTCCCCTATCTCCTTCCAGACGAGCATCTTCATGTCCTCAAGTGTCTGCAACGCTTTCTGAACCTGTTTCAGTGGCATACCCAGCTGGTCAGCAATAGCCTTTGTCGTGAGTCTTCCCTTGCACATTTGGCCTACCTGAAATGCCTCTTGGCTCAGTTGTCCAAGTCTCACGAGCATTGGCGATACCTTTCCCTTGAGAACGGGCACAATTATCCTCTTCTCCGAAGCATGACCATCCTTTGTGATCTCATCAAGCTTCTTAGTGAACTTCTCGAAAGGTTCCAGATTGCCATCCCATTTGGCCAAGACATCACGATAAGTCTCCACAAACTCGTGATTGACATCAGACAATACAGCCATTGCTGCGTTGCTGTCATCAGTCTTGTCTACCGAGGCGGCGACTATGACATTTTCCCTCAAAGAGAGGCATATGTCAAATGCTCCGAAGTCTATAACATGGACTCTGTTTCCGTCACTCAGTTCTCGCCCGAACTGGATGAGGGCTGTCAAGAACCCGCTGATTAGATTCGGGTCCATGTCAGCGGTGCCATACTTCCTATCGAGCACACACAGACCGCTGTCGGCGATGAGAATGTATACAGCTTGGAGCACACCAGTATTCTCCGTGTTTGAGTCTGGAAAGCGAGTACTCAATGTTGCTTTATATGACTTCTCGTGTTCGACTCATGTACCTCTCATACCTTTCCTATGCCATGACTCAATGAGTTGGTTAGCTTTTAAATGGGAACAGAGAAGATGACACCTCACGGTGAAGATGTTTGGACACGGCAAAGAATGCCCGGGTTCTGGTTCTTGAGGATGCGCTCAAGCGCCTGAATGAAATCATCACGAGCCGAAGGGTCAGGGTACATCTTGACTATAGCGAGCTCACAGATTCCGTCAAGACTGCGGGCGCTCTTCTCTACGAAGTGAAATACTCGTATGTGGAACCGTTGGTGCTCGCAGACCTTGATGCCACGAAGAAGCTGGTTGCTGCGATTGATGAGGTCGCTCATATCTATGACAATGCGATAAAATCGAGTTCGTACAAGCCGAAGACAGTGAAGGAGGTCGAATCTCTGGCCGAGTTGGGCTATTCGTTGCGGATTGTGCAGGGATTCCCGAGGCGGCTCCGGGATTATGGAGATGATGCGGCGTTTGCGATAGATATCTTGGCTGTTCAGATCACCGAGACACATCCCCTAGAATCGTCCAAGAATCTGACCGAATGCAGATGCTCTGACGGGTCACGAGTGTGGCACATCGTCACAAACATCAAGGGTCTGAAGCCGGGCATGAAGCTTCCGTGCGCAGTTCTCCCGCCCGTGGAAATGATGGGCGCAGTCAGCGAGGCGATGTTCCTTGGTGAGGAAGCGCTCCCTGAGTCAACCGAGCTGGGGCCGATGCTTGCACCTACGTCGTCTGCCCTCGACCAAGCAAGGGCTCATGTCATGAACATAATGAAGA
>Ga0153916_10004151_pt1 | contig 10905 bp, 9 predicted proteins | sample Opewatmetagenome_FD_109642 | JGI IMG/M metagenome (GOLD analysis project Ga0153916, IMG submission 109642) | Freshwater wetland microbial communities from Ohio, USA - Open water 3 Core 3 Depth 4 metaG | ecosystem: Environmental > Aquatic > Freshwater > Wetlands | place: USA: Ohio, Lake Erie, Old...
CCCCTGCTCGTCGGGATCACGATGTACGTGCAGCAGAAGATGATCACACCGACTCCGACGGCTGCGGCGACGTCGCAGCAGGCGCAACAGCAGCAACAGACTCAACAGATGATGACCTGGATGATGCCGTTGATGTTCGGCTTCATGAGCACGACGGTGCCGGCCGGGCTGGCGCTCTACTGGTTCATGTCGAACCTCTCGGGCGTCGTCTTCCAGTACTTCTACATGGGCCGCCAGATCGAGTGGCGGAGCATGCTCACGCTCGGTCCGGCGCCCGCGCCCGCCGCGAAGGCGCGGCCGGCCGACCAGCAACGATCGAAGCCCGCCAGAAAGCCTGAGGGCGCTGAGGCGCGCCCGGAGGTCGAGGGCGAGGGAGGGCCGGCCGGTCAGCGCGGCCCGGAGGCGCGAAGGAAACGACATGGGCGGCGTCGAGGCAAGCGGTAAGACAGTCGAAGAGGCGATCGAGAACGCCCTGACCGAACTCGGCGCGGAGCGCGACGAGGTGGAGGTCGAGGTGCTGGCCGAGCCGAAAGGCGGCATCCTCGGCGTCGGCGCCGCCGAGGCGCGCGTGCGCGTGCACCGCATCGGCGAGGAAGGCGAGGAGGCGCAGCAGCCGGGCGAAGAGGGCGAGTTCATCGAGGACGAGGCGGAGATCGCCGCGCAGGCCCTGGACCACCTGCTGGAGCTCATGGGCATCCAGGCCGACGTCTCGATCCGCGATCCCGAGACGCCCGGAGACGGGCTCGGCATGGCGAAGGCTGTGCTGGACGTCGAAGGCGATGACCTCGGTCTCCTGATCGGCCGCCGTGGCGAGACGCTCGCCTCGCTCCAGTACCTGCTGAACCTGATGATGACGCGACAGTTCGGCGAGCACATGTCGTTCACGGTCGACGTGGAGGGTTATCGCCGCCGTCGCGAGAAGCAGCTCAACACCCTGGCACACCGGATGGCGGAGCAGGTGCGACGCACCCGCCGCCCGGTGACGCTCGAGCCCATGCCGGCGAACGAGCGCCGGATCATCCATCTCGCCCTGGCGGAGGACCGCCAGGTGCAGACCTCGAGCCTGGGCGAGGGCGACGCGCGCAAGGTCTCGATCTCGCTGCGCCGCTGACGGGCACCTGATGGCGGCACCCGATTTCGTCGTCGTTGGGCACGCGGTGCGCGATATCGTCCCGGGCGGCTGGCGGCTGGGCGGCACCGTGACGTTCGCCGCCGTGCAGGCGCACCGGCTCGGGCTCAGCGTCGGCATCGTCACGCGCACGGCCGGCGATGTGAAAAGTGCCGACCAATTTCCCTTCGCGCGGGTCGTAGACCTGCCCTCCCGTGCCACCACCAGCTTCGAGAACGTGTACTCCGACGGCCAGCGCAGCCAGCACATCCGGGCGCTGGGCGATGCGATCGCTCACGAAGACGTGCCGCCCGAATGGCGCGGGGCGCCGATCGTGCTGCTCGGCCCGGTGTTCGGGGAGCTGGAGCCGCACTTTGCGCGGGCGTTTTCGCCCGAGTCGCTGTGCGGCGTGTCGGCGCAGGGCTGGCTGCGTTCGGCGGACGCCGACGGGCTGGTGCGGCACACACCATGGTCGGGCGACCCGTTTTGGACCGACTGCCGCGTGCTCTTCGTGTCAGACGAAGATCTGGCGGACGGCGGTGCCCAGCTTGACCGCTGGACCGGCGAGGTGCCGATCGTGGCGATGACCGAGTCGTGGCGCGGTGCGCGCGTGTACAGCGGCGGTGCCTGGCGGCGCATGGACGCCTTCCCGGAGAAAGAGGTGGATCCGACGGGTGCGGGCGACACCTTTGCGACGGCTTTCCTGATACGATTGCACGAGACCGGCGATGTCGATGAGGCGGCGCGATTCGGCGCGGCGGCGGCGAGCCTCTCCGTGGGAGGGGTCGGCGCCGCGGCGATCCCCGCGCGCGCGGAGATCGAGCAGCGGTTGCGCGACTACCCGGAGGTGGCGCTGCGTTGAGCACCGTGATCGCGCTGGCGAACCAGAAGGGCGGCGTCGGCAAGACGACGACGGCGATCAACCTCGGTGCGGCGCTGGCGCGGCAGGGCAAGCGCGTCCTGATCTTCGACTTCGACCCGCAGGCGAATTCCAGCGCGGGCCTGGGCGTGCGGACGGCCGGGCCGAGCACCTATGATGTCGTGCTCGGAAGTACGCATGCGCGCGAGGTCGTCGCCGCCACCAGCGTTGAAGGCCTGATGATCGTCCCCGCGACGCCTGAGCTGGCCGGCGCAGAGGTTGAGCTGGTGCCGATGATGGCGCGCGAGTTCCGGCTGAAGCGCGCGCTGGAAGACGTGCGTGATCAGTACGACTACGTGCTGATCGACTGCCCGCCGTCGTTGGGGCTGCTCACCGTCAACGCGCTGGCCGCGGCGGACGAGGTCATCGTGCCGGTGCAGTGCGAGTACCTGGCGCTCGAAGGGCTGAGCCAGCTCACGGCGACGCTCGAGTTGGTGCGGCGCAACCTGAACTCGCAGCTCAGGCTGCGCGGGCTGCTGCTGACGATGTTCGACCAGCGCACGAATCTCTCGCAGCAGGTGGCGGACGAGGTACGCTCGCACTTCAGCAACACCTTCCGCACGATCATCCCGCGCAGCGTTCGGCTGAGTGAAGCGCCGAGCCACGGGCTGCCGATCGCTCAGTACGACCCGTCCTCGCGGGCGACGCGCGCCTACGACGACCTCGCCGAAGAACTGATCGCCGGATCACGCACGGAGGTGCCCGCATGAGCTCGAACCCCCGCCCAGCACTCGGCCGCGGCCTGGGATCGTTGATCCCGAAGACGGGCGCCGGCGCGGGGACGGAGACGGTCGACATCGACCTGATCGTCCCCAATCCGCATCAGCCGCGCGCGCGCTTCGACCAGGCGTCGCTGCAGGAGCTGGCGGCGAGCATCCGCGAGCATGGCGTGCTGCAGCCGATCATCGTGACGCAGGTGCGCTCGGACTTCGGGCCGTCGACGTACCAACTCATCGCCGGGGAGCGGCGGGTGCAGGCGGCGCGGCTCGCGGGCGTCACCCGCATGCCCGTGATCATCAAGGACGCCGCGGACCAGGAGCTGCTCGAGCTGGCGCTGGTCGAGAACCTGCAGCGCGAGGACCTGAACGCGCTCGAGGAGGCCGCGGCGTTCAAGCGGCTGGCCGATGATTTCAGGATGACCCAGGAGCAGATCTCCAGGCGCGTCGGCCGCAGCCGCACGGCCGTAGCGAACACGCTGCGCCTGCTCACGTTGGAGGACGACATCCGGACCAGCCTGGCTTCCGGGCAGATCACCGAGGGTCACGCCCGCGCGCTGCTCGCGATCGAGGAGTCGCGCCTGCGGCTGGACGCGTGGCGGCGGGTCGTGGCCGGCGGCTTGACGGTGCGGGAGGCGGAGGAGATCGCGCGGGCTCTGAAGGCGACGTCCGGCGCGTCGAAGACGGCCACGAAGACGAAGGCGGCGAAACGCGTCGACCCGCACGTGCGCGCGGTGGAGAACAGGCTGCGGCACGCGCTGGGCGCGCCGGTGGCGGTGGCGCGCGGGCGCAGCGGCGGCCGTATCGTCATCCGCTTCCACAGCGACGACGAGCTCGAGGGCATCATCGAGCGGATCGTGCGATGACGCCTGCCGTCAGGCCTCGAGGGAGAACAGTGGATACTCGTCGCGCATGAGGAGCAGGTACGTCTCGTATCGGACGGACCAACACATCACGCCGACGCCGAACTTGTACAGCCCCTCGGGGTACGATCCGGTGAAGAGGATCGCGAACCACGCGATCAGAGTCGTCACCGCCCACGCAACGCCCAGAAACAGCAGCACGATGGCGTGCGGTATCGCATAGAAGATGCGCAGTCCGACGGAGAGACGGTTCCGCGGCGTCGCGGGATAGGCCGCTTCGTACGTCACCGGGTAGTCGCCTTCGCCGAACGGCGGGTACTCGTCGCGCAGGAGCATGAAGTAGGCGACGGCCTTGGTGCGCCAACGCATGTACATCCGGGCAAAATCCCACAAGCCGCGGGGGTGGTTGCCGGCGAAGACGATGGCGAACCAGGCGATCACCGACACGACGAACGCGGCAAGCCCGATCAGTCCTCCGTGCGACAGCCCGGAACCGGCGCGGATGCCGTTGTCGGTATTCCAGGAGATGCTGCCGCTGCCGATCAATCCGATCATCGGCCCGCCGATGAGGATCAGGTGCGGGATGGCGAGGATGATCCGGAACGCGACGGTCAGCCGGTTGCGGCCGCTGAGCTGCGGTTCCACGTGAAACGTGACGGGGTAGGAGGGGCCGGGCTGCGCTGGCATTGCGGTGCTGTTCATGACCGCAGTATCTCACCCCGCCGCGGCACGGAAAGCGCCTAATGGGCCTGTTCCCGCGGGAGGAACGACGGGAACCGCGCCGTGTCCAACGGCAAGAGCGCAGCGTAGCGGCGCGCGTTCTCCAGGTGGCGGTCCGAACCGGAGCGCCGATACTCGTTAATGGAGTCGAGCATCTTGTCGGCGATCAGGTTCGTGTCGAAGCCCAGCAGGTACCGTTCGCCCATTTCGCTCAGCGCGTCCGCATAGACCTCGAAGTGTTCAGCCAGCTTCTCCAGCGTGGGGCGCTCCTGCGTCTCCTCCGCCAGCCGGTGCCGCGACGCCATGCGGTACATCGCCCTGCCCGTGGTGACGTAGTAGCCGCGGTCGACGGTCCCGGCACGGCGGCGGCGCAGCGGGCCGCGCGCGGCCGGCCGGCGGCGTGGCACGCTGGCGCCGAACACGCCGCTCAGGACTAGCGCGTGATCGGCGTACCCCCGGTACGCCTCGAAAGTGTTTCGGGCCGAGCCGTCCGGAGCCCGGCCGGTGGCGACGTCGGAGAAGTACAGCATCCTGGGACGCCCCGACTCGTCAACGGGAAACAGCGCCTGCGCGTAGAGGCAGGTGTCGAGAAGACGCCCCAGGTAGTCGATCACGCCGGCATCGCGGCTGTGGCGATTGACGTAGAGCACCTTGATGACAAAGAGGTCGAACAGCGCGCGCGACGGCAGACAACTGATCTGGTCGATGTCGTCGTAGACCGCGTTCACAAGCTCGTCGACCGCACGCTCGAACCGGCGGTCGGCGGCGTTCCGGCCGTCGCTGCCGGCGATGATCTGCTTTAGCTCCATGACCCGCTGTTCGATCATTGCCGTCGGTTGTCTCCCGCCCGGACATTCGTCTGGGGGTGGCGCTCTCTTATGTGGATCTTCGGCAGCCTGGAGCGGTGCATGTTGGGGAGAACCCTGACTCTCTCAGGCGAACCAGCCGCGGTCGATGCCGGTAAAGATGACGAGCGGGATGACCAGCACCAGCACGGCGACCAGCATCGCGATGGCAGGGCCGGCGTTGGCGGCCCAGAACGAGCGCGCGTCCGCCGCGACGTACATGTTGCCGCTCGTCTCGGCGAACTGCCGGGCCTTCGAGCGCAGCCGCAGGCTGTTGGTCATCACCGAGACGGAGCTGAAGGCCATGGCGCCCCCGGCGATGATGGGGTTGAGCAGACCCAGCGCGGCGACCGGGATGGCGACGACGTTGTAGCCGAACGCCCACACCAGATTCTGCTTGATCGTTGCCAGCGTGCCGCGGCTGAGCGCGATGGCCTCCGCCACCTTCGAGATGTCGCCGTGCAGCAGCGTGATGTCGCCGGCCTCGATGGCGACGTCGGTGCCCGTGCTCATGGCGATGCCGACATCGGCCTGTGCAAGGGCCGGTGCGTCGTTGATGCCGTCGCCGACCATGGCCACGGAGAGCCCCTCGGCCTGCAACTGGCGTACCAGCTCCAGCTTGTCCTCCGGGTGGGCGCCGGCGCGGTACTCCCGCACGCCGACCGCCTGCGCGACGCTGGCCGCCGCGCGCTCGTTGTCGCCGGTCATCATGATCACGCGCAGCCCGAGCCGGTGGAGCGCTTCGATGGCGCGGGGGGCGTTCTTCTTCACCTCGTCGGCGATGCCGAGCGCACCTTCCAGCCTGCCGTCGACGGCGGCGAGGATGACCGTGCGGCCGCCTTGCTCGAGCCGCTCCACCTCTTCGTGCGCGGCCGCGTCCATGGCGATGCCGTGCTCGTCGATCAGGCGCAGGTTGCCGGCGACGATGCGCTTGCCGTCCACAGTGGCGACGACGCCGCGCGCTGTGACGGACTCGAAGTCCGTGGCCTGAGGCAGCGTGTAGCTGGCGTCGACGGCAGCGTCGACGATCGCGCGGCTCAGCGGGTGGTCGCTGTTCTGCTCTGCCGCCGCGACGAGCGTCAGCAGTGTCTCCTCCGGCATCAACCCGGTCGGTACGACCTCGGTGACCAGTGGGCGGCCTTCGGTGAGCGTGCCCGTCTTGTCGAGCACGATCGCGTCGAGGGTGCGGGTGCGCTCCAACACCTCGGCGTTCTTGATGAGGACGCCGCGCTCGGCGCCGACGCCCGTGCCGACCATGATCGCCGTCGGCGTGGCGAGGCCGAGCGCGCACGGGCAGGCGATCACCAGCACGGCGACGGCGGCGCGCATCGCCGTTACCCATTGGCCGTCTCCGGTGAGCAGTCCCCATGCTAGGAACGTGACCGCCGCGATGGCGATGACGACCGGCACGAAGACCGCCGCCACCTGGTCGACGAGCTTCTGGATCGGCGCCTTGGAGCCCTGCGCCTCCTCGACCATCTTCGCCATGCGCGCGAGCGTCGTAGCCTGGCCGACGGCCGTCGCCTCGACGCGCATGACGCCGTTCTGGTTCACCGTGCCGCCGATGACGTAGTCGCCGGCGCGCTTTTCGATGGGGATCGACTCGCCCGTGATCATTGCCTCGTCGAGCGTGCTGTGGCCCTCGCGGACGACGCCGTCGACCGGCACTTTCTCGCCCGGGCGCACGGCGAACACGTCGCCGACGCGGACCTGCTCTACGGCGATCTCGGCCTCGGCGCCGTCGCGGATGATGCGCGCGGACTTGGCCGAGAGGCCGAGCAGCTTGCGGATGGCCGACGAGGCGGCGCCCTTCGAGCGCTCCTCGAAGTACTTGCCCATCGTGATGAAGACGAGGACGGCGGCCGAGACATCGAAGAACATGTTGTACGGGCGGTCGGCCACGACTACCCAGACGCTGAAGACGTAGGCCGCCGTCGTGCCCAGGGCGATCAGCACGTCCATGTTCGGATTCAGATGCCTGAGGGATATGTAGCTGCCGCGGTAATACCGCCAGCCGAGACCGAGCTGGACCGGCGTGACGAGGCCCAGCACCAGCCAGCGGTGCAGCGTCTCGTTGCCGAAGATGCTCAGTCCGGCGACGTCCATCGCCATCGCGAGCACCACGGCCGGGGTGCCGAGGGCGGCGCCGAACAGCACGAGCCAGAGCGTGCGCCGCGCGTACATCTCGCGCTCGTCGGCGCGCTCGCGCTCCGGCGCGGGGATGCTGGCGTGATAGCCGGCCTTCTCGACGGCGGTGATGAGCGAATCGATCGCGACGGTATCCGGCCCGACGACGAGCGCCGTCTCCGACGCGAAGTTGACGTTCGCCGTCTCGACCCCCTCGACCTTGCTGAGAGCGCGCTCGACCCGTCGCACGCATGACGCGCACGTCATGCCGCTGATGTCGAGTGTGGTGCTGAGTTGTTTGGTCGGCATGTCATCTCACCCTGGATGCGACAGGCGCGTTACGCCTTCACCGACGCCTCGTAGCCCTCTTCCTCGATGGCGGCGATGATCAGCTTCTCGTCGAACTCGCCCTCGACCGTCGCCGAGTTGCTGGCGAGCGAGACCTGTGTGGCCGCGACGCCGGGCACCGCCTTGACGGCCTCGGTCACGTGGTGCACGCAGTTGTCGCAGGTCATGCCTCGCACGTCGAACGTCAGTGTCTTGCTCATGATGCTGGTCCTTTCTCGCCCGGAGGCAGTGTTTCACGTGGGACGGCCCTACTTGCCGGCCATCGTGTATAGCTGATTCAGCTCCGCGAGGACGTCGTCGGCGCGGCCCTCGCGGATGCCCTCCACGACGCAGGTGTGGAGGTGGCCGTCGAGCATGATCGCCTCCATCTTCTCGATGGCGCGGCGAACGGCGTAGGTCTGCTTCAGCACGTCGACGCAGTACTTGTCGGCCTCGACCATGCGCCGGATGCCGGCGAGGTGACCTTCGATGAAGCTGAGGCGCTTGAGCACGTCGGCCCGTGTGTCGTCGAGCATCGCTCCCTCCCATACCCCGGTGGTGGGGGTAGAGCCAATCTAAAGCTGACGGATGGCATTCTCAACCCCCCGGTAGGGGGTACGGTAGGGCCGAATGGCAGGTTTCAAGCCGGCACCGGAGGAAAAAGTGCCGAACAGTCTCGCTGCTTCCGGACTCGGTGCGACCGCGCCGGCCGCATATCGGCGTCCGCCCGGATGGCGGCAGCGTGCGAATCCGCTACCATGGGCGCGATGAGCGGCGAGCGCAGGCGTGGCGACGGCGTAGTCGTACCGGTACCGGGGGTCCGTTGACCGGTAGCTGACCGTGCGTCCGTCCGGTACAACGGCCCCGACGATCTGGTTCGGGGCTTTTTCGTTGTCCGGACAGCGGCTGGTTGCCGGACGCTGGAGCGCCTCAGGGGCACGGCGATGACAATTGGCGGAGAGGTGAGTGATGGCGCAGGAGGCTGATGCGGCGAAGCCGCGGGAGATGGCGAAGTCGTATGACCCGCGGGCGACTGAAGACCGTGTCTATCGGTTCTGGGAGATACGCGGCTACTTCAAGCCACGTGTCGATGAAAAGAAGCAGCCGTTCTGCATCATCATGCCTCCGCCCAACGTGACCGGCGAGTTGCACGTCGGCCACGCGCTCACCGACACGGTCGAGGACATCCTGATCCGCTGGCACCGCATGCTTGGCGACCCGACGCTCTGGCTGCCGGGCGTCGACCATGCGGGCATCGCGACACAGAACGTCGTGGAGAAGCAGCTCGCGAAGGAAGGCATGAGCCGCCACGACCTGGGCCGGGAGGCGTTCGAGCAGCGCGTATGGCAGTGGGTCGGCAAGTACCGCCCGATTATCGGCATGCAGCACCGCCGCCTCGGCGCCTCGGCCGACTGGTCGAGCGAGGTGTTCACGCTGGACGAGGGGCCGCAGCGCGCCGTGCGCACTACCTTCAAGAAGATGTTCGATGACGGGCTCATCTACCGCGGCGAGCGCATGATCAACTGGTGCCCGCGCTGCCGCACCGCGCTCAGCGACCTCGAGGTCGAGCACGAGGACCAGCCTGGAAACCTCTGGTACATCCGCTACCCGATCATCGATGGCCGCGACGACGAGGGTAGGCCGCACGTCGGCGACGAGTACATGACGGTGGCGACGACACGGCCGGAGACCTTCGTCGGCGATGTGGCGGTGGCTGTGAACCCGAATGACGCCCGCTACAGGGACAAGATCGGGAGGACGGTGCTGCTGCCCGTGATCCTCCGCGAGATCCCGATCGTCGCCGACGAGGCGACGGAGATGGAGTTCGGCACGGGCTCGCTGAAGGTGACGCCCGGGCACGACCCGGTCGACTTCGAGATCTCGCAGCGCGTCGGCCTGCCCATCATCAACGCAATGAACCTGGATGCGACGCTGAACGCGCAGGCAGGGCCGTACGAGGGGATGGACCGCTACGAGGCGCGACAGGTGATCCTGCGCGACCTCGAGGAGCTGGACTACCTGGTGAAGACGGAGCCGCACGACATGACGATCGGCGTCTGCTCGCGCTGCCACACTGTGGTCGAACCGCTGATGTCGTGGCAGTGGTTCGTGAACCAGCGCGCGCTGGCGCAGCCGGGCATCGACGCCGTGAGGGACGGGCGGATCAGGTTCGTGCCGGACCGCTTCGAGCGCGTCTACCTGAACTGGATGGAGAACATCCGCGACTGGTGCGTCTCGCGCCAGCTCTGGTGGGGGCACCGCATACCCGTCTGGTACAGCGCCGACGAGGATGGCAACAAGATCGTCGTCACGCTGCGCGACCCGGAGGCGGGGCACGACGCGGCGCCGCGCGTCGGCACGTACAACGAGCTGCGTGCGCAGGGCGTGACGCACGAGCAGATCCTCGCACACGGAACGTGGTCGGCGGTCGAGGCGACGCCGATCGTCTCGATCGACACGCCGGACCGGTCGCCGACGGGCGGCGGCCACCTGCTGCAAGAGAACGACGTGCTGGACACGTGGTTCTCGTCGGGCCTCTGGCCGTTCTCGACGCTGGGATGGCCGGCGGAGACGCCGGCGCTCAAGTACTGGTACCCGACCTCCGTGATGGAGACCGGGTACGACATCATCTTCCTCTGGGTGGCGCGGATGATCATGCTCGGCCTCTACAACCTGGGCGAGATCCCGTACTCAGTCGTGTACCTTCACGGCACGGTGCGGAACGAGCACGGCCAGCGTATGAGCAAGTCGCTGGGGACGGGCGTCGACCCGCTGGAGGTGGTGGAGAAGTTCGGCGCCGACGCGCTGCGCTACACGCTCATCACGTCGAGCGGGCCGGGCAACGACCTGCGGCTGTCCGAGCAGCGAGTGGAGGCGGGGCGCAACTTCGCGAACAAGCTGTGGAATGCCGCGCGATTCGTCATCTCGATGATCGGCGAGGGGACCGTGCGGCTGCCCGAGGAGTTGCCGCCTGCCGGCTCACCGCTGGAGGACCGCTGGATCCTGTCGCGCGTCGAGGGACTGGCGCGCAGCGTCGACGAGCAGATGCGGAAGTTCGAGCTGGGCGAGGCCGCGCGGCAGGTGTACGAGTTCGTCTGGGGCGAGTTCGCCGACTGGTACATCGAGATCGCCAAGGTGCGTGTGCGCGGCGCCGATCAGTCGGCGCCCTCGCCTCTGCCCGTGCTGGTGTATGTGCTCGATCGCTGCCTGCGGCTGCTGCACCCGGTGATGCCCTTCGTGACGGAGGAGATCTGGCAGTCGCTGGCGGCGAAGGTCGAGG
>Ga0153916_10004152_pt1 | contig 10903 bp, 10 predicted proteins | sample Opewatmetagenome_FD_109642 | JGI IMG/M metagenome (GOLD analysis project Ga0153916, IMG submission 109642) | Freshwater wetland microbial communities from Ohio, USA - Open water 3 Core 3 Depth 4 metaG | ecosystem: Environmental > Aquatic > Freshwater > Wetlands | place: USA: Ohio, Lake Erie...
CTCGATCAGCGGCTCCTCGTCGCCCTGCTTGTTCTTTTCGACCTTGATGTGCTTGAACATCTGGTCAGCGAAACCGAGTTTCTTCGCGAGCTTGTACAGCACGACGTGATCGGGCTTGGCTTCGAACATCGGCTCGATAATCTTCTCGCGCCACTGCAGCGCCCGGTTGGTGGCCGTTACCGAGCCGTAGGTCTCGTACTGGGTGCAGCCGGGAAGCAGGTAGGTGTTGTTTTTGCGATCGCTCAACACCGCCGCGTGGGTCGGGAACGGATCATTGATCACCAGCAGATCGAGTTTCTCCAGCGCCTTCTTCTGCTCGGGACCGCGCGTCTGGCTGTTGATCGCATGGCCCTGGATGATGATCATGCGGATGTTGTCGCGCTGCTGGATGTTCTTTCTGTCCTCCAGCACCCCGTCCACCCAGCGCGACACCGGGATGCCCGGCAGCTCCATCGCCGGCACATCGTTCGCCTTGCCCTCCTCGTACAGGCGCGAGTTGTCGAAGCGATTCTTGACCCAGTCGTAGTCCACGTCCCAGACGCGGCACCAGTGTTTCCACGCGCCGGCGGCCAGACCGTAGTAGGCCGGGAGCGTGTCAGAGTTCGGGCCGACGTCGGTCGCGCCCTGAACATTGTCATGGCCGCGGAAGATGTTGGTGCCGGCGCCCGACTTGCCGACGTTGCCGAGCGCCAGCTGGAAGATGCAATAGGCGCGCGTGTTGCTGGTGCCGATGTGGTGCTGCGTGCCGCCCATGACCCAGCTCAGGCTGCTCGGGCGGTTCTCCGCCATGATTTTCGCGACTTCGTACATGTCCTTTTCGGGCACGCCGGTGATGTCCTGCACCACCTCGGGTGTGTACTTCATGACCTCCTTGCGGACTTCGTCCATCCCGAAGACGCGCGTGCGGATGAACTCCTTGTCCTCCCAGCCATTCTTGAACACGTGATACAGCAGGCCCCACATAAACGCCACGTCGGTGCCCGGGCGGATGCGCACGTACCTGTCGGCGTGCGCCGCGGTACGCGTGAAACGCGGTTCGGCAACGATCAGCTTGGCGCCGTTCTCCTTGGCTTTCAGGATGTGCTGCATACCGACCGGATGCGCCTCGGCCGGGTTGCCGCCGATGATGATCATCGCCTTGGCGCTGCGCATGTCGTTGAAGGAATTGGTCATGGCACCGTAGCCGAAGGTGTTGGCCACGCCCGCAACCGTGGTCGAATGGCAGATACGCGCCTGATGGTCGCAGTTGTTGCTGCCCCAGAAGGCGAGGAACTTGCGCTGCAGATAAGAACCCTCGTTGCTCGCCTTGGACGAGCCGAAGACGAACAGCGCATCCGGGCCCGATTCCTTGCGAATCTTCAGCATCTGATCGCCGATCTCGGTGATCGCCTGGTCCCAGGTGAGTCGTGTCCACTTGCCGTCGACCAGCTTCATGGGATACTTCACGCGCTTCTCGCCATGACCGTGCTCGCGCGCGGAGGCACCCTTGGCGCAGTGTGCGCCGAGATTCATCGGTGAGCCGAAATCAGGCTCCTGACCGGTCCAGACCCCGTTCTGCAGTTCGGCAATGATGCCGCAACCGACGGAACAGTGGGTGCAGATGGTGCGCCGCATTTCCAGTTTGACGCCTGCCTTCGGCGGATTGACCTCGGCCGCCGCCTTTCTCATCATGACCGGCGGCAACATCGTCGCTACTGCGGCGCCGCCGAGGGTCAGTCCGGACCGGCGCAGGAACGCGCGCCGGTCGATCACCTGCGACTGCAGACCGACGGAGGATTGACCGGGAACTGCGGCTGCAACCTGTCTTTTGATCAGCTTCATGGCTCAATCTCCTGTAGCTTCACCCAAGCTAAGACCGCGCCTTCTCGTAGTAGTCGAGAATATGCGTAGTGACGTGGTAGCCTTTCGGCGCCGGCGCGGTTGGTTTTTCCGCGGCTTCCGGTACCGCCATGGCACCCGGCCGGGATGCCACGGCCAGCGTGGCACCGCCGAGGATCGCCATGCCTTTGAGAAACTCGCGGCGGGTCTCTTTCGTTCGCTTGCTCATCTTGACTGTCTCCTTGCTGAACTGATTCCTCGTGCTTCCGCTGTCATAGCCGCCCCGGTGGGTCGTCTCATTGCGCCAGGTACTGCCTCTCGATCCCGAAAAACTGTTCGCCCAGCTGACCCACGGCGCTATAAAAGCGGGCGGACTTGGCTTCCTGCAGATCGCTGAAAAATCTTCCGACCCAGGGCGCCAGATGCCCATTGAAAAAATTCCGCTGCGTCTCGAAGGAAATTCCTTCGCTGCTATCGATGATCAGGCTCATCGTCTCGCACAACGCGCTGACATGGTCCTCCGGTTCATGAACGCCTTCTTGCCGCTCAAAACCCAGTGCCGTGAGGTCCCTGCGTAAAATCACCAGCGGCTGGTCCATGAGAAGTCCGGTCAGGTACCACGAGCCATACGGCACCACTTCCCCGCGCGTCAGTCCGATGAACAGCTCGTGATATTCGTCGTTGACCGCTGCCACCGTCGCCCGCTCTCCAGCCAGTTTCAGCGTTTGCCACGCAGTTGCCATGGCCCTGCTGTCGGCACTGTCCGCCCCATCGATCTGCTTCAACATCGCCAGCAGCTCACTCGTTGCCGGGGCCGCCAGCAGCCGCGCCAGCAGGCGGTAGGTGCTGGCGCGGACCGCATCCAGGCCACTTGCTTCGATCTGCCCGCTCGCCATGCCCTGGCTGCTCATGGGAACACCTGACACATCCGGCCGGTGCCCTTTTGCCGGCCAATGACAGTATGCGTATTCCGCAGTGAGCAAAAATCACGCCACACCAAAAAAGGAAATTTACGGAAAAGACGGATAATTCCGATCAAGGCGATCACGCCGCTCCCATCGCCGAACCGCCTCCGGCCGGGACAAAATGCCTCAGCCTGCCGCGTTCTGGCCCAGACCAATAGGCGCTCACAATTTCCGGCAGGCATCGACCAGTCCTCCGCTGCGCGCGTACATGTCCTTCACGCGGCAGTCCTCACACATCTGCAAGCGCCGCAGGGCCTCGGGCGACTGGAACATCCAGTGGCCTTTGAGCTTCGCCGTCATCCGGTCCATCATGGCCTGAGTAGCGAAGGGTTTGCCGCAGACGACGCAGCAGAAGGGTTGCTGCTCGTTGAGAATCCGTGTCTGCTGACGCAGTTCCGGACCGAAAACAAAGCGCGGCGCACGGGTGATTGCGTCCTCCGGACAGGCGATCTCGCACAGACCGCACTGGACACAGTTCCACTCGCGGAATAGCAGCTGCGGCAGATCGGCGCCGTCGGACAACGCCGTTGCCGGGCACACGCCGACGCAGGCCATGCACAGGGTGCACGCCGCCCGGTTGACCCGGATCTCGCCAAACGGCGCACCCGTCGGCAACGGGATGACCTGCTTGGCGCGCGGCGCCTGTGCATACAGGTGATCCACCGCCAGCCGCAGCGTGGTACGTTTTTCCGACAGCGCGGCAAAATTGGCGGCTACGAACTCTGCTTTCTGCGGTTTCGTGTTGAGGGCTTCGAGTACGCCCGTTTCATCATCGATGGGAATGAGTTGCAGCCGCTCGCGCGCATAGCCCATGCCCTCGAGAATCGCCGTGGCATAGTCCAGCTGTGCCCGAAGCTCGCGGATCACCGAGGGTGCGACTGTGGGCGTCGCGAACAACACCACACGATCGGCGCCATAGGCCAGGGCCGCGAGCCAGGCGTCCATGCCGACCGAACCCAGTTCCTCGATCTCGAACGGGATGATGCGTTCCGGAATCCGGGAGGCGATCCGGGCCACGACCTGCCTTCCGCTTTCGTGGTCATGGAACAGCAGGCCCGGATGCTTTCCGCCCGCCTCGCGGTAGGTCTTGAGCACCCTGCGCACAGCGTCGTGCAACTCTTGCACCGGCGGATAGGCGTACGTGATCGCGCCGGTGGGACAGGCGGTGGCGCAGCTGCCGCCGCCCTGGCACAGATGCGGATCGACGGTGATCTTGTCACCCACCGAAGTGATGGCGAGCGTGGGGCAGGCATCGAGACAGCGCGTACAGCCCTTCTGTCCGCTCGCACCGTGGGCGCAGATGTCGGGGTTGTAATGGAAAAACTTTGGCTTCTCGAACTCGCCCACCATCTCCGGCAACTCGGCGAGCGCGCGTTGCCGCGCTGCGTGGTCGGTTCCCGGCGCGTAATAGCCGGGCGGCAGGATCTCACGCTGAATAAAGGCCGGTGATGTCAGGTCCAGCACAAGATCGAAGTGATCCTGTCCGGCACCGCTGAATCGTGCGGGATTGACTTCCCCATCGGGCATCGCCACCCGCGCCCGGAATTCGCCCAGATGTCCCGTAAGTTCGAGCAGTTTGCCGCGCATCACCGTCATGTCATCGGCGGTGCGAAGCACTTCCGTCTGGCCGCGACCTGATTCCGGTTTATCGCCGACGATCAACACGGTGCAGCGCAGCCGGGCGTTAAGCTCTCTCGCCGCCGGCACCGCCTCGTCTTCGCCCCCGAGCACCAGCAGATGGCCGGCGGAACGATAGAGCACATGGCGCATGGTCTGAGACAGGTTCAGGTCAACCACGCGCCGCGCCGCCTGGCGTGCACGCCCGTCCGCCGTTGTCGCGGGCAACAACAAATCCAGGGAATCGCCGCAGTGCTGCGTCGAAGTGAGATCGTTCATGACGCTGTCCCCGAGCCGTGATCCGGTTCCGCCGGTGACGACAGATCGGCCCGCTCCGGATCAATCGCATGCATGCGGGACTTGTCCGTGTGCGACTGCTGGGCTGGATGTTGGCGCGCCGTTTCGATGGCTTGCGCACTCTCGCCCGGCGCCGCCGGTGGCCGGTCCTTCGTTTCCGCCGCGCTGGTCTTTTGTTCCAGCGAGTCGAGCGCGAGCGCCGCCTGGGCCTGCCGCTCCATCTGATAACGCATGTCCGCGGTGATGGTGTCACCAAGCGGGGTGAAGGTGCGCAGGTCTGCGATGTAGGTATCCAGCCCATCCATCACGTTGTACCGGGGCTGGTGAAACAGCTTGCGCAGCGCCGCGCGGCGGAGCGACTCGCTGACGCGGGGCGAAAGAAACTGCGCGTAGTCGCTGTTGGCATCGAGGCTTTCGATGGATGGCATGTCGGCATCCGTCTTTTCCGCGAGCGCCGGCAGCGCGGCGTCGGCACTCGACGAATTTTCGGCCGTCGCGCCGGCAGCGGGCCGTTCCGGCTCTTTCTGGACACGCACACTCGCCTTGCGGCTCGACCAGCGCGCGAGAAAACGTTCCTTGCGGGCGGCGCGGTGATCCGACGGCTCAGCGAGTGCTGCGTTCTGCTCCGGGAGATCCTTGTCGGCCATAGGCCTCCTGCTCACGCTTTTCCTGCTTGCGTTTCGGTGGTTCCGGCGGGACATAGTTTTCGACCACGTACTGCTCGAGCCAGCGGTAGATCTCCGCCGGCATGGGGACGGAAAACACAGTGCCATTCCTTTCCATGGAGAATCCTGCCTGTTCGAAATCGGCCGTGACCAGAACGGGTGCCGGGTCCCCGCCCTCTTCCTGCTGACAAATGACAAACAGCGACGGGCTCGATGCCGCCAGGTTGTATCGATAGCTTTCCACATCGGCTTTGTGCAGCACCACGGTCAGCCCCATCCACAGGTAATGTTCGACGCCTCCATGCGAACGGACGAGAATTCGCCGATGCTGCGCTTCACACAAATTGCCACCCGTCACGGCACCAACCACCTCCCAGCGCGACGCACGCCCCGGCCCCTGCTGCACCTGTTGCCGCTGCATGACCACCGATACCGGGAAGCGGGAAGGCAAAAATGTATGTTCTTCACTCATCGGTTGACACATCCTGTGTGTGGGCACCGTCCGGTTTCACGGATGATGGTGCGGTTTACAGTTCGCACGGCGCATCAAAGCAATTTATATACCAGACAGGTACGGCGTGAAACTCAGGCGCGAAAGACGAATCGTGAACGGAACGGCGAAACCCCATGGTACAAAATTGACCATGCTCGATATCTCTGGATCAATTTGACCCAGGACAGGTGTGCCTCAATGAAATGTCATGGAGCTGAATTCGCATCATAACGGCAAGAATTCCCTTTGCCGGACAGAGGTACGCTTCTTGCATTTCGCGTGTGTAGCGCGAGACAGAAAACCGCGGAAGTGGCGAAAAATCTCGCGCGCCACCTCATGGAGCGGCAATGTGAACGGAACCCTGACTCCCACACCCCGGCTTATCGACCGCTTCGGGCGACACGTGACCTATGTGCGCCTGTCGGTCACCGATCGCTGCGACTTCCGCTGCGTCTATTGCATGAGCGGAAAGATGTCCTTCCTGCCACGCGCCCAGGTGCTGACGCTCGAGGAACTCGCGTTTATCGCGCGTGCCTTCACCGAACTCGGCGTGCACAAGATCCGCCTCACCGGGGGCGAGCCGCTGGTGCGGAAAAACGTGCTCTGGCTGTTCCGCGAGATCGGCGCGCTTCCGGGACTGCGCGAGCTGGTGCTCACGACCAACGGCTCGCAGCTTGAAAAAATGGCCGCCGACCTGCGTGCCGCCGGGGTGCGGCGCATCAACATCAGCCTCGACAGCCTCGATCGCGAGCGCTTCCGCCGCATCACACGCGTGGGCGATCTCGACAAGGTCATACGCGGTCTCGACGCGGCCCTGAACGCCGGATTCGACAAGGTCAAGATCAACGCCGTGATCCTCAGGAATCGCAACCACGACGAGGTGGTCGATCTCGTCCGCTTCGCGATCGACCGTGGCATGGACATCAGTTTCATCGAGGAGATGCCGCTCGGCGTGATCGACGACCACAATCGAGCCGAGGCCTACTATTCGAGCGACGAAATCCGGCGCGACCTGGAGCGGCGCTTCACCCTGATCACCACCACCGAGAGCACCGGCGGACCCGCACGCTACCATCGGGTCGCGGGCACGGCTACCCGGGTCGGCTTCATCTCGCCACACAGCCACAATTTCTGCGCCGCCTGCAATCGGGTACGCGTCACGACCGAGGGGCGCCTGCTCCTGTGCCTGGGTCAGGAACATGCGGCCGATCTGCGCCGCGTCGTCCGCGGCTACCCCGGCGACCTGGCACACCTGAAACAGACCATCGTGGATGCCATGGCGATCAAACCCAAGGGCCATGACTTCAACCTGGCGGCACAGCCCGTGATCCTGCGCCACATGAACGTTACCGGCGGCTGATATGGCAGACCCGACATCCTCCTACCGTCCGCGCCTGTCGAACGCCGGCCTCGCCCCGACCCATCCGGTGGTCGCGGTCGACGAATACGGCCACGCGCGCGACCTGCACATCGCCGGCGAATTTCCGCTGACGCTCAAGGTCGACGGACGCGAGGTGGTGACGCTGATGACGCTCGGCACCCATCCCGAGGAGCTCGCGCTCGGCTACCTGCGCAATCAGCGCCTGATCGAGCGACTCGAGGAGATCAAATCCGTCGACGTGGACTGGGACCGGGACGTGGTGCTGATCGAGACCACGCACGGCCGGGGCATTATCGACTGGGAGCAGAAACTCTCGAAGCGCACGGTCACCACCGGCTGCGGCCAGGGAACGGTCTTCAGCTGCACGCTCGACAAACTCTACGACGTGCGGCTGCCGCGAGTCACGCTGCGCCAGTCCCTGATCTACGCCTTGCTGCACGGCATCAATGAATACAACGACATCTACCGGCAGGCCGGCGCGGTGCACGGTTGCGCGCTGTGTCATGGAACCAATGTCCTGATCTTCGTCGAAGACGTCGGGCGCCACAACGCCGCCGATGCCATCTCGGGCAGGATGTGGCTCGACCGCGTCACCGGCGAAGACAAGATCTTCTACACCACCGGCCGGCTGACCTCGGAGATCGTGATGAAGGCCGCGCACATGGGCATACCGGTGCTGTTGTCGCGCTCGGGCATCACGCATATGGGTCTGGAACTGGCGCGCGGACTCGGCATCCTCATGATCGCGCGCGCCAAGGGGCGGCACTTCCTCGTCTATCACGGCGCGGACGATGTCATCTTCGACGAACCCCCCGCCGCCGACACCGCGCCGCGCGAGGCCCGGGCGGTTCGCATGGCGGGTGAGGCATGACCCATGCCGACCACCGATAAATCCGCTCCGGCGGGACCGCCTTCGCTTCATCTCGTGGATGACGCGCCCGCGCGCTCTGGCAAGGCGACACCACTCGACGAACCGCCGCGTTTCATGAGCGTCCGACAGGCCGCCGCGTATCTGCAACTGAACGAGAAGAAGATCTATGCCCTCGCGAGCGAGGGCAAGATCCCGGCCACCAAGGTCACCGGCAAGTGGCTGTTCCCGCGCCATCTCGTCGACCAGTGGATGCTGGACTCGAGCCACGGCGGCGTCCTCACCGACCGCATCGTGCTCGTGGGCAGCGACGATCCGCTCGTCTATCGTGCGATCATGCAGCTCGGCAACCAGATCCAGACGCGCGCGCTCATCAGCTACACCTGTACCGGCACCCAGCTCGGGCTGTCGCTGCTGGCCCGGCACCGCGCCGACATCTGCGCCATGCACTGGGGACCGGCCGCCGAAAGTCATCACCGCCACCCGGCGCTGATCGCGCAATATCCGCAGCACCGAGCCTGGGTGCTGGTGCGCGCGTTTTACCGGCAGCAGGGCCTGATCGTGGCGCCCGGCTTCCGCAATCCGCCCGAGGATCTCGGCAGCCTGTTCACTCCCGAGGTGCGCTGGGCCATGCGCCAGGAGGGTGCCGGCTCGCAGCGGTTTTTGGCGGAAACCCTGGCGCAGCACAACGTTGATCCCTCCACGCTCCGGGTCACGGCGCAGGCCAACTCGGAGCGCGAGGCCGCCTCCCTGATCGCCATGGGCCAGGCGGACGTCGCGCCCGGCGCGCACGGCGCAGCCACCGAGTTCGGGCTCGATTTCCTGCCCATCGGCTGGGAGGCGTATGACTTGGCGCTGTATCGCGGAGTTTACTTCCGGGCCCTGTTCCAGAAGCTGCTCGACCACCTGAAAGGCCCGGAGTGCCAGCACCTGGCACAACTGCTCGGCGGTTACGACTTCAGCGATATGGGGCAACTCGTGTGGAGCGAGTAATCGGCGCGCCACGCGGCGCGATCAGGAAAGCCCGCCTGTCGTAACGCTGAACAACACGCCCCATAATTATTTTTTATTTCAACAAATCGCCTTGTATTGCGTGCGGTAACTTCGTCAGCTCGCGGCACTCTAATTCTGAGTGATCTCGGAATATGGCATACCCCCATGATCCAAAGACTGCTGATTATCCTGCTGACGGCGGGGGCATATTTTCTCCCTCTCCCGGTCGAGGGGCAGAACGAACCGGCCTATGTGCCGGAACAGATCATCGCCCCGTCCGTCGTGCGCCAAGGTGACCTGGCCCTGAGACTCGCCCAGGCGCTCGCGCTGCCGAACGCGGAAGACGAAGAGGAAGCTATCGACGCGCTCGTCACGGTGGGCATCGTGCCCACCGGAGGATGGATGGCCGACTACCCCATGACGCCGCAGCTCGTGACGACGTTGCGTGATACCGTGATGGCCGCGGCCGGCCGGCTCGGCATCGGATCGGATACGGCCATGAATATCTTCACTCAGCTTATCGCCGATTACGGGCTGCCGCTTCCCGCCGATATGTCGGCGTCCTATGCCGGTGGCGGTTTCCCGCCCACTACCTATGGCCCCTACTGCGATGGCACCGCGCTCGAGTATTACTACGGGAATTTCGGCGCGCCCGTCTACAGCTATTGCCCGCCACCGCCGGCCTATCTCTACCTGTACTCCTGGGTGCCCGGCGACTTCCTGTTGCAAAGGCAGGCTTTCACCGGTTTCTTCGTCCTGAAGCACTTCGACAGGATTCCTCACCATACCCGGCACGAACGACGCCGTGACCATTTCGCCGGCGCCGATCAACGCGATGATCATCACCGGCGTGTGTTTCAGGCGGACATAACTCCGCCACCCGGGCAGCGCCACGTGTTCCCGGCCGACAGCCAGCGGCATCCGGCCACGGTTGACGCCGGCAACAAGGTAGTATTTCACCGGCGGTCACACACACCCGATGCATCGCGACTCGGGAGAATTGTCGAAACCGGCGCGGCATCATCACCAGCAACGCCGCGTGCAGCAATCACCCACCGCCCACACAGTGACCACGCCTGGTCCGGTGTGCGCGCGGATGGCTCGACCCGCATGAATGGCAACGTACCCACGCGGGTGGTGCCGATGGTGCCGCACAAGCAGACGGCCCAGCCACCCACAGAACGAATGCGGCCTCAAGCGCCGGCCCGGGTAGCGAGCGTTCCTGCAGCGGTGCCGGACGGCGTGATGCCGGCGCCGCCTACCGTCGTTGCGCCACAACAGCGCAATGCCAACCGCGGCACCCCGGGATCGAGCTGGTCCGATTTCCGTGGCATGACGGACATGCGGTCGGTGCGGCGCCAGTAAACCTGTCACTTTACCAAAGCGCACCACACACACCGGTAACCTGTGATTTCAGATGGCAGCTGATGCCTGACCGTATATATAAATATTTTTTAATTGTATTTTTTTGCTGCCGGCGTAGCGTAGGCGGTGCATGGACGTCATGCGATGGACCAACGCACGGAAGGAGGCACCTCATGTGCTACGAACAATGGATGGAGCGTCAGCTGGTAACGGAAGCCCTCCAAAAAGCCAAGCAGGAAGCGGACAAGATGATCGAAAAGGCGAAGTCCGCCCCTCGCCCAGAGCCGAAACAGGAAACCATCCCGGTCGCGGAGCAAGAAGAAGCTGTCTGACTCTCCCAACAACAATTATTGAAACTCAAAAACCCCGCGCCCGCGGGGTTTTGTTTTGTGATGGCGTGGGTGACCGCACAACGGTTACGCGAGAACACCAGCGGTAGAA
>Ga0153916_10004154_pt1 | contig 10903 bp, 6 predicted proteins | sample Opewatmetagenome_FD_109642 | JGI IMG/M metagenome (GOLD analysis project Ga0153916, IMG submission 109642) | Freshwater wetland microbial communities from Ohio, USA - Open water 3 Core 3 Depth 4 metaG | ecosystem: Environmental > Aquatic > Freshwater > Wetlands | place: USA: Ohio, Lake Erie, Old...
GCCCGGCTCATCGTCAAATCGAAATCCATGGTCAGCGAGGAGATCGGGCTAAACGAGGCCCTGGAGAAGGCCGGCTTCCAGGTTGTCGAGACCGACCTCGGTGAGTGGATCATCCAGCTGGCCGGGGACAGGCCATCCCATATCACCGCGCCAGCCCTCCATCTGACCAAGGAAAAGATCGCCGAGGTCCTCAGCCGGCGGCTGGGCCGGCCCGTGCCGCCCGACTCCCACGAGATTGTCCGGATCGCTCGGGAGGAGTTGCGCAAATATTTCATCCAGGCGGATATCGGCATTTCGGGCGCGAACCTGGCCATCGCCGAATCGGGGACGCTGGTCATCGTCAGCAATGAAGGCAACGTCCGCCTGGCCACTACCCTGCCCCCGGTCCATATCGCTTTGGTGACCGCGGAGAAATTTGTCGAGACCATCGAGGAAGCGACGGTGCTTGTGAAGGCGTTGACCGTCGGCTCCGCCGGGAAGAAGCTGACCGCCTATGTGTCCTTCATCACAGGGCCAAGCTCGACGACAGACATAGAGAAGGAAAGCGTCGTGGGTGTCCACGGCCCCCAGGAGGTCCATATCGTTATCCTCGACAACGGACGTCTGGCGCTCGCCGAAAACGCGGATTTCAAAGACGTCCTCTATTGCCTGAAGTGCGGAGGGTGCATGCTGGTCTGCCCGGTCTTCCAGTCCGTCGGCGGCCATGTCTTCGGCGGCCCCGTCTACCCCGGAGGGATCGGGACTCTCCTCACGGCCATGACCCGCTCGCTTAGAGAGGCCAATCGGACGCTCGACCTCTGTTCCGACTGCAAGAAGTGCGAAGAGTTCTGCCCCGTGGGCATCCCCACCGGGGAACTCCTGCTGAGAATCAAGGAGACTCAGGGCCCGCGGCTCTGGGAAAAAGGCGTGTCCTCGATCGTTCGGTCCAGGGCCTTGACCGAAAAGGGTGCCGGCATTCTGGCTGTCCTTCAAAAGGTCTGGCAGAAGGACGGCTATTTCCGGCGCCTGCCGCTCGCCTGGACCCGGGGAAAAAGGATTCCCGTCCTGAAGCCCGGAAAGGGCGGGGCGGGAGTGCCGGCAGGAGGCCCCAAGGCCTATCTATTCCAGGGATGTCTGGTCAAGTACTTTTTCCCCGAGGTCCGTGAGAGCGTCGTCAAGTCACTGGCCTATTTCGGCTACCGCGTAGTCACGCCGGCGGAGCAGGTGTGCTGCGGCGCACCCAGCCATCATCTCGGGGATGGGAAGGCCGTCCTCGCCCTGGCCCAGAAAAACCTGGAGTCATTCAGCAAAGAAGACCCCGACATCATCATCACGGTCTGTCCTACCGGCCACGCTCTCCTCAAGAACCTATACCCCCATCTTGATCCCCGCGCCTCTCGCTTCGCCGGCCGGATCCAGGATTTCACTGCCTTCATGGCCTCCAAAGGACACCTTCCGCCGGCCAGAGCAACGGACAAAAAAGAAGTCTACTATCATTATCCCTGCCACTATCTAACTGAGCTCAAGCTGGGAGACAAGCCGCCGCAGCTCCTGCGGTCGCTTGGGTTCGACCTGACGGAGCAAAAAGAGCCGCCGGCCTGCTGCGGGTTTTGCGGCGTCTTCTCGGTTAAAAATCCCCAAATCTCCGCACATCTCTGGAAGAACAAGAAAAAGGACATATTGAACAGCGGAGCCTCGCTCGTGGCCACCGATTGCCCCGGATGCCTTTTCCAGCTCCGGTCAGGCCTGGGAGCCGAAGACAAGCGGGTCCGGTTTCGTCACACCTCAGAGATCTTCGCAGAACTTCTGGAACCGACGGCACCGCCCCAAAATACAGACTCCCGGCCGGGCCGGGATTGCCAAGGAAAGGATATAAAAGAAAATCAGTGAATGGTGGGCAAACGGAGGGTCCTCAGGGTGTCGAGCTTGGCCTTCTGCCAACGTTCCTGAGGGATAGATAGGAAGACTTCGACCAGCTCCGGGTCGAACTGGCTGCCGCCGTGCCGCTCGACCTCGCGCCGGGCTTCTTCGAAGCTCCTCCCTTTCCGGTAGGGCCGGTCCGAGGTGATGGCATCCACGGTGTCGGCGATGGAGAAAATCCTGGCTTCCAGCGGGATCTGCTCTCCGGCCAGGCCATATGGATAGCCCATCCCCATGAAGTGTTCGTGATGGAAGAGGACCACCTGGGAGGCTCTCTCCAGGAACGAGAATCCCTCGATCAGCTTATAACCTAGAAGAGGATGGTCCTTGATGATTTCCCTCTCGATCAGGGTCAGAGAGCCCTTTTTTTTCAAGATCGACTCGGGAATCCCGATTTTGCCGATGTCATGGAGAAGAGCGCCTCTCTCCAGGTTGACCAGGTACCGCTGGTCTTCGATCCCCAACTCCCGGGCCAGGAGGAGGGTATAATTGGCTACAAACTGCGAGTGGCCAACCGTGTCCTCGTTGTCGTCGGTGGCGGCGATGAATTGGATGAGGTTGGAGTTGAAGAACCTCTGTTTCTCGGCGAATTCTTCGTCATCGAGCCCATCCGTTTCCCGGAAGATCTGCTCATACCAATGGTTGAGGTCCTTCATGGCCTCTTTGGCCTGGAAGATTTTGTGGGTACGGGTGCTCAGGCCGTTCCAGGAAGAATATTGATCGCCGTTTTTCGGCGAGCCAAGGAAGTCCTCGTTTCCCCTCAGGACAAACAGGTACTCGTTTTGGCTGAGAGACAGTGGAAAAGCGGTCCGGGCGCCCCTCCGGTCCTCAATCACCAGAAGGTCCTTTTTCTCGGCCTGCTGATTCTTTGGACCGGCCGCTGTCTCTGGCGTAGAAAGGAGGCTTCGCATTTTTAGCTCGCATTCCTTTAGTCGCCCCACCCCCCTGATAATTGAAACTTGATTGAACTTTTTTTCTCGTTCTGCAAGGCGAGGGGGAGTCCCTGCGAAAGCCCGCGAAGGGGAGGCAGGGAGCGAAGCGACCGTTGGAAGGGGGAAGGCGCAGCCTTCTCCCTCCAAAGGGACGCTGTGGGGAACGGGCGGGCTGACGAGCCTGAATCCGAGCCCACCTCACCCCGCCCCTCCCCTTTCCAGGGGAGGGTTTTGCCCTAATTCCACCCTTGTCAGGGGTTTATACACCATATATAATGAGCCCGTGGAACACCGGCCGCCGGAAATCGACCTCAATGAAGTTGTCGTCAAATACCGGCCTGTCGTCAGCTTTAAGGTGAGAAAATCCCTGGGCGCCCAGACCCCGGACTGGGAGGACGTGGTCAACGAGGTTATTACCCAGGTAATCGAAAAGGTCAAGAAGGGCGAGTTTCGAGGCGACTCCTCGATCGGGACTTACATCTACACGATCACCAGCCGCCGGATAGTTGACCATATCCGGCAGAAAACCAAGGTCCTAAAGAGCATCCCAGAGCCAGCACCCCTCCCGGACCCCTGTGACGACGCCGAGACCCGGGAGAGAGCCAGAATCCTCGCCGAGGCCATCCAACAGCTCAAGCCCAAATTCAAGGAGGTTTTGAATCTCTATTATTATCAAGAGCTTACGCGCGACGAGGTGGCAGAACGCCTGGGCATATCGCCCCGCCGAGTCAGCGAGCGTCTCAACTACGCCCAGAAACTCCTCCGGAAGATGATTAAAACATGAAAATATTCAGTTTTTCGGTCCATCCGGCGACTAAATCGTTGAAACCGGATGAAAGGTGACGAGCATGAGAAAATGCCTGTATGCCAACCAAATCGATGACTACCTCTTGAATAGATTAGAGGGGGGAGCCAGGGAGCAGTTCGAGGAGCACTATTTCAACTGTCCGAGCTGCTTCCAGCAGATGGAAGAGCGAGATGCTCTGATTTCCACGATCAAGAGCCGTGGGGCCTGGATCCTCAAGGGCGAGACCGCAGCCGAGAAGAGGGATTGGGTGCCCGCCTGGAAGCGAGCCCTATCCTCCTTCACTACCCGGCAATGGGCAACTGTAGGAGCCGCCGCCGCCGCTCTCCTGCTGGTCATTTTCGGCGTTCTACCTCAGTTCAGGGGCTCCTCTCCCCAGTTTGTTCTGAATGAAACCGAAGTGGTCAGGGGAGACTCGTTGACCCTGATGTCGCCCATCATCGACGTCAGGTCAGTCCCCACCTTCTTCGAATGGAAGTCGCTCGGCCAGGAAGCCGAATACAAGATTTCCCTCTACAACGGAGGACTTCTCTGGTCGGCCGTGACTCACGATAGCCGGATCGCCGTTCCCGAGGAGATCCAGAAGAAGATGTTGCCCGGCCAGCGTTTTGCCTGGCAGGTGAGAGCCTTCTCCGCTCGCGGAGCGCTGATCGCCGTCTCGAGTAAGGTCCAGTTCCAGATCGATCGGGCCGAATAAGACTCCCTCCCTCAGTCTTCGATCAGATTCTCGTCCTCTGCATACATCCGGCCGCGGCTTTCCTCCTCAAAGGCCAGGCAGCACATCAGCCGGCCGCACAGCCCCGAGATCTTGGTCGGGTTGATGACGATCTGCTGCTTTCTGGCCTTCTGGATGGTCACCGGTTCGAACGCCTTCATGAAACTCGCACAACAGAGTGGGCGGCCACAAACGCCCATCCCGCCGAGCATCTTGGCCTCGTCCCGGACGCCGATCTGGCGCATCTCGATCCGCATCCTCAGCTCCTGAGCCAGGTCCTTGACGAGTTGGCGGAAATCGATACGTCCATCCGCGGTATAAAAAAAGATTCCTTTTTTTTCACTGAAGAAGTATCTCACCGCCACCAGCTTCATCGGAAGGTTCCTGGCTTTAATCCTCTGTAAACAGAACTCGAAGGCCCTGTATTCCTTCTCCCTGAGCCACTGGAACTTCCGGACATCTTCATCCGTCGCCCGGCGGATGATACGGACGGCATCCTTTTCGGCCTTGGGCGATTGACAGATCTCGGAGGGAATGCCGACGACTTTAGCCAGATCACCTCCCAAGTCGGACTCGACCAGGAAAACATCGCCCTTCTGAATGTCCAGGTCACCCTTGTGAGCCCGAAGGACCTTCCCCGTGCTCTCAGAGACCAGACAGATTATCTCGGTCATGTGTATCTTCTCCCAGGAGTGAATAGAACGCGCTGGCGATCAGGCTCATGTTCAGGTTTCTAGCCAGCCCGGAAATCGCGCCGTCAACATGCCGGAGGAACTCCCAGCATTTCTCGAAGCTCCAGGAGTTCTCGAGGGCCTCGAGACGATCCTCGTAATCGGGGTTGAGCAGAAAAGAGTGGTCCCCCTTTTCTTTCAACAAGATCAAATCCCGGCAGAAGGAGGCCATGATTTCGAGCGTGGCCTCCAAGTCCTCGCGGATAAGGTTCCGCTGGGCGAACCCGTAGCTCTTCAAGAAAAGGGCCGGCCTCTCCGGCTTGACGAGGGATAAGAAAAGGCCCCACGCTTCCTCCCGGTCGTTCTGAACTTCGTCCCAGTTGAGGTCCAGCGCCTCCTCCAGGTTCCCTCTGACAAAGAGGGAGATGATCCGCGCTTGGTTCTCCCCGCGGCCTTTTTCGACGAGCGCGCGCACGATCTCCTCCCTTCCGATCGGCAGGAACTGAAGGCTCTGACAGCGTGATTTGATCGTCGGCAGGATGAGATGGGGCTTGTCCGTGACCAGCATAAAATGCGAGAAAAGAGGAGGCTCCTCCAGGATCTTCAAGACAGTGTTGGAGGACTCCTCGTTCATTTTGTCCGCTTCCGAAATGATGAAGATCCGCTTGCGCCCGACCATGGGTCTCATATAAGCGGCCTGGCGCATCTCGCGAACATGTTCCACCTTGATGACCTGGCCAGCCGGACCGATCTCCTGGACGTCGGGGAACCGGCCGCCCGAAATAGCCCGACACGTGGGGCACTCATTGCAGGCGTCATCCTTCCGGCGCTCGCAATTGACGGCCTTGGCCAGGGAAAAGGCCATTCTCTTTTTTCCCACGCCCTCCGGTCCGTAAAACAGCAGCGAGTTGGGAAGCCGTTTCTTTTGCAGGGCCAGCCGCAGGATCTTCTTCACCCGGCTATTTCCCAAGATATTGTCGAAATCCATCCTGTTTCCTTAGATAGCGCGGCCTTCCCTGTCCAGCGCCTTCTTCAAAAATTGCCCTGTATAAGATCCGGCAGCAGCTGCGACCTCCTCCGGCGTGCCCTGGGCGACGATCCACCCGCCCTCTTCACCCCCCTCAGGCCCGAGGTCGATGACATGATCGCAGTACTTGATGACATCGAGGTTGTGCTCGATGACAACCACGGTATTGCCCCGGCCCACCAGTTCGGAAAGGAGCTCGAGAAGCTTGCGCACATCGTCGAAATGGAGCCCCGTGGTGGGCTCATCGAGGAGGAAAAGCGTCCGGCCCGTGCTCCGCTTTCCCAGCTCTTTGGTCAGCTTGATGCGCTGGGCCTCTCCACCCGAGAGAGTCGGCGCCGGCTGGCCGAGACGGATGTAGCCCAGCCCGACCGACCGGAGCGTGGCCAGTTTCCTTTTGAGAAGAGGATGAGCCCTCAAGTATTCGAAGGCCTCATCGACGGTCATGGCCAGGAAATCGGCTATATTCTTGCCCTTGTAAAGGACGGCCAGGGTTTCCTTGTTGTAGCGCTTGCCGCCGCAGCGGTCGCAGGTCACCAGGACATCGGGGAGGAAATGCATCTCGATTTTCTTCGCTCCGGCCCCCTCGCATTCTTCGCAGCGGCCGCCGGCGATGTTGAAGCTAAACCGGCTCGATCCATAGCCCCTCATCCGGGCTTCCGGCGTCCGCGCGAACAGCTCCCGGAGCGGCGTGAGGAGGCCGGTGTAGGTCGCGGGGTTGGACCGGGGCGTCCGGCCGATGGGCTTTTGGTCGACGGCGATGACCTTGTCTATCTCCTCGACGCCGAGGAGCGCTTCATGTGACCCGACCCGCTGTTTGGCGTTGTGGAAGAGGTTGAGCAGGCTCTTGTAGAGGATGTCGTAGACCAGCGTGCTCTTGCCCGACCCGGAGACGCCGGTCACGGCCGTCATCGTCCCCAGGGGGATACGCACTTCCAGGCTCTTGAGGTTGTGTTCCTTCGCTTTGACAATCGTCAGGCAGCCCCGTGGCGCTCGTCGTTTTCCGGGCACGGGGATTTTTTTCTCCCCCCGGAGATACTGCGCCGTGAGGGAGTCGGAGGACTCGAGCACCTGGCGGAGATCGCCCTCGGCCACTTTGTAACCGCCGTCCTCGCCCGCGCCCGGTCCCAAATCGAGTATGTGATCGGCCGACCGGATGGTCTGTTCGTCGTGTTCGACGACGACGACGGAGTTTCCTTCATCCCGGATGTCTCGGAGGAGACGGATCAGCCGGCCGTTGTCCCGCTGGTGGAGCCCCACTGTCGGCTCGTCCAGAACGTAGAGCACGCCCCGGAGTCTCGCTCCGATCTGGGCGGCCAGGCGGATGCGCTGGGCTTCCCCGCCGGAGAGGCTGGCCGTCTTGCGGCTGAGCTGAAGATAGGGCAGGCCCAGCTCCACCATGATCTCCAGCCGGGCCAGGATTTCTTTCAGTATCTTCGAAGCGACGAGGGCCGCCGCCGCCTCAAACTTGAAGGAGCGCATTTCGACAATGAGTTTGTCCACTGGCAGGGCGCTCAGCTCATAGATGTTCTTGCCGCCGATCCGGACGGACAGGCTCTCCTTTTTAAGCCGTTTTCCTTGGCACTCGGGACAGACGTCGTCAGTGAGCTCGACTTCGCCCCACTCATTGAGGACCGTCTGGAAACCCAGCCCGTGGCAGCGGGCACAGGCACCATAAGGGCTGTTGAAGGAGAAGCTCCGGGGTTCGAGATCGGGCAGGCTGACCTCGCAGAAAGGGCAGAGGAGCTTGAGAGAGTAGAAAACTTCCTCCCCGCCCTTGCGGAGCACGAGCAAGTCGCCCCCCGATATCTCGAAAGCCTTAGCGACCGCCTCCTCCAGTCTCTGGGCGGCTTCCTTGCCGGGAATGACCTCGTCCACCAGGACCTCTATGTTGTGCTTTTTTGTCTTGGCCAGCCGGACGGATTCCTCGAGCTCCCGGAACTTCCCGTCCAGGCGGAAGCGGAGGAAGCCTTTCTTCAGGAACTTCTCCAATAGCCGGGAATACTCGCCCTTCCGGCCCCTGACCACGGGTGCCAGGACCGCAACCTTCTCGCCGGCGAACGATTCCAGAATCTTCCGGACTATCTGTTCGGGCGTCTGGGAGCTGACCTGCCGGCCACAGCTCGGGCAGTGCGGCGTGCCGACGCGGGCGTAGAGGAGGCGCAGCAGGTCGTGAATCTCGGTCACAGTTCCGACCGTGGACCGCGGGTTGGAAGAGATGGTCTTCTGGTCGATGGAGATGGACGGCGAGAGGCCCTCGATCGACTCGATCTCGGGCTTCTCCATCTGCTCGATGTACTGGCGCGCGTAAGCGGACAGGCATTCGATGTAGCGGCGCTGCCCCTCGGCGTACAGGGTGTCGAAGGCCAGCGAGCTCTTCCCCGACCCGCTGGGACCGGTCACCACGATCAGCCTGTTTCGGGGCAGGTCGACGTCGATGCGCTTGAGGTTGTGCTGCGCCGCCTTCTTGACGCGGATCTCTTCGAGCATGTCTCTATTTTAGCGCCTGGGGGGCTGATTCACAAGGAAGAGAGGTCCCGCTCAAGAACTGAGGGTCGAAAAATTGACCCGGGGAATTCAATCATGTAGGATGAGTTGAGGTTTTGCCATGTCGCGTGAAGAGAGTCTCCTCAAATCCCTGCAGACGCTCCAGGAAATGGGTCTCAAGGAGGACTCCATCACAGCGGTCAAGCACATCCCGGCCCAGGAAGGCCGCTACGCTGAGTATCCTCCCGGCGTCCATCCCGGCCTGCTCGCGGCCTTCAAGCAGAAAGGTTATCAGAAGCTTTACTCCCACCAAAGGACTTCCTGGGAGATCCTCCAGGGCGGAGGCCATATCGTCGTCGTCACGCCGACGGCCTCGGGCAAGACGCTCTGCTACAACCTGCCCGTGCTCAACTCCATCCTTAACGACCCGGCCAGCCGGGCTATCTACCTCTTTCCCACCAAGGCCCTCTCCCAGGACCAGAGGGCCGAGCTCGACGAAGTCATCGGGCTTCTTCCCGAGGGAGTCCGGATCCATACCTACGACGGAGACACGCCCCAGGATGCCCGCAAGGCCATCCGGTCGATCGGCCAGATCATCCTCACCAACCCGGATATGCTCCACACCGGAATCATGCCGCACCACACCAAGTGGATCAACCTCTTCAAGAACCTCAAGTATGTCGTCGTCGATGAACTGCACAACTATCGGGGCATCTTCGGCAGCCACCTGGCCAACGTCCTGAGGCGGCTCAAAAGGATTGCCCGGTTTTATGGAGCCAGCCCCCAGTTCATCCTCTGCACGGCGACCATCGCCAACCCTGTGGAAGTGGCCGAGAAGATGATCGAAGAGCCGGTCGTCTTGATCGACGACAACGGAGCACCACGGGGCGAGAAGTTCTTTATTTTCTACACCCCTCCGGTTGTCAATAAGTTCCTGGGAATCCGCCGCTCCTACATCAACGAGGCCCGGCGCGTGGCCGGAGTCTTCCTGCGGAATAACCTCCAGACGATCGTCTTCGCCCAGAGCCGCCTCAATACCGAGGTCCTCCTCACCTACCTCAAGGAAGACATCGAAACCGCGATCCAGAACGAAGGGCTGATCCGGGGATACCGGGGCGGATATCTCCCGCTCAAGCGCCGGGAGATTGAAAAGGGCTTACGGGAGGGAAAGATCCTGGGGGTCGTCTCCACCAATGCCCTGGAGCTGGGGATCGACATCGGGAGCCTCGACGTGGCCGTCTTGGCCGGTTACCCGGGTACGATCGCCAGCACCTGGCAGCGGGCGGGCCGGGCCGGCCGGAAAACCGGAAAATCGGCGGCCGTCCTGGTCGCCTCGAGCTCACCCCTCGACCAGTTTATCGTCAACCACCCCGATTACTTTTTCACCAAGAGCCCGGAGAAAGCCCTGATCAACCCCGACAACCTTTCCATCCTGGTCAGCCACGTCGAATGCGCCGCCTTCGAGCTTCCTTTCGGCGACGGCGAGACGTTTGGAAAGCTGGACATCGCCGGAGTCCTCAAGTTCCTGGAAGAGGAGAAGCTCCTCCACCATTCCCAGGACAAGTGGTACTGGACCTCCGACGCCTACCCGGCCGACGGCGTCAGCCTGCGCAGCATCAGTTCGGACAATTTTGTTGTCGTGGACTCCACAGACGAAACCAAAGCCATCGCCGAGGTCGATTTCACCTCGGCCCTGACGACGCTCCATCCCAAAGCCATCTACTTGTGCGAAGGCGAACAGTACTTCGTCGAGAAGCTCGACTTCGAGGAGCGCAAGGCCTACGTCAAGAAGACCGACGTCGATTACTTCACCGACGCCATCGATTACACCAAAATCAAAATCCTGGACGTCTTCAACAAGAAAAAACTGGAACGCTGCCTGATCTCCCACGGCGAGGTCCACGTCGCCACCCAGGTCGTCGGTTTTAAAAAGATCAAGCTCTTCACCCAGGAAAACGTCGGCGCGGGCAACCTGAGCCTCCCCCAGAACGAGATGCACACCACCGCTTACTGGCTAACCGTCCCCGCTCCGCTTCTCCAGTCCCTGCCCTTCTCTTCGGAGGAGAAAATCAACGGTTTGTTCGGCCTGGCCTACCTCCTCCACCACGTCTCACCACTGTTCATGATGTGCGACCTCCACGACGTCGGCGTCTCCGTCGGCGATAACCTGACGGGCGAATCCGTCCCTCCGCGGGATATCCTTCCCCGGGTCGCGACCTTTGATGAGAATCCCGTTTTTATCGAGCCCGATTTCGAGCCCAACATCTTTATCTATGACAACTATCCCGGCGGCATCGGGTTGAGTCCGGCCCTTTTCGACCTAGAGAAGGACCTCCTCAGGCATGGCTTGAAGACCATCAACGTCTGTCC
>Ga0153916_10004155_pt1 | contig 10897 bp, 9 predicted proteins | sample Opewatmetagenome_FD_109642 | JGI IMG/M metagenome (GOLD analysis project Ga0153916, IMG submission 109642) | Freshwater wetland microbial communities from Ohio, USA - Open water 3 Core 3 Depth 4 metaG | ecosystem: Environmental > Aquatic > Freshwater > Wetlands | place: USA: Ohio, Lake Erie, Old...
AGTAGGCGAAGGTCGTTGCCAATTCCTGAAGCTATGGCAGGAAGCACTGACCATGAACCCGAACTTTGATAGCATAGCGGTAGCCAACCATCCGGGAGTATCTCCCACTGGTCTGCGTATTGCTGTCAATATGTTGATGGGCAAGCAGGTTAACCTAGCCAAGCTGGGTGGAGTGAATGGTCTATCGTTTGTCATTCCACTGGCAGCCGTTATCAAATCGGATAATCTGAACGATGGTCTGGCGATGTGCGAAGGCAAGCCTGATGCCTACCTGCTCGATAACATCATGACCGACGCTGAAGTACAACAGTATTTCAAATAAAACATCGTGACTAAGTCGCTTTCCGCGCGCAATATTGTCAAACACTACGGTGGTGTTATCGCACTTTCGGATGGCAACCTTGACGTACGCACCGGGGAAGTCGTAGCATTGATTGGGGCGAACGGAAGCGGTAAAAGCACGATGAGCAAGGTGATCAATGGAGTAGTTGTCCTCGATGGAGGGCAACTACTCCTTGATGATAAACCCGTGAATTTATCTTCGCCTCAGGCTGCTAAAAACATGGGCATTGCCACCGTGTTCCAGGAATTAAGCCTGATCCCGCAGATGACCGTCGCTGAAAATATCTGGTTAACGCGCGAGCCAATGACTGCATTCGGCACTGTCAACCGTAATGCACTCCAAGAAAAGACCGAGCAATTATTGTCCCTGTTTCGGGGAACTTATAAAACTGAACTTCGCCCGGATGATACGGTTGGATCCCTACCTCCGGATGAAAAACAACTAATAGAAATTCTTAAAGCGATTAGCTTCAACCCCTGGATGATCATCCTCGATGAGGCTACCGCCAGCTTGGACAGCCGCCAAGTGCAGCGCCTCTTCGAGTTGATTAAAGAATGGAAAAAAGCGGAAAAAGCTATTGTTTTTATCTCGCACCGTATGGAGGAAATCTTCCGCATAGCAGATAAATACAGCGTCCTGCGTAATGGCAAAACAGTCGGTGCAGGCGATATGAAAGACATCAATAATAAAGAATTGGTCAAGCTGATGATTGAGAAAGAGTCAGTTTTTAGCTTCTCACGCGCCGACTCAAAGAATGAGAATAAAGATAAACCGGTTTGCATGGAAGTGAGAAACTTGCAGACGGACTCACTCCATGGTGTGAGTTTTTGCATTCATGAAGGTGAACTGGTTGGCATCGGTGGTCTGCGCGGGCAAGGTCAACGCGACCTGCTGCTCTCATTATTCGGTGATATTCCCTATACAGGAGAGATGAGTATATTCGAAAGTAACAGGAAGCTCCGGCACCCACGCGAAGCAATGAAGCAAGGGCTTGCGCTTATCCCAGGTGACCGCGCCAGGGAGGGCTTGCTTTATATCCGTTCCATCCTTGAGAACCTGCAATTGCCATCTTGGGCACAGTATGGTTTTCCCTTGCGAATCGGTAAAGCAAGAAAAGATGCCGAAGCGGTTGGCGCGAGTCTAAACCTAAAAATGGCTGGTTTGGCAGAGCCAGTCAGCAGTCTTTCAGGTGGTAATGCCCAGAAAGTGGTTCTTGGCAAGTGGCTAATGCGTAAACCCAGGCTGCTTTTACTGGACGACCCGACCAAAGGGGTGGATGTGGGCACAAAGGCTGAGTTTTACGCACTGCTTACGCGGCTCTGCAGCGAAGGGAAAACAATATTATTTTACAGTAGCGATGATGAGGAGTTGGTTGGCTTATGTGACAGGGTGCTGGTTATACACGACGGACTCATTCGCACTGAGCTGTCTGGGGCTTCATTAACCAAAGAAAATCTGATCGCTGCCAGCTTGGGCGCTTCGAATGAAGGTGCAGTATGAGAAGACGCCTAACCTGGGACTTCCTGATGGTCCGCTACCCAGCGTTCTTTCCGCTCATCCTGTTAGTCTTATCTATTGCAATCAACCTGTTTTTGCAACCCAATATGTTCGATCGAGAAACATTGAATAGTAACATGCGAGTGTTCCTGCCGTTGATCCTGTTGACGGTAGGGCAGGCAATTGTTTTGCTTGGAGGCGGCATTGATATTTCGGTCGGCGGAGTAGTATCCATCGTGAATACGATCTTGGCTACCCGCGTTGGGTTGGATGGATCTCCAGAGAGGATGTGGCAGTTTGTGATGATCTCTCTGCTGGTTGGAGCGCTGGCCGGAGCTATAAACGGTTTTTTCATCGCCTATCTGCGCTTACAACCTATCATCACCACATATGCTACAAGTTTCCTGTATGCCGGATTAGCACTCTTTATCCTGCCTAATCCAGGCGGTGGTATCCCTGCAGATATCGCAAATCTGTACCGCACCTCAACTCCTTTAGGATTACCTCTGGCTTTTTATGTGATCGCCATTTTATTGATGGTCTGGATCTATATAAGCTCCACCCGTTATGGGAAATATCTCTTTGCTGTGGGTGGTAAAGCAACCGCGGCTTACGAAACTGCCGTGCCGGTGACGTGGATTCAGTTAAGCATTTATATCATTTCTGGGTTCATGGCAGCGCTCGCAGGAATAGCCATTACTATGTTAAGCGGCTCTGGCAATGCAGAAATCGGTGGTCAGATGACCCTGAACTCGATCACTGCTGTCGTCATTGGTGGCAACGCGTTTAGTGGCGGTATTGGCGGTGTGACAGGTCCAGTCATGGGCGCAGTCACACTCAGCCTGCTTCAGAACATCATCTCGTTTGCCCACATTAATACTTGGTGGGAGACTTTGGCCAAGGCAATGATTATAGTCTTAGCATTAGCAGTTCCGGGTATCATCAACCTGGTCCGCAGGAGGAGAGCATGAAACGTTTCACCATTTCCCCCCCGGTCGCGGCATTAATCCTGGCGGTTATTCTGTTCCTGTTATCCGGTTTTTTACCTAACAGCTATGGCAGTGATGTAAAAGTTGCCCTGTCGCAGGCGACGAACATCGTCCGGCTGTCGGTTTTCTTGGGTGTTATCGCTGCCGGGCAAACGCTGGTCATCATCAGCGGCTTTGAAGGAATCGATCTTTCAGCCGGTTCCATCGTCACATTGACCGCCATCCTATCTTATGTCCTGGTCAAAGGTGAAAATAATATGGTGCTTCCGGCTTTGCTCGTCTCTCTGGTGGTTGGGGCATTCATTGGCCTGTTGAATGGGGCAGGAATCACGTTCCTCAAAATTTCTCCCTTTGTGATGACCCTCGGCATGTCGGGTGTGGTGACGGGAGCGGTCATCATTATTAACCATGGCAACGTTAGTGGAAAAGTTGCCCCTATCATGACCCGCCTGATCGCTCGACCGATATCGCAAAGTATTCCCATTCCAGGCGCGATTGTCATCTGGCTGATTTTTGGTGTGTTAATGTGGCTGCTTTTGGAACGCACCGCATTTGGCAAGAATTTATTTGCCATTGGTGTAAACCGGGTCGCTTCCAAACTTTCAGGGGTGAATGTCACAGGAATGAACCTGGCAACCTACTCACTGGCTGGCTTGCTGGCAGGGTTTGGTGGATTCCTGGTAGTGGGTAATACTGGGGTTGTCCTCATCCAATTAGGTCAACCATTCCTGTTTCCATCCATTGCAGCAGTTGCTGTGGGTGGTACGTTACTTTCGGGCGGAAAAGGCAGCTATTGGGGCTCTATGGCTGGTGCCATCGTGCTGACGCTTATTACCAGTCTATTGACTACCATGCAGATGCCCGATTCTGTCCGTCGTATGGTGTTGGGCGGGACGCTTTTGATATTAATTTCGATCTATGGCCGTCAGCAAGCTCTGCGGCAATAATTCAGAAATAAATGGGGCTGCATCCCATTGTAGCCAGATTGAGCTTCATAGCATAATCTTCATTGCAGTTCACCTTGCAGTCTTGACTGAAGATCGATGCGCCCCACTTATTCTCAAAAGCCATTGCAGGCGAGAATCCGTTAAAAATATATAGCAGGGAGAATGTCATGAGTAAAACAGTCAAAGTTGGTTTGATCGGTGCCGGGTTTGTCAGTGACCTTCACGCATATGCATTCAAGCATTTTGTCAAGGATGCCGAGATCGTAGCGGTGGCAGCGCTTGAGAAGGCGAAGGAATTTGCCATTGAGCGCGGGATTCCCAATGCCTTTGAAGATTACCGCGAAATGCTCAAAATGAAAGATATTGATGTTGTTACAATTGCCATCCCCAATTATGTGCACCACCAGGCTGCTGTCGACGCAGCCAAGGCAGGTAAACATATCATTTGTGAAAAACCCCTGTGCGTCACCTTGGAGGAAGCAGACAATATGATTGACACCTGCAAAAAGCAGGGCGTTCTGCTGATGTATGCGGAGGAATTATTGTTCGCACCAAAATATGTCCGCGTAAAAACCCTGATTGATGAAGGGGCGATAGGTGAGCCATTCCTGGCAAAGCAATCTGAAGAGCATCCTGGTCCGCACATGCCCTGGTTCTGGGATGTGAACCTCTCTGGAGGTGGTGTAATGCTCGACATGGGCTGTCATTCCATTGAGTACACTCGCTGGGTGTTGGGCAAACCAAAAGTCAAGAGTGTAACTGCTTTTATGGGGACATACGTTCATCACAATAAAACCAAGGGTGAAGATCATTCTTATGCCATCATCGAATATGAAGGCAATAAAGTCGCCATGATCGAAAACAGTTGGGCCAAGGGTGGTGGTGTAGATGACCGCTGTGAGATCTATGGCAAGAAAGGTCATACGCGTGCGGACCTTCTGCGAGGCAGTTCCTTACTCACATATTCGGAGGAAGGTTATGGATATGCGGTTGAAAAAGCCGGGCAAACAAAAGGTTACACCTTCACTATGTTTGAAGAAACCTGGAACTATGGTTTTCCGCAAGAAATGCAGCATTTCATTAATAGCGTGCTTGGTAAAGTGACTTGCATGGAGACTGGTGAAGATGGTCGGGAAGTATTGAAGATCATGTACGCTGCTTATCAGTCGGCTGGGGAGGGGCGGCGGATTGACTTCCCCTATACACCTCCTAAAGTTACAAAACCTATCGACCTCTGGAAAAAAGTATAAAATCAGGAGACAGTATGCTCATTCTTAACAGTAAAACCATCACCTATGAACAGCTTGCCAAGGTTATTGACCATTCCCTTGTGCGCCCCGAATTAACTGAAACGGACGTGGTTGCTGGCTGCAAATTGGCTGCTCGTTACCATACCGCTACAGTATGTGTAAAGCCCTGTCACGTTAAACTCGCCAAAGAAGTGCTTAAAGACTCAGATGTACTGGTTGGCACCGTGATAGGCTTTCCTCATGGTAGCCACCTCACCATTATCAAGGTGGCAGAGGCTCAACAAGCCATGGATGACGGAGCGGTTGAATTGGATATGGTGCTCAACATCGGGCAGCTGCGTTCCGGCAAATTGGATTATGTCCTTGAGGATATCAAAGCAGTATGCGATGCTGCCCACGCCCGCAGAGTGAAGGTTAAGGTTATTTTAGAGAATGCATATCTCACGGATGAAGAAAAGGTAACTGCCTGCAAGCTGAGCGAAGCTGCCGGGGCAGATTGGGTAAAGACCTCCACTGGATTCGCACAAAGTGGTGCAACTCTTGCTGATCTCCGCTTGATGCGTGCCAGTGTCAGCGATAAGGTGCAGGTCAAGGCTGCAGGGGGCGTCCGCACCTTGCCGGCTCTATTGGACGTAATCAATGTCGGGGCTACACGCTGTGGTGCAACTGCAACGGCGGCTATTCTGGATGATTTTATCGCGCGACAGGCAAGCAAGAGCATTAAACCCAAATCCATCGCAGCTCCTAAAACGGATTAAGGAGATTCCCCCATGGCTAAATTACTTACCAGGCAAACCATAGGCGTCGGGGTGGCAGGAACAGGCTTTATCGGTGCAGCCCATGTTGAAGGTTTGCGTCGCACGGGCATCCAGGTGCTGGGACTGGTTGAAAATACAAAGGAAAGAGCTGAACAAAAAGCTACTGAATTAGGCATCCCACGATTCTATGATTCGTTGGATGACATGTTGGATGACCCAGATATTGATGTGGTGCATCTTGCTACGCCTAATCACTTACATCACTCACAGGCAATGGCTGCATTGATGGCCGGCAAGCATGTCATCTGTGAAAAACCACTGGCTATGAACACAGCTGAATCGGCTGAGATGGTCAGTCTGGCCGCGGAAAAGGGCCTGGTAAATGCAGTCAACTATAACATTCGGATGTATCCTCTCGCTCAACAAGCTCACAGCATGGTTCAGAGCGGAGAATTGGGTGACTTATTTATCCTGCAAGGCTCTTACCTTCAAGACTGGCTGCTTTTCCCCACCGATTGGAACTGGCGTCTTGAACCAGATCTGGGTGGAACACTGCGTGCTGTGAGCGATATTGGTTCACACTGGCTAGACCTGCTAACCTTTATTACCGGTCTGCATATTGAAGAAGTTTATGCAGACTTTAAAACTTTTCATCCTATCCGCAAGAAACCTGCTGTACCACTTGAAACCTTCACAGGCAAAATCCTGGCTCCGGAAGATTACATTGATCAGCCCATCCACACCGAAGATTACGCCACCATTATCTTGCACTATGAGAATGGCGTGCGTGGGGTACTGACAGTCTCACAGGTATCTTCGGGTCACAAAAATCGCTTGTTTTATGAAATCAACGGGTCGAAGTCATCATTGGCATGGGATTCAGAAAGACCCAACGAATTGTGGATCGGTCATAGGCAAACACCCAACCAGACCCTGATGAAAGACCCATCTCTGCTCGCTCCCCAGGTACGCGATACAGCATCCTATCCCGGTGGTCATAACGAGGGCTTTCCAGATACTTTTAAACAACTCTATAAAAAAATCTATAACTATATTCTGGCTGGTGATTATTCAAAAACCCCTGATTTTCCGACCTTTACTGACGGTCACTACGAAATGCAGCTTTGTGAAGCCATTGGTCACAGCGCCAAGGAAGGCAAATGGGTCAAAGTTAAGTAATGAGATAGTATCTAACTCAAGGAGGTATCTATGAAACTTGGTTTCTTTACTGCTGCCCTACCAGGTAATACACTTGAACAGGCTGCCCAATGGGGTGTTGAAAGCGGTTTCCAAGCCATCGAGATTGCCTGCTGGCCACTCGAGAAAGCTACCCGCCGTTATGCGGGTGTTTCGCATATCAACGTCGCTCAATTGACCAAGGCACAGGCGAAGAATATTCGTGTGATGCTTGATGGCTACGGTTTGACCATCTCCTCGCTCGGATATTATCCAAATCCACTCCACCCTGATATCGAGCACCGTGAGTTGGTGATCGCTCACCTTAAGAAGGTGATTGAAGCTGCTGAACTGCTGGAGGTGCAGGTTGTTGGCACCTTTATTGGCAAAGATAAGAATAAGACCGTACCACAGAACCTGGTAGAGTATGCCAATATTTGGCCACCAATCGTCAAGTTCGCTAAAAAGCACGACGTCAAGATCGCCATAGAGAACTGCCCGATGATCTTCTCTTATGATGAGTGGCCTGGCGGCAACAACCTGGCAAGCACACCTACAATCTGGCGTAAGATGTGGGAGATTATTCCCGATGAGAATTTTGGATTAAATCTTGATCCCTCACATCTTATCCTGCAAATGATAGATTATGAGCGTGTCGTGCGTGAATTTGCTGATAAGATTTTTCATGTTCATGCTAAAGACCTGCATATTGATTATGAAGGGCTTTACAACAATGGTGTGCTTTCGCAGGGCATGGGATGGCAAGTGCCACGCCTGCCAGGTCTGGGTGACATGGACTGGGGTAAGTTCTTCGCCGCTCTGACCGCCATCGGATATGATTATGTGGTTAGTATCGAGCATGAAGATCGTGCCTTTGAAGGTAATGAAGAGTTGGTGAAACGAGGCTTTTACCTGTCACGCGATGTGTTAAAACCTTACATTCACTAATCATACATAAACTTGTGCGCACAATACTTCTCCCGTAAGGAGAAAGGCAAGTGTGGATATTTCTAACCAGGATACCTGCATGAAGAAATTCATTGGTTGCGACTTAGGCGGTACAAACCTCCGTGCTGCTATCGTAGATGTTGATGTCGGGAATGTTCTGCATCTGGCAAGCATCCCTACTCTGGCGCGGGAAATGCATGAAGCAGTCATGCAACGCATGGCTGGTTTGGTCTTGCATGTACTCCAATCAGGTGGGGTGGATAAAGATGACATAGGCGGCATTGGAATTGGCGTACCCGGTGTGCTGGACGTGGAAAAAGGTGAGACGCTTTTTTTGCCTAACCTTCCCGGCAATTGGCCGCACATCCCATTGGCGGATACAATTATGCATCAGACTGGCCTGCCAACCATTCTTCTCAATGATGTCCGTTCGATTACAAATGGCGAGTGGCATTTCGGTGCTGGTCGAGGCGTGGACACTCTGGCTGTTTTTGCCATAGGTACTGGTATTGGTGGTGGGCTAGTAATCAATGGACAGCTTCATCTCGGCTTGGGTGGCACCGGCGGGGAATTGGGTCATACTATGATAGATTTCAATGGTCCGGCTTGTGGCTGTGGGAATAACGGCTGCCTTGAAACGTATGCATCAGGACCAGCAATTGCAGCAATGGGCATGAAAGCTGTTTCACAAGGGCGAACTACCAAGATTGCCGAACTATGCAACTATGATTTGAACCGAATTACCCCCAAACTAATTGCAGAAGCTGCATTAGCAGGTGATGAGATTGCTAAAGATATTTACGAAAAAGCAGGATTTTATATTGGTATTGCGGCGGCTAATGTTTGCGCAGCTATCGGACCACGCCGAATCATTATTGGTGGTGGTGTAGCAAAGGCAGGAGCGCTATTGCTTGATCCCATTCGCCGCACTGTTAGTGAACGCGTACATGTTATACCGGTGGATCAAATGGAAATTGTTCCTTCACAACTAGGTGATAATGCTGGCATACTTGGTGTAGCCTCTTGGGCAGCACATTTAGGAGATCAATAACGGGGTTATTAACACAACTTATATAGGCAATCTCTAAATTTGCTTTTGGATTGTCAATATTCTTCTCATAAGCGGTGGTTATCAGAATACACACGAACCATCATAAACGCAGAGCGTTGCTTTAAATTTGACTGGAAATGATATGCATGCAGCTATAGTGTGTCGACAGATCGAGTAGTTTATAAAGCATTAGCTAATTTACAAGGGCAGTGTTTTAAACAACAATATATTTGTTTTTTCCCTTGAGACTCTTAATTAGGAAGCCTCCTTTTCTGAGCTTGGACCACCTAAACCAAGTTATCTGATCCATGGGGCTACCTTTTCAGAATTCACGTCTGAATATCCAAAACCTATTGACAACTACAATAAAATGAGTATAATATTAATGACAACGTTGTCGTCAACGATAACGCCAGCGATGACATCTCATTAAAATTATTTCCTGGTCTCTGTCAAAAAGGAAAGTATCTTTCCAAGATGGGTATAATTTCCAAGACAGGAGAATCGGTTCGTAAGGTCAATGGCTCCTTCCATACGACGTTGAAGGATGTAGCCAAATTAGCTGGTGTGTCGACGAAGACCGTCTCGCGGGTTGTCAATAATCAGGGGGAAATCAGTAAAGAGACACGAAAGCGAGTCCAGGTAGCCATTGAACAACTTGGCTATCGCCCCAATGTTATAGCACGTAGTTTAATCCACCAGCGGACCAATACCTTAGGGGTTGTCGCATGGGGAATTGACTATTTTGGGCCATCGCGTACGGTCGTTGGCATTGAACAGCAGGCTCATCAATTGGACTACTCCTTATTTCTTAACCTCATGGATCGCCCAGATAATGGCAATAGCGAACAAGTATTGGACACATTGATCACCCATCGGGTGGATGGAATAATCTGGGCTGTGCCTGAGGTGGGAGATAACCGGGCTTGGCTGGAATCCAGTCACTTGGAACAGTTACCGCCTATTGTCTTCCTCAGTATGGAACCGCGACCTGGTTTGTCGGTAGTTGCGGTGGATAACTTTTCAGGAGCTAAACTGGCTACACAGCATTTAATCGATCAAGGTCGGCGAAAGATTGGAATAATAACAGGGCCATTAGCCTGGTGGGAAGCACGTGAGCGATATGCAGGCTGGGAAGCTGTGATGCATCAGGCCAACTTAGCGACACCCTCTTCTCTGGTAATTGAAGGAGAATGGTCGGCTACTGCCGGGGAACAAGGATTACACATGCTGTTGAATCAAGAGCCGGATATCGATGCAGTATTTGCCAGCAGTGATCAAATTGCTTTAGGTGCCCTAAGTACCGCCCATCGATTAAACCGGCAAATCCCGCAAGACCTGGCAATTGTTGGTTTTGATAATATCCCGGAATCTGCTTGTTTTTGGCCTCCCCTTACCACGGTTTATCAACGACTTATTGATGTTGGACGTATCGCTGTGCAAACCTTGCACAGGATGATCGAGGCAAACCGTCAATTAAAAACGCTTGACGAGGAAGCTATAACACTGGTTCAACCGGAACTAATCATTCGTGCCAGTTCTTTACAATCCTGATGATATCTCTCCTCAAGTGGAATGGCTTTTAACAATTCAATAAAATATATGCCGGATTTTAAGATGAAAGGAGGTTGTCAGCCACCGAGAGACAATTTTTCAAGTAATTTCCAGAAAACACTACCAATCAAACTTTGTTAGAGATTTTAAGGAGGATGAAATGTTCAAGTTCGTGAAGACAAGTGTTATTCTTATTGCCCTGTTAGCTCTTGTGCTGACGGCATGTGGCCCAGCGGCAACAACAGCTCCAACCGAAGCGGTAACCCAGGCTCCGGCTGTACCAACCAGCACTGAAGGCGGTGCTCCTGCCGCAGGTACCGGTTGGTGCGCTGGCACTAAAATCGTCTTCTTCCCCGGTGGAGCTCCCGGTGGTGGATTTGAGAC
>Ga0153916_10004156_pt1 | contig 10894 bp, 8 predicted proteins | sample Opewatmetagenome_FD_109642 | JGI IMG/M metagenome (GOLD analysis project Ga0153916, IMG submission 109642) | Freshwater wetland microbial communities from Ohio, USA - Open water 3 Core 3 Depth 4 metaG | ecosystem: Environmental > Aquatic > Freshwater > Wetlands | place: USA: Ohio, Lake Erie, Old...
GCTTCCAAATGGGCAGGCCGATGATCTCCTCGACCGTGTATCCCAACATATCCAGGTCTGTGCGATTAACGTTGGTAATACTTCCCTCCAGATTGTATTCGTGGTATCCGAAGGGCGCATTGTCGTAAAGGTCCCTGAACTTCCTCTCGCTCTCCCGCAAGGCCTCCTCCGTGGACTTGTGTTCTGCAAATAGAAGGGCGATGGCAATGGCGCCGGAAATCTGGATGCCGATGCTTTCGGCAATCTTCAAATCCCTTTCCGTGTAGACGTTCGGTTTGATGGATCGCAGGTTGAGAGCTCCAATGACCTGATCTTTTGAGATCAAAGGGACAGAAATCATCGACCTGAATCCGGATTGAAAAGAGGCTCGAAGAAATGGAAATCGTTTTTCTATTTCATGAATATCCTCTGTCTGGACAAAAACACTTGATCGAGTTTTCAGGATATGTTCATTGACAGACTGAGAGGTAAGAAAGACCTCTCCGGGCCGCCGGCCTTCTATTTCAGTGCCCATGGCATATGCGACCGTTGCCGTGTGATGTTGTGCATCGATGATGCTGATTGAAATTCGATCGAAATCGATGAGATGACGGACCGCCTCTGCGAAACCGTGATAGACTTCGTTGATGTCGAGTGTGGAACTGATGATCCGGCCGATCTCGGCCATGACGGCATTCTCTTGCGATAGCCTTTTCACCGCCCGCTCTCCTTCAATGCGCTCGGTCACATCATGTGCTATCGCTCGTACAATGGGCGTGGTGACGCCTTCTGTGCGGAGAGTATTGTTGTATTCCCAAATACGGGCTGCACCGGCAGCGGTCTGCAGTAACATGAGCCCTTTAGTGGCGCCGTTTTTTCGGACCGTATCGAGGTATGTCGTGAATTCGTCCCTGAACTTAGGCACTAAAAAGTCTCGGACATTCCTCTTGAGAAAGTCTCTTTGGTCATAACCGAGAAGCCTTGCGCCCTCATGGTTTACGGAGAGAATCTGCCCTTGGAGATCATGGGTACAAATCAAGAATCGACTGGATTCTACCAAGTCTCGATAGCGATCCTCGCTCTCGCGAAGCGCCTCCTCCGCCTGCTTGCGCTCCTCCATCTGAGTGTTCAGTTGTTCATAGGCTTGCCGATAGCGATTTTCGGATTCTTTAAGGTTGCGCTGATGATCGAGCAATCTCTGCTGGGCGTACCTGAATCCATGCTGCAACAAGAGAGAGAGCATGCATACCACAAAAAATGAAATCAAGAACCGATATTTCAATTCCTGAAGATCAAATACCGTGATTGTTTGCAAATCAAAATTAAATATCAAGAACACCAAAATGCCGTAGAAGACAGATACCCAGACCACGCCTTCGGTTAAACCGACCGCGAAGAAAACCAAGATGGGGTAGATATAACACCATTCTATTTGACTAAAACGCGACTGAAAACCTAGCTGATAGATAATAGCGACACCTGCCACTGCAATAAACAGCCTAAACAGAACGGAGTAGATCTTAAATTCGAATTTTTCGTTGGTTCCCCTTCTGGTCATAAAGCTAACTAAAACCACTATCAGAAGATCCGAACCGATCAGGAATGTCGTGACGAAATTGCCTATTAAGAGATTGTACAGGGTCAACGTGAATAAGACGGGAATGCCAATATAAGCACTGATTCTTTCCACGCTCCGCTTCCAGTGTTTCATCAATTCAAATTGGTCCAGGTCGGTAAGGTTCGGAATGATCGTACCGATGCTTTCAGCACTTGAAGATACACGGAAGCTAGGATCCGTCGTCAAATTATCTCCTATCTTTTGACCCGCTTCAGAAAAAGGGGATTCGCCAAAGGCTTGTGGATCAAAGATCCTCAGACCTCTCGCATTCATCCTCCGAGACGGTCAATGCAGTTCTTGACCAGATGAACTCTTCCTTTCCACAAATGTAAGAAAGCCCATGGTTCATTCAGACACGGGCTCTTTCCTTAATAATATCTGTCGGTTTGGCAACCCGGCGATCCCAGTGGGACCCATGGCTTTCCGTCCTCCGATTGCTTAGAGTTTGGCTTTACCGTCGAATAAGCATTAAGAGCCTTCTTTACTTGAGCAAATCTAGTGCCGAAACCCCCAAAACGCTAAACTTGACCGATTTTACAAGGTTTTTCAATAATGAGGATTATTGAGTTAGACAGAAGATGTGCCCTTTTTTGTCTCTATTAGCTACTTACGCCTAGTGGATAAGAGGGCACCCACTCACAGACAGGTGGGAAACATAGAAATATGGAGAGGGTATGCAGTAGTATAATTATTAAAGGATTTTGGCGATCTTGAAAGGAGGAATGTTTTGTGGGTCACTTTCTCAGGCGATGAAAAGGATACTAAAAGGTCGTCAGCTCCTGAGTTCCCCTTTGGAAGCCGAAATTTTTCACAATCCCGTCCTTATCGAAAAGGATCACAAGACCATCCTTTTTCTGCTGGATCCGCGTGTACTGAAAAATAACAAAGTTGGTGAAATAGGGCTCTTCGAGAGTGAGTTTAGAAGAGTTCTTGCGAAGATAAGCATAGACAAAGATGTCTCCGTCATACTGCTTTTGAATCCGGTCTGGAGGTCCGAAGATCTCAAGAATTTCACCCTTGGTGGTTGACCCGATCTTGATTTTTTCATGAGGATCGTATCTGATCTCGGAGCCCATATAGACCCTTCCGATGCTGCAACTACACGTCAGGATCAGGAAGAGAGCGATGAAGACAAAAGTCTTATTACAATTCATCTGTCCCTTTACGGAAACCATAATATTTCACCGTTTCATTGTCATCGAGAAAGATGACCAAATGGTCTGACTTCACGTTTGCGTCAACGTAATTGAATAAGACCAGAACGATCGCTCGAATATTGCCCCGGTTATACTGGTAGGAAAGAATATTGGCAAAAGGATAGTTGGTCAGCGGTTCCCTTGTCACATCCATTTCGCGGAGGATCTCATTGAAAACAGTAGGACTGATATAATTCTGAGGAGGTCCGAACCAGCTGATGATCTCCGCCTTTGTCGTTACCCCTGGTTTAATCTCTTTAAGCTTTTCTTCAGAAATTTTTGGACCTTCATGATAGTGGCCAATGATGCAGCCTGCAAGCAGGAAGACCGAAGGCAGAATCCCAATCATTTTAGGGGAAAATCCGAAAAGTCTTTTCATCCTGTCACCTCTTATTGAAGGGAAAATATGCGGAAAAATATGACACATATTCTGGAATGATGTCAATCGGACCAAACATCAGGAAGTTGACGAGGCAGGAGCGATCATTGAAGAAAAACAAGCCTGTATACAGAATAACCTACCCAGCAGGAAGGAAACACAGTCTGGGAAAGGACCGGTAGGGTTCTGTCTATCCTTTTTCCGTTCCGTATTTTTCCGCCACTTCCCTAAATCCAGGGAGGGCTGCTTCAATCACTTTTTTATCCACCGCATAGGCAATTCTGAAATAACCCGGTTTTCCAAAACCCCTTCCCGGAACCGTCAGAATCCTTCTTAATTGAAGCTCTTTGACAAAAGCCAGATCATCTACAATGGGGGTCTTTGGAAAGAGGTAGAAAGCCCCTTGGGGTTTCACCACGTCGTACCCAAATGACGTTAAAGCATTGTAAAAGAGGTCCCGCTTCTCCTCGTATTCTCTAATATTGACCGAGTTCCTTTGGAGGGGAGCAACCAACCTCTGCATCAATGCGGGGGCGTTGACGAAGCCTAGAGTTCGGAGAGCAAAGACAATCGCGGAAATCAATTCGTCAACTTCCTCACAAAGGGGGCTCACAGCAATATAGCCGATCCTCTCACCTGCGAGAGAGAGGTCTTTGGAGTGGGAGGTCACACGAATCGTGTGGGGGTAGTGATGAAAGGCGATGGGAAGCCGAATCTGATCATAGACGATCCGTCTGTAGGCTTCGTCCGTAATGAGGTATAAGGTTTTGCCCAGCTCCTGACTTTTCTTTTTTAACAACTCCCCTAATGCTTCGAGAGACCCTTGGTCATAAACAACGCCCGTCGGATTATTGGGTGAATTGATCAGGATGGCCTTGGTCTTAACTCCGATCGCTTTTTCAATCTCCGACAGGTTGAGCGAGAAGTCCTCACGGGTGTCGACCAATCGCATTTGACCCCCGCTGTTTTCGATATAGAATCTGAATTCCATAAAGTAAGGGGAGGGGACGATGACCTCATCTCCTTCGTCCAATATTGCTTTTAGGACAATATTCAGTCCGCCGGCGGCGCCCACTGTCATCACGACGTGCTTTTCGTCAAAAGAGAGTCTGGATTCCTCTTTCAGATATTCGGCGATCGCCTTTCTCGTTTCACTGTATCCGCTGTTCTGCATATAACGATGCATTCCTGGGATCGGACGATCGGCAAGGGCTTTCAGCGCCTTCTTCAGGGATTCAGGAGGTTCGAGATTAGGATTCCCTAGGGAGAAATCGAAGACGTTTTCTTCACCATAAAGTCTTTTCATCGCCTCGCCTTCTTCGAACATCTGCCTGACCCAGGAGGCTCCATTCAATGAGTTCTTCACCTTCCTTGAGATGGCCATATTTGAAATCTCCTTTCTTAAACTCCTCACTCTCTCCGAATGAAAAACAAAAAAAGCCATAAGGCTATGCCCCTATGGCTGTCAAAAAGAAAAAGCCATGGGGCCTGAACGGTCACCCATGGCTTCCATCCCTTCATCGGGATTGGATTCACGGGTGACCCTTGCGAAAATAAAAATAAAAGAAGCAAAAGTTAAACATTTTTGTGTCCCTCGAATCCCATTATAAAACACCAGTGGCCAGATTTGTCAAGGAGAATTTGACCTCACCCTCCCCCAGTTTTTTCTTTTATAGACAGAATAGTTATCGACAGAGAGGGGCGAGTCTCCGAACCTTTAGGATGCGGCAGTGATCAGATGTTGCGGGGACCTCGTCGGTATCAAGAATCAAGAGCCTGTTGGAAAGCTCATTTTTTCAGGCTGATCAAAAATGCCCCTGCCTGCGCCAAGGCTTCGGCAGGCAGGCAGATGCAAGTTGAGTCTGCGAAATCCCGTTTACGGGGGCGCCCGATATCCTGAGGAGTGAGGCGTACTTGAATGTACGCTGCAACAAGCCTGCCCCGTGCTTGACACGGGGAAGGATGAGGGAAACGCCGCAGATGGGCGTTTTTCAACAGCCTGTCAAGGCTTGGCTGCCCGAGGCTTCGGCGTGAGGTCAGCCGGACGTTATCCCTTGTAGGACAAAGGGTTAATCCCCCGTTTTGGGTAAACCCCTGACTGTGAGAGAAAGGGCAAGGCCCGAGTAACCTCGGACATTGATGCTGGCTGTCAAGGGGTTGACTTTTCGTAAAAATCTCTTTAATATTGCCAAGATATATTTTGTCCGGGTATTGGAAAAAGAGATGGCTGGAGAGAAACGGCTCGCCCGAACCAGAAATATTGGGTTTATGGCCCACATCGATGCGGGAAAGACCACTGTCACGGAAAGGGTCCTTTTTTACGCGAAGAAGACCCACCGTATGGGAGAAGTGGATGATGGGACGGCCACCATGGATTGGATGCAACAAGAACAGGAGAGAGGAATTACCATTACCTCTGCCGTCACGACGGTTGAATGGAAAGGGACCACCATTCACATTATTGATACTCCCGGCCATGTCGATTTCACGATTGAAGTGGAACGTTCGTTGCGTGTGCTGGATGGAGCGATTGCCATCTTCAGTGCCGTCGAAGGAGTGGAGCCCCAATCCGAGACTGTATGGCACCAAGCGGATAAATATCGAGTTCCGAAGATGGCCTTCGTCAATAAGATGGATCGGATTGGGTCGGATTTCTTCGGCACGGTGAAGATGATGGCTGAGCGTCTTGGAGCTCATCCCCTGATCACACAAATCCCGATCGGTACGGAAGACCGGTTTATCGGAGTGGTTGACCTCATCCGGTCCAGAGGAATTGTCTGGGATGAACACAGCCTGGGGGTCGAATTCAGGGAGATTTCTATTCCCAAGGAGGTGGAGAAAGAAGCCGCTCTCTATCGGTCGAGGCTGATCGAATCCATCGCCGAGTTGGATGAGCCTCTGACGGAAAAGTATCTCAATGGAGAGCCAATTTCGGAATCTGAATTGAAGGGAGTCCTCAGGAAAGCCACCCTCTCGATGAAGGCCGTACCCGTCCTCTGCGGTGCCGCATTGAGAAATCAGGGAATTCAGCCGCTCATGGAGGCCATTGTAGACTATCTTCCTTCTCCCCTCGATATTCCATCGATGGAGGGGAAGAATGCAGTGACGGGAGAACGGGAGATCAGAATGGCTAAGGATGATGAGTCTCTCGCCGCCTTGGCTTTCAAGGTGATGATGGATGAGGGCAGGAAATTGGTCTATATCCGCATTTACTCCGGTACCCTCAAGGTTGGGGGGGAGGTTTATAATCCGCGATTGAAGAGGGGTGAGAAGATATCGAGAATCTTCCAAATGCATGCCCATCAGCGCACTCGGACGGAAGAGGCAAAGGCAGGAGAGATTGTCGCGGTGATGGGATTAAAGGAAACAACCACAGGAGACTCCCTCTGCGATCGGAATCGTCCGATTCTCCTCGAGCCCATCGATTTTTATACCCCGGTCATGTCCATTGCCGTGGAGCCCAAGACGAGCGTGGATCAAGAGAAGCTGACCGAGTCTCTCGAAAAGTTGAGTGAGGAAGACCCCACCTTCCATGTCAAGCTGGATGAAGATACCGGTCAGACGATTCTCTCGGGGATGGGAGAGCTGCATCTGGACGTTTTGGTCAATCGCCTCCTGACCGAATATCACCTGGAGGTGAACGTGGGGAGGCCTCAGGTCGTTTATCGAGAGACGATCGAGAAAGAGGTAGAAGCTTCGGCCAAATTTATGAAAGAGATGGACGAGGTGAAACATTTCGGAGAGGTCTTTTTGCGGATTTCACCCAACCGACGGGGAAAGGGAGTCGAGTTTCATTCGGAAATGCCGGAAGGGTCGCTGCCGGCCGAAGGGCTTCTTTCAGTTGAAGAAGGAATTCGAGAGTCTTCCACGGTAGGAGTGATTTTGGGTTATCCCATGACCGACCTGCGAATCACATTGCTAAAGGCCAATTTTGATCCCGTCCATCCCTCTCCACTCGCGCTCAAGATTGCTTCCTCCAACGCGTTGCGAGAAGGATGTCGGAAGGCCCAACCGGTGCTCATGGAACCGATGATGGAAGTCAGCGTGATCGTTCCCGAGGAGTTCATGGGAGAAGTGGTAGGGGATTTAAAGGCGCGAAAGAGTTCTGTCGAAGCGATCACCCCAAAGGGGAAGGTCACGATGATCAGCGCCACCTCGCCCCTTACCCGGATGTTTGGGTACTCAACCGATTTACGGTCTCTCACCCAGGGAAGGGGAACCTTCTCCATGCAATTTTCCCGTTATGACAAAGTGATTTCGTAAAAAGGGGCGGATGAAGGGAGGGGCGAGGACCCCTTGGGCTTAGGGATCAACGATGGATGAAGAGATCCTCCAACTCCTTAGAGATCATTCCACGGAGTTTCTTTCTGGGGAAGAGATCTGTCGCCATTTGAGGGTCAGCCGCACGGCAGTTTGGAAGAGAGTCCAAAGGCTCAGGGCGTTGGGCTACGAGATCGAGGCTTCGACCCGTTCCGGGTATCGTTTGATAGGATCGCCAGACCTCCTCACCCCGTCTGAAATCAAACCCCTTCTGAAAACAAAATGGATCGGAAAAACAATCCACCATTTCGATACTCTTGATTCAACAAATACGAAAGCTTATCAATTGGCTCAGGAAGGTGCGGAGGAAGGAGAGGTGGTGATCGCGGAGTCGCAGGAGAAAGGGAAAGGGAGATTGGGGAGACAATGGTTCTCCCCTCCTTTTTTAAATCTTTATCTTTCTGTTATCCTCCGGCCAAAAATTTCGCCTCATCAAGCCTCCCTCATCACATTGATGGCGGCTGTCGCTGCGGCAAACGCCATCCGGGAGTTTTCGGGACTCCTTCCATTGATCAAATGGCCCAACGATATTCTCCTCCGAGATCGAAAAGTAGCCGGACTCCTAAATGAGATGCATTCAGAAATGGACCGCATCCATTTTGTGATCTTAGGGATTGGTGTGAACCTCAATATGGACGAGAAGGCGTTTTCAAAAGAGATTCAAGCCGTCGCCACCTCCTTGAGGATAGAAATGGGGCAGACGGTTTCGAGAAAGGTCTTTCTCCAGTCTCTCTTACAAGCGCTGGAAAGGTGGTATTCGATCTTTTTGAAAGAAGGAAACGACGTTCTTCTAGAGGCTTGGAGAGACTGGGCCCAGATCAAGGGGAGAAGAGTCAAAGTCACCTCCTTCGGGGAGACGTTCGTTGGCGCAGCGATCGATGTGGATTCGGACGGAGCGTTGATCCTAGAAACAGAGGATGGGAAACGAAGAAGAGTGGTGGCGGGAGACGTGGAGTATAGAAGATAGTCTGGTAGTCTCATCGTCTTATGGTCGCATAGTCTTTCGACTACACGACTATAAGACTAAGGACTATACGACGTAAACCGGAGGAGGTCCTATGCTGCTTGTCCTTGATGTGGGGAATACAAATACGGTTCTGGGAGTTTATGATGGGAAGGTCCTGGTGGATCATTGGCGGATTGCCACAGAAAAGGGAAAGACGGCGGATGAGTGGGGGATCCTGTTTCGGGATCTGTTCCAATTCGATCAGATCCATATCGAAGATATTGAAGGGCTGAGCATCTCCTCGGTGGTCCCGCCGGTCTTGGATATGTTGCAGGGAATGGCTGAAAAATATTTTCATATCAAGCCGCTCATCGTCGGGCCGGAACTCGATACGGGAATCGTGGTCGCTTATGAGAACCCTGCTGAAGTGGGAGCGGACAGAATCGTCAATGCCGTTGCTGCCCATGAGCGATATAAGAAGAGCTTGATCGTCGTGGACTTTGGAACAGCCACCACGTTCGACTATGTCTCTTCCAGGGGTGAATATCGGGGAGGCGCCATTGCCCCGGGGATTGGGATTTCCGCAGAAGCCTTGTTCCAGAGGACTTCCAAACTCCCGCGTGTAGAAATCGTAAAACCGAAACAGGTGATCGGAAAGAATACCGTTCACAGTATGCAGTCGGGTATCTTTTTCGGATACGTCGGATTGGTTGATGAAATCGTGAGAAGAATGAAGAAAGAGGTAAAATCAAACCCCAGGGTGATTGCGACGGGCGGACTGGCAGGCCTCATTGCGATGGAGTCAGAAACCATTGAAGAGGTGAATGAATTTCTAACCCTCGAAGGGCTAAGGATCATCTATGAGAGGAACCAGAGGAAAAGGAAGAGAAGGTAAACAACCGGAACTTTTTCCTTTGACAGAATCATCCTCACTGTCTTCATAGGACAGTATGTTCCTTGATGTTTTGGAGGAAGGATGATGGTGCGTAACGAGTTCTCCGAAGAAGTAAGAATAGAGAGGGCGATCCTCTCCCGGCTTCAGCCGGGTGAGGATCGCTTTAGGAGTTTTGGGGAAAATTGCCCGGAATCACGGGATAGAAAGGGGAGTCATCCTTTCAGCCATCGGAAGTTTACAGCATGTGGTCTTCAGAAATGTCAAGCGAAATACCGCTTTACCCGTGAGACCCGAAAACACCCAAGAGATTGAAGAGGCAGGTCCCTTCGAGCTCCTTTCTTTAGAAGGATACCTGTTCCCCTCGGAAGGTGAGGGGGAGCCCATCATTCATTTGCATGTGATGCTGGGTTCCCCTTCGGGGGAAGTCAGGGGAGGGCATCTTTTTAAAGCCAACATATTCAGTACGACAGAGATCGTTATCGGAAAGATAGACGGGTCTTCCGTCTATAAAGCGAAGAGCGATGTCACCGGTTTGATGGAACTTCTGAAAAGGTAAACCGGAAATATTAACCTTTCAATCGGAGCAGGAGCCGTTCCAATTCTTCTTCAGTCTTCTTATCCGGTTTTTTTAAAGGAGATCGTGGATATCCACCGAAGTATCCTGCCAGATCCATTGCCATTTTCAAACCGCCGACGCCGTATTTTGTCGTCACTGCGTTCGCCAGCGGAGTCAGTCGACCCTGTAATACCCTCGCGTCATCATACTTTTTCTCCACGAACAGATTCTGGATGCGCACACATTCTTGGGGTGCCACATTTGCCACGGCCAGGATTCCACCCGCTGCCCCTACGCAAAGGGCAGGGAAAAATACGGGCGCTGAACCGACGAAGACAGCAAATCCTTTCTGGGACTGATGAATCACTTCACTCAATTGACCAATATTCCCCGAACTGTCCTTGATGCCAATGACGTTGGAATGCTCAGAGAGCTTGGCCACCCATTCAGGCTCCAAATTGATTCCGGTAAATTGGGGGACGTTGTAGATCAGAATTCCAATTCGAGAAGATTCCGCCACCGCCAAAAAATGGTCGTATAAAATCTGGGGCTTCATCGATCCCTTAAAATAAGAAGGGGTCACCACGAGGGCGCCATCCGCACCCATCTTAGCTACTTGATTGGTGAACCGGATGGTCTCCTCCGTTGATTCCATTCCTGTTCCAACCAGCATGATCTTCGAGGCGGGGATGGACTCCCTTGAGATTTCGACCGCCTTTATTTTTTCCTTGTCGTTTAAATAGACCGCTTCCCCGTTTGATCCCAAGACGAGGTAGCCGGAAAGACCTGTTTTATTCCATTTTTGAAAATTGTTTTTGAGTTTATCCAAAGCCAATTTCCCATTTTGGAAAGGTGTGGCAATAGGTGGCATAACCCCGCTGAACTTCATCCTGGGCTCCTCCTCTGTCTTTTTTGATTGAAGATTCCAACTATCTTGTAGAATTCAAAGTGATTCATTCGGGATATTCCGTTTCGGAATTCCATGCTCAAAAGTAACCCTCCCAA
>Ga0153916_10004157_pt1 | contig 10893 bp, 11 predicted proteins | sample Opewatmetagenome_FD_109642 | JGI IMG/M metagenome (GOLD analysis project Ga0153916, IMG submission 109642) | Freshwater wetland microbial communities from Ohio, USA - Open water 3 Core 3 Depth 4 metaG | ecosystem: Environmental > Aquatic > Freshwater > Wetlands | place: USA: Ohio, Lake Erie...
AGGCGCGCTTCGGCCAGGGCATCGGCCATCGCCGAGCGCCGCGAGCGCGGCTGATAGACACCGATACTGCGCCGGGCCGCCATCGTCAGGTCGCTCCGCTGGGAGACAGGATTTCACCCATCCGTGTCAGTGTGGCCTCAATGGTTGACAAATCACTAACGAGCGCCACGCGGATGTAGGAAAACCCAGGGTTTGACTGGATTTTTCCGGGCTCGCTTTCGCGGCCCATATAGGCGCCGGGCAGCACCCGGATGCCCGCATCGCGCCATAGCCTCAGCGCCGTCTCCTCGCCATTGCCGACATCCAGCCACAGGAAGAAGCCGCCCTCGGGCACCCGGAAGCCGGCCCGGTTGCCGAGGATGCGTTGGGCGATGGCGAATTTCTCGGCATAGCCTGCGCGGTTCGCTTCGACGTGGCGCTCGTCCGACCATGCCGCCGCCGAGGCCGCCATGATCGGCATGGGCACCTGCGGGCCTGCGTAATTGCGGAAGGCGCGGAAGCTCGCCATCAGCTTTGGATCGCCCGCCACGATGCCCGATCGCAATCCCGGCAAGCCCGAGCGCTTGGACAACGAATGGAAGCTGAGCAGGCGTTCGAAGCCGCCGGTGGCGGCGAAGCGCGTCGTCAGCGCGCCGGGCGGCGGATCGTTCAGATAGATGTCGGCATAGCACTCGTCTGCGAACACCGTGAAGTCGTAACGGTCGGCGAGCGCGAACAGCGTTCGCCAATACTCTGCGCTCGCCACCGCGCCTTCCGGGTTCGACGGCGAGCAGATGTAAGCGGCCGCCGTGCGTTCGAGCACAGATCTGGGAAGGCGGTCGAAGGCGGGCAGGAAACCGGTCTCCGCGCGCGCCGGCACGAACACCGGTTCGGCGCCCGCCGCCAGAATGCCGGCCGCGTAGCATTGGTAGAACGGGTTGGGCAGCAGGATCGCGGGCCGGCTGCCTGCTTTCGTCTCCGGCGTCACGATGAATGGCGCCAGGAACAGGCCTTCGCGCGTACCATTGAGCGGCAACAGGTGTTTGTCGGGATCGATCGCCTTGTCGGGCAGGCCGAAGCGCCGCTTCAGCCAGCCGCTCGCGGCGGCGCGCCATTCCGCCGTGCCGTTGATCGGCGGATATTCGCCGAATTCCTGGGCGTGCCTGGCAATGGCGTCGGTGACGAAACCGGGCACGATCCCGCGGGGATCGCCGACCGAAAGGCTCACGGGTGCCGCCCCCGGCGACACCGGATCGAGCAAGGTGGCGAGTTTTGCGAATGCGGACGGCGGCAACTCGGCAAGGCGCCCGGGAAACATCGATACGCACTCACTCGCGAAGGACTCGTGGCGAGTCTAGCCCTGCGCGGAGTCAGCCGTCCATGCCCCTCGTAGTCCCGGTTTCTCGCTGTCGCCGTATTGCAACAGGGCGCTGCAATCGCGTGCGCCGGCCTTGAACGGCCCAAGGGGCCAACCCACATCCGGTTTTGAAAAAGACGGAGTGCGCAAGTGGCGGGATGCGTTTCCCGGCCAGAGGTTTTTGCGCGCCTGCCGCGTGATGGACCGCGTTGTTTGACCGCGCAATTCGCCGCCGCCCGGCAGCTGCGGGGAGGTTGAATTTGATTTTTTCAAAAGGCCCCCCGGGAAAAGAAAGGGCGCTCCGGTGAGGGAGCGCCCCAAGTTCGGGGAGGAACTTTGTTACGCGGCTTAACCGTGGACGGTTTCGCCGTGGAGATTGACGTCGAGGCCTTCGATTTCCACCTCTCTGGAGACCCTGAGGCCGATCACGATGTCGATGACCTTCAGGATGATGAACGTCACGATCGCGCAATAGATGAAGGTTGCGGCGACGTCGTAGAACTGGATCAGCATCTGATGGGCGTTGCCGTCGAAGATCCAGCCCTTGCCGGCAGAGTTGATCGCGTTCTTCGCGAAAACGCCCGTCAGCATCGCACCGAGTGCGCCGCCGACGCCGTGCACGCCCCAGGCGTCGAGCGCGTCGTCATAGCCGATCCACTTCTTGACCCACACGGCCGAGAAATAGCACACCACGCCGGCCGCGATGCCGATGATCAGGGCGCCCTGCGCATCGACGAAGCCGGAGGCCGGAGTAATGGCGACGAGACCTGCCACCGCGCCGGAGATCATGCCCAGCACCGAAGGCTTCTTGCCGATGATCCACTCGGCGAACATCCACCCGAGCGAAGCCGCCGCGGTCGCAATCTGCGTCGCCGCCGCTGCCATGCCGGCATTGTAGCCGGAGGTCACCGCCGAGCCGGCGTTGAAGCCGAACCAGCCGACCCACAGCAGCGAAGCGCCGATCACGCTCAGCACCAGATTGTGCGGCGCCATGTTGTCGGTGCCGTAGCCCGTGCGCTTGCCGAGCACGAGGCAGGTGATGAGCGCTGCGGTACCGGCGTTCAGGTGCACGACCGTGCCGCCTGCGTAGTCAAGCGCGCCCATGGAGCCCAGCCAGCCGCCGCCCCAGACCCAGTGGGCGATCGGGCAGTACACCAAGATCAGCCAGAGCGACATGAACCACATGAAAGCGGAAAACTTCATGCGGTCGGCCAGCGCGCCGGCGATCAGCGCCGGTGTGATGATCGCGAACGTCATCTGGAAGAACATGTAGACGGATTCCGGGATCGTGCCCGCGAGCGGATTGATGCTCTTGAGCCCCATTGGTCCGAGCATGAAGTAGTTGAAGCTGCCTATGAACTGGTTCAACCCGGAATCGGCGTTCGTCGTGAAGGCGATCGAGTAACCCAGCACCATCCACAGGACCGTGATGATGCACGTGGCACCGAAGCTTTGCGCCAGCGTGGCCAGAACGTTCTTCTTGCGCACCATGCCGCCATAGAACAGCGCCAGGCCCGGAATCGTCATCATCAGCACGAGCGCGCTGGACGTCAGCATCCAGGCGGTGTCGCCCGAATTGAGTGGATCGGGCGGCGCCGCTGCTGCAAAGGCTGCCCCCGTCGTGAGGATCAGCGCGCCCAAACCTGCGGCAGCGCCCAGCCCCATCCTCTTGAATTCTGTCAGTTTCATTGTTGTTACCTCATATTGCCGCGTGTCTTGAATTGCCGGCGCCCGTCGCCCCTAGAGCGCATCGTTGTCGGTTTCGCCCGTGCGGATGCGCACGACCGCGTCGAGCGGCGTGACGAAAATCTTGCCGTCGCCGATCTGTCCAGTTTTCGCCTTGGCCGAGATTGCTTCGATCACCGCGTCCACCATCTCGGCTTTGACGGCTGCTTCGATCTTCAGCTTGGGCAGAAAGCTCACGGCGTACTCCGCGCCGCGATAGATTTCGGTGTGCCCCTTCTGTCGGCCGTAACCCTTCACTTCAGTCACGGTCATCCCCTGCACGCCGAGGGTGGAGAGCTGTTCGCGCACCTCGTCGAGCTTGAAGGGCTTGATGATCGCCGTAATGAGCTTCATCTGTGGTCCTTCCATGCCTTGCCGCGCGCCCGCCAAATGCCCAGGCGCATTAACGCGTCATCAAGAACCGTGCCGCATTGCGGAAAAACACTAACGTATTGAAATAATTAGATATTTCTCGGAAGTGATGGTGTGTGGGCAGAGGGGACTGCACAAATGTTATGCAGCTCCGGGTTCTTGCCCAGATTCCAGGCCGCTTCCCAATCGGTCGCGGTGGCAAATCCTGGCAAGCGGGAGAAACCGGCGTAAGGTGCCGGCCATGGCGGAGAATCGCGCGGCGCATGTGGTGATCGGGGGTGGCGGCATGGTCGGGCTGACGCTCGGCCTGGCGCTGGCGCAGGGCGGCCTCAGGGTGGCGGTGGTGGACCCGGTCCCCCCGGCCAGGGCCGTGGATGCCGGCTTCGACGGCCGGGTCTGCGCGCTCTCCTATTCCTCGGTCAGGATGCTGGACGCCCTGGGTGTGTGGCCGCATCTGGAGGCCCACGCCCAGCCCATCCACGACATCCTCGTCACCGATGCCGCGCTGGGCCGCGCGCCCTCGCCCTTCTCGCTCCACTTCGACCATCGCGAGATCGGCCAGCCCATGGGCCATATCGCGGAGAACCGGCATATCCGCCGCGCGCTGTTTGCCGCGGCCGAGGCGGAGACAAATCTCTCCTACATCGCACCCGCCGCCTTGACCGGGCTCGATGTCGAGTCCGGCGATGTGACTGCGAGCCTGTCGGACGGCACGCGCCTGCGCGCACAGCTTGCCGTTGCCGCGGACGGCCGCGAATCCCCGATGCGCGAGGAAATGGGTATCGGCACGATCGGCTGGTCCTATCCGCAATGGGGGATCGTGGCGACGGTCGAGCACGAGAAGCCGCACAACGGCACGGCCTATGAACACTTCCTGCCGTCCGGCCCCTTCGCGATATTGCCGATGACCCCGGCCTCAGGCAGCGAAGCGGCAGGCCAAGATTGTACCAACAGATCTTCCCTTGTCTGGACGGAGCGCGCCGACATTGCGCCGAAGATGATGAAGCTCTCCGACGCGGAGTTCGATGCGGAAATCGCGCGCCGCTTCGGTGCCCATCTGGGGGCCACCCGCGCCGCCGGCCCGCGCTGGTGCTATCCGCTCAAGTTCCATCTCGCGCGCGCTTACGTGAAGCCGCGCTTTGCGCTTGCGGGCGATGCCGCCCACGGCATTCATCCGATCGCGGGGCAGGGCTTCAATCTGGGGCTCAAGGACGCGGCGGCGCTGGCCGAAACCGTGCTCGATGCGGCTCGCCTCGGCCTCGACATCGGCGGCCTCGACACGCTGAAGCGCTACGAACGCTGGCGGCGTTTCGATTCGGTGACCATGGGGTTCACCATGGATGCCTTCAACCGTCTGTTCTCGAATGACATCGCGCCGCTGCGCGCGGCCCGTGACATCGGTATCGGCATTGTCGACAGCATCGGCCCGTTGCGGCGGCTCTTCATGCGCAATGCCGGCGGCGATGTCGGCAAGCTGCCGCGTCTCCTGAAGGGCGAAGCGGCCTAGAGCAATTCCAGGAAAAGTGGGAACCGGTTTTCCGTCCGGAATTACGACCGACAAAGAACCGCCATTCTCTAGTGCAGCCTGTCGTCGTCGCGGCTGGTCAGCGCGAGCGGAAGCTCCATATAGAAGGCGCGCGCCTTCGCCCGCACTTTTTCTTCGCGGGCGCGCTCGGCCGCCGCGCGGCTGGCAAAGCGCTCGCCTTCGAACACGTAAGCGATGAGCGGCGTCGCGGTGCGCGAATCCGAATAGCGTACTTCGCTCACCTGTTCGACCTGTTCCTCCGCCAGTTTCAGCGTGTGGCGGAAATGGGCGAGGCTGTCGCTGCGGTCGCGCTCTTCGCCTTCGATGCGCAGACGGTTGCGATCGTCGAAGCGCTTCAGCGCCGCCAGGATGTCCTTGTGGTAGCGGTAAACGAGAATGCCCGCGACCAGCAGGAGGAAAGTGACGATCAGATCGTGCATGACGGGTTTGACGCTCCGGACCACGGAATTCTTGAAATAGTAGAGGCAGCAGATTGACCTGACGCAATACCGGTCGTGCCGCGATCTTCTACCTTGCCCCGGTCATTGGGGCCGGGGGAACATCATGCCGCACGGCCCTCGCTTTGCCGGTACCATCGCTTGTCTTGCGTCGCTCATGCTTGGCGGCTGCGCGGGGCCCATGGCCGGTGCGTTCATGGTCGCAAGCCTCGCTTCCACGGCCGCCACCGGCAAGGGCCTGTCCGAGCATGCGCTCTCCGCCGCCACCGGCAAGGACTGCAACATCCTGGAAAGCGTGTTGCAGAAGGAGCGTCAGCTTTGCGAGGAGCCGGGCTCGCCCGCCACGAAGAATGACTTCAAGGGCCTGCTCGGTGGCGAGGACGAAGCGGTCCCGCCGCCGCCGCGGCCTCCGATCCTCACGACCATCAACGGCAAGCGCGTCTACACGATGGCGCCGATCTCCGGTCCGCAGGACAGGCGCGCGGCCACCCCGCCGCCGTGACCGGGCTCAGCGCCGCCGTTCGAGATAATCGGTGCTCTGCATCTCGGTCAGCCGCGACACGGTGCGGCGGAAGGCCTCCACGCCGTCGCCCGCGACATAAAGCCGGTCCGCTGGCGCCTCCGCGGAACAGACAAGCGTGGTTCCCGTATCATAGAGCGTGTCGATCAGGAGTATGAAGCGGCGCGCCACGTCGCGCTTCTCCGCTCCCATCACCGGGATGTGGTCGATGAGCACGGTATGAAAGGCGCGCGCGATCGCAAGGTAGTCTGCCGCAGCCAATGGCTTGGCACAGAGATCGGCAAAGCTGGCCCGCGCTACGCCGTCTGCGGCCCGCGGCATTACGACCTCGCGGCCCAGAACCTTCAGGGTCGCGGGTTTGGCTGGCGCATCGTCTGTCAGCCGCGCCCACGCCGCATCCATCTTGGCGTCGGCTTGCACGCCCAGCGGCGCGATGTAGAGGTCCAGCCCGGCCATGCGCTGCAAGCGGTAGTCGTGTTCGCCACCCAGTTCGACGGTATCGAGCCGTTGCTCGAACGTGGCGATGAAAGGCAGGAAAAGCTGGCGGTTGAGCCCGCCTTCATAGAGCCGCTTGGGTGCAGTGTTCGAGGTCGCCACCACCACCACGCCGAGTGCGAACAGCTGTTCGAACAGGCGGCCCAGGATCATGGCATCCGCCACATCGGCGACCTGGAACTCGTCGAAGCACAGAAGCGTGGCCTCCTTCGCAAGGGCGCGCGCCACCGGCGGGATCGGGTCCCTGGCATCGCCGTTCTGCCGCGCGGCATGGATGCGCGCATGCGCATCGGTCATGAAGGCGTTGAAGTGGATGCGGCGCTTGGACGAAAGCGCAACCGAATCGTAGAACAGGTCCATCAGCATGGATTTGCCGCGGCCGACATCGCCCCAGATATAGAGGCCCTTCGGCGGCGCCGGCGGTGCCAGGAAGAAGCGCCGCTTGCCGGGCCGGTAATGCTTCAGCGCCCGGGCCAGCGCCTGGAGCCGCTCGGCCGCCGCCTCCTGCAACACATCGTGCTTCAGCTCGCCTTTTGCCACGCGGGCGATGTAGCGCTCCAGGACTGTGGACATCAGGTACGGCGCGGCAGAACCGCCCAATAGTCGAAGTCGAGGATCACGCTCGGCGGATAATTGCCGTCCGCATCCTTGTCGGGATGTTCGGTGCAGGGCTGATTCCCGGTCGCGATCAGGCGCAGGCGCAGCGCCCCGCAGTCTTTGCGGCCCGCAATCTCCGCCTTGTCGAGCACCTCGGACCACGCAAACACCGTGTCGCCGGCGAAGAGCGGCGCCACATGCCGCCCGCCATTGATCGCGGCGATGGTGAAGGCATTGCCAAGCCCGTTGAAGGAAAGCGCGCGCGCCAGGCTGATGACATGGCCGCCATAGATCAGGCGGCGGCCGAAGCGACCCCGGCCTTCCGTGAACTGGTTGAAATGCACGCGCGCGGTGTTCTGGTAGAGCCGCGTCGCCATCATGTGCTCGGCTTCTTCCACCGTCATGCCGTCGACGTGGTCGATCTTTTCGCCCGGCAGATAGTCGTCCCACAGATGCGCGCTGCCGGACGCAGCAATGTCGACTTTCGTGAAATCCGCATTCGGCCCCGCCAGCATCGCCGCAGGCACGGCGGCTTCGAGCTTGGGTATCACGGCCTCGCCGATCTCCGCCGCCGCATCGCGCTTGTTGACCATCACCCAGCGCACATAGGTGAGGACCTTGTCGCCGGTTTCGTCGAAACCCTCGGTGCGCACATAGACGACGCCGGTCTTCCTGTTGGAGTTTTCCTTCAGGCCGATCACTTCGGAGACGGCGGAAAGCGTGGCGCCGGGATAGACCGGCTTGAGGAAGCGTCCCTCTGCGTAGCCCAGATTGGCCACGGCATTGAGCGAGATGTCCGGCACGGTCTTGCCGAACACAGTGTGGAAGACGAGGAGGTCGTCGAGTGGCGCGCGCGGGAAGCCGAGCGCCTTGGAGAATGAATCGGCGGATTGCAGCGCGAACCGCGAACCGTAAAGCGCGATGTAGAGCGCGGCGTCACCGCTCGTCAGCGTGCGCGGCGTGGCATGCACTAGCTTTTGTCCGAGGCGGAAATCCTCGAAATAGTTTCCGGCGTTCGTTTTCATGGCTGGCCCAGCGCCGCGATGGCCTCGGCCAACGCAACCGTCTGGCGCGCGATCTCGGCATGCAGCAGTTCAACCATGCGTCCGTCCAGCGCGATGGCGCCCTTGCTCCTGTTCTCCGGCAAGGCGAACGCGGCGAGGATCTTGCGCGCCGCCTCCACGTCGTCCGCGGAGGGTGCGAACACCGTGTTGCAGGGCTCGACCTGGCTCGGATGGATCAGCGTCTTGCCGTCGAAGCCGAAGGCCAGACCCTGGTGGCACGACTCCACGAAGCCGTCGGCGTTCTGGATGTCGTTGTAGACGCCGTCGATCACGGCGAGGCCGAAGGCGCGGGCCGCCGTCACCGAAAGCCCCAGCGCGGCGGACAGGTTCTGCCGGTCCTCTGTGTGCTTGCCGCGGATTTCCTTGATCAGGTCGTTGGTGCCCATGACGAAACAGCCGAGCCGCCCGCCCGCCGCGGCGATGGATGCGATGTTCAGGATCGCCAGCGGCGTCTCCACCATCGCCCACAGTGCAACCTTGGCGTTGCCGATCCGCTGTTCGATGGCGGTCAGTTCCTCGGCCGTCGAAACCTTGGGGATCAAGATCGCATCGGGCCCGGCCGCCGCGGCGGCGGCAAGATCGGCCTCGCCCCACGCCGTCGAAAGCGCATTGACGCGGATCACCACCTCGCGCTTGCCGAAGCCCTTGGCTTTGACCGCCTCGCAGACCTGCGCGCGGGCCATGTCCTTGGCGTCGGGCGCGACCGCATCCTCGAGGTCCAGGATCAGCGCGTCGGCGGGAAGCGTTTTGGCCTTCTCCAGCGCCCTGGCATTGGAGCCCGGCATGTAGAGCACCGAGCGGCGCGGCCTGATCGCGGCGGTCATCGAAATCTCCGGATAGCTGTCGCCCGAGACCTACCCCAAGGCTTCGGCCCCGCCAAGTTCCCGGTTAGTCTGGGCCTATGAATATCCTGTCGTTCCAGTCCGAAGTCGTTTTTGGCCACGTCGGCCAGGGCGCGGCCCGTTTTGCGCTACAGTGCCTCGGCCATGAAGTCTGGGCGGTGCCGACCGTGCAACTCTCCGGCCATGCCGGCTACGCAACCGTCGCGGGCGAGCCGGTGGCCGCCGATCTGATGGCGCGGCTGGTCGGCGGGCTCCAGGCCAATGGCTGGCTTTCCGGCTGCGATGCCGTCTTGTCGGGCTATCTGGGGCATGCCGATCAGTCCGATGTGGTGGCCGACGCCGTGCGTCAGGTGAAGCGCGCCAACCCGCATGCGCTCTATTGCCTCGATCCGGTGTTCGGCGATGACGGGCGCGCCTATGCCAAGCGCGGCGTGGCCGAGGCCATGGCCCGGACGCTGCTGCCCCTGGCCGATATTGTCACACCCAATGCGTTCGAGCTTTCGAGCCTTTCAAGCGTGCCGGTGCGCGATCCGGCCGAAGCGCTGGAGGCGGCGCGCCGCCTCGCTCGGCCCTGTGTCGTCGCCACCTCCGTTCCGGATGGTGCGGACCGCATCGGCGCGCTGGTGCTTTCGGGCGCGGAGGCCTGGTTCGCCTCCACGCCGCGGCTCCAGAATGTGCCGCATGGCGCGGGCGATCTCCTGGCCGCGCTGTTTCTCGGCCATCGCCTGCAGGATCGTTCCCTGAAGGATGCACTCTCGCGGGCCGTCGTCACGGTGTTTCAGATGCTGAAGGAGAGCGTTCGCCTCGGCGCATCGGAGATGCCGTTGGTCGCCAAGCGGCAGGCGATTGCCAAACCGTCCGAGCGCGGAACGGATTTCGAGCTTCGCGCTATTTCCTGAACAGCGCGCGATAGGCGGCGATGTCCACGCGCGCGAGAAAGCGATCGGCCCAGCGGCGCATCACCTTGGCCATGCGCTCCGGCGCCACGCCGAGCTGTGCCATGGCGACGCCGCCGTTGACGCTCTCATGATACTCGGCGATCAGCCCGTCCTTCAGCACAAAGCGGCTGGTGCCGTCGATGGTGACCTCGCGGCCCTTGAATTCGGGGATGGTGGAGACGAAGCGCGACAGCGAGCGCGCATAGCCGATGTCGCCGTTGCACACCGGATCGAAGAAGCGCCAGTCATACTCCGCCGCATCGCGGTGGAAGAGGTTTTCCAGCATGTCGGCGATGGCTGCCCGGCCCGCATGCGGGCCGTAGATATAGTCGTGATAGACGCCGTCCTCGCTGAAGCAGGCGGCAAACGCCGTGCCGTCGCCGGCGGTTGCGGCCGCGGAAAGGCGCGTGACGAGGGCGGCGAATTCGGATTGTGACATCGTCATCGCCGCTCTCTCCTTCGCGCCGCGGTTACGCCGCGCGTTTCAGAAGATTGCGGTTGATCAGGCACTCGGCGATCTGAACCGCGTTCAGCGCCGCGCCCTTGCGCAGATTGTCGGAGACGACCCAGATTGCCAGCCCGTGTTCGACCGTCGGATCCTTGCGGATGCGGCTGACATAGGTGGCATCTTCGCCCGCCGCTTCGACCGGCGTGATGTAACCGCCGTCCTCGTGCTTGTCGATGACGAGCACACCCGGCGCCTCGCGCAGCGCTGCGCGCGCCTGCGCCGCGGTGATCGGCTTTTCGAATTCGATGTTCACCGCTTCGGAATGGCCGATGAACACCGGCACGCGCACGCAGGTGACGGTGGTCTGGATATCGGGGTCAAGGATCTTCTGCACCTCGACCATCATCTTCCATTCTTCCTTGGTGTAGCCGGAGTCGAGGAAGCTATCGATATGCGGGATCACGTTGAAGGCGATCTGCTTGGTGAAGAGCCTGGTCTCGATCGGATCGGCGACGAACACCGCGCGCGTCTGGCGGAACAGTTCGTCCATCGGCTCCTTGCCGGCACCGGAGA
>Ga0153916_10004158_pt1 | contig 10893 bp, 9 predicted proteins | sample Opewatmetagenome_FD_109642 | JGI IMG/M metagenome (GOLD analysis project Ga0153916, IMG submission 109642) | Freshwater wetland microbial communities from Ohio, USA - Open water 3 Core 3 Depth 4 metaG | ecosystem: Environmental > Aquatic > Freshwater > Wetlands | place: USA: Ohio, Lake Erie, Old...
CAATTCTAAAGGTAAACCTACGATTGACTTTAAGGGTGGAGTTCTTATTACCTCGCGACGTTCTTTTAAATAGAAAATTGTAAGAATTATAACAAAGCACGCAATGATATAATAAAAATTTTGCTTTTTCATGATAAAGCCTTTTTATTAATCTTTATGTCAATTTTATGGAGAATCTTGCCTATAATGACGAGTAAGAATACGGTAATCAGAAAATTCATTGTCCCATGAAATTGATGAATAATATCACCTAAAATACGCGGGCCATAAAAATATGCCAATCCTACTGTCGTTATAAGTCTTAGCATATTACTAAAAATGGCAATAGGGACTGACAGGAGTATTAATGCCAGTCTTGGAATTAAATTTTTCTGTGTAATGTAAGCATAAAAAACAGCAATCGCCATAATTGCAACAACCGACAGAATTCCTGTGCAGAGGTCTGCAACTACAAGAGTCATGTTCGGAAGTCCCAGGTTAACACCATCCCGTAATATGGGAATGCCCAATAGGTGCAAAGCATTGTAGGTGACTTTTGCATTTACGAGTCTCAGACTGACTGCAATGTTATTCATAACAATATAGGGCAACGGAATCATAAATAATAAGTATCCTGATGGGAATAGCAGAGTTTTATATATTCCTGGGCCAAATATAAAGTATATAAGCCCCATTATAGATAGAACAAAAGAAATTTGCCTCAGGAAAGGTTCAAACGCAACACTTCCAATTATGAGAAGAACAACCCCGATAACCAGCATAAATAACCCCTTGATATCAAATGTAATGGGAGTATTATGTAATCTATCTCTCTTCAGCCATATCACATAACCTGATATTAAAGGAATAAGAAAACCATGTGAGTACTCCTTCTTACTTGACCAGGTAATAACCATGGATCGAAGCTCAGGGAAATACAGCACGATTAACAGTGCTGCGAGAAATCCAAATTTAAGTATTAATGATCTATTTTTAACCATTAATCCACTAATCAATAAGTGATTGAGTTATAGGATGCTGGACATTTGACACAACATAGCGAAATTTCCCGGAATTTTCAGCCTTTATTTTTGATGGATAATTGAAATTAATCTTTATATCGCTGCCAATTCTTTTTTTAAACCTATTTCGTATTAATGTTTCGTTTTCAATCTTAAAGTCAGAACTCCTTACAATATCAATTATGAAATAATCTGGTTCCTCCTGGATAATCTTAAATTCCTTGATTCCATGCAATTCTCTTAAAACATAAATTAATGATAATCCGTGCATTATTTTTCCATCAGGAGTAATAATAAAATCTATTGCCCTGCCTTCTATATTTTTAAGGAGGGGTAACCCCCTGCCACATAAACAACTGTCGTCTGACAATACCCCGATATCTCCTGTTTTGTATCTGATAAAAGGAAAATCATGAGAAGCTAAATGGGTTACAACAATTTCACCTCTATACCCAGGAGGAAGAGGATTTCCATCATGGTCCACGATTTCAACAATAGTGCTTTCTGCAGTAATGTGCATACCTCCCTGAGGACATTCGTGTGCAATAAATCCAGCATCTCTCCCCCCATACCCATTAGCAATCGGAGCATTGAAAACATCTGAAATCAACTCACGTTGATAATCGTAGAGTCTTTCCGCAGTGCAGAAGACAACCTTGATACCGATATCATGAAGTTTTATATTATTCTGTTTAGCAAATTTTGAAAGTATATAAATTGAACTGGGATATCCAAAAATATGTTTTGGTTTATATTTTTTAATTATGGAGATATATTCATTTATTTTTTTTTCACTCATGTCAAATGCAGAAAGGAGTCGAGTTCTAAATAATCTATCCCTGATATTTCTGACAATGTCCTGTTTCTTAAGCTCTACAGGTGAACCCCATATAACTATTTCAGGGTCTCCTATGTCTACACCCCACCACCTCGTTGCCCTTAACTTTGCAGCAACATCTGCGCTTATTCTTCTTTTGCATAGATAGAATATCAATGGTTCTCCTGTAGAACCCCCTGTATTGGATTTTATCAATCCCTTAGTCTTTTCCGATTTAAGTGTTTCAATATTTTCACGTATTAAATCTTTAGTTAGAAATGGAAGCGTTCTAATATCAGCGATGGTACTGATAACATCGTCTGCCATCTTATCAGAATCAAAAAATTTTTTGTAATAAGGTACATTTATATAGACATGGGATATAAATTGCCTTAACTTTTTCGACTGAAGCTCACATAATTGTTCCCTACTAAACCATTGGCTTTTTTCGAGTTGATATAGATAAGATAACGTGTCATGTCCTTTAATTAATTCATGTATTGGGAAAAATACATTTCTTATTATTGATTTCATAATGTTCACTGAGCAAAAAATTTAAAATGTTTGTTTCGGGGTAGGTTTATAGTAATATTTTGCTTTTGTTAATCGTGCCCATTTTTCTCTCAATTTAGCAATCTTTGATATTTCGTCTTGAGAGAAAACATATTTATTAGAGATATAAAGCTGCAGTATATTATCAAGTATCTCTATAATCTTTTGGTTGGCTAATGTCTGGAATGCTGCAGCAGATCCACTTTCTTTCTGCAACCAATATCCAATTAGCTGTTTCTTCTTGTTTACTATATCATCAATAGTATTTTTAAAGTTTTTAGCTGTATCATTCATTACATTAATGTCTTTCATCTTTTTCATTCTATCAAGGGCTCTGTTCAGTAAATTATTTGCCATAACCATATGATATTTAATTTTCTCTTCCTGTTGCTGTCTCATCATAAATGCGATTTCTATTTCCGCCCTTCCTATGTCTTCAAGAGACTGAAGTGTGTATATCGAATAATTCCTCAAGACTATACCTATTTGTTTTTCATGTTTGTACTTTTCCTGATAATCTTCAATAGCCCCTTCACTCAATCCAAAGGTTCCAAGACCCAATAGTGTTCGCCCGAATATCTTTCCTACCTTATCTCCAGCTGAATCATCTTCCTTTATCACCAGAGACTTACAACCATGCATTAATATAAAAAAACAAAAAATTAAAATTAAAAAAGTAAATTCAAAATTTTTCGATATTTTCTTCATTTGTTGACCATTTGTCAGATCCTGAATTTTCTCCCTAATACTACCCCTCTACCCCCGATATACTACCTCCGGTAAATATCTGTAAATATTTTCATAAACTTTGATTTCTATTTCCTGCCTACAAAATAAATTCCAGAGGCAATCCTTGCAGCGGAAGGTCTTTTTATAAGGAGATAATCTATGTATTTAAATGGAATAAAACGCATCATTGATGCCATCACATTGCCAAAAAGGCTGTTTCCGAAAAGACAAAATATATATTCATTTAAAATCCAATTGACTGAACTTGTCGGACCGATGTGAGTCCCTGATTCTATTTCAGAAAAACCTGCTTTAGAACAAAACAATCTCAATCCCTCAAGGGTCCATCTCCAATAATCATGAGGATCGGCATGAAACCCCTGTATAAACGGAACCTCAACGTGAACAATACCACTCTCTTTTAAGAGTCTATAGATTTCGGAAATTGCCTTGTGTGGGTCTTCAACATGCTCAAGGGTGCCTGTACAAAATATACAGTCAAAAGATTCATCAGGCAATGGAATATCATGAATATCACAAATTAAATCTGTATTTTGTGTTACGAAACCGTCTATAGTGTAAGTTGTAGGCGTTATTCTTCTGCCACCTGCGCCTATATCACATATTCTTGCACCTCCAGAAAGCATTTTAAGCGTATCGTCAACTTTGTTTCTATGTTGAATAGTAAGACCCGGTAGTATTTTGTGAAAACCTTTTCTAAGATTAATCCATGCCATTAATATAATCCCTTTTATTGTTATTCGTAATTCAGAGCGGAGAATTCTTAATGCTTAACTCTACCTAACAGGCACTTCATCTGATGCATAAGTATTATGCGAAGTAATAACCTCTCTGAACTGGCTTAACAACTGTTCAATTCTTTTATCCCACGTATTTGACCTTGCATAATTGATAATCTTTTCTTTATTCCAGTCTTTCTGAAATGCCATTATTATTGTATTCACCATCTCTCTTTTAGCTTCAAGATTAAAAAGCAAACCATAATCTTCAGATGAGACTACCTCTTCATTACCTCCTACCCTTGTCGTTACAACAGGCAATCCGCATGCCATCGCCTCTAAAAATACATTTGCCCAACCTTCGTTACTTGTTGCAAGACAGAATATGTCAGAAGCACTGAGCCACCTATAAAGTATTTCATGTGACTGAGGACCTGTAAACAAAATATTATCTAAAATGCCTAACTCCTTAACCATTTTACGCAATATTGGTTCATAGTTGCCCTCAACAGAAGCACCCCCTACTATTACATACAAAACTTCTTGCATGGATTTTTTAATATCGGGAATAATAGAAATAACCCTGTGAAATCCTTTTCTCTCAACAAGTCCACCTATTGAGATAATTACTTTTTTATCCACTGGTATCCCGAGTTCCTTCCGTGCCTCTATTTTTTCTATAGGTTTGAATTTTTCAATATCAACTCCGTTTGAAATAACTACCACTTTTTCTTCCTGGATACCAAGGCTCACAATAATTCTCTTAAGCTCATTGCAAACTGTAAAAATCTTTGCAGCTTTTTTTAGGGCATATTTTATTTGTATTCTGAGAAGTGGATTTTTTAAAAGTTTCTTTATTGTGCCTCTTACAGTAATAGTAACAGGCTTTTTACAGATCCTTCCAAGAAGTATCGCCCCAAAACCATCAGGGCATGCAAAATGAGAATCAATAATATCAAAATTAAAGTTTTTATTTAAATTTATTATAGTAATTAATGAAGAGATAAAGAAAAAAAACCCATCAAGAAATTTAAAAAAACGAGGTATATTAAAAAATCGTGGATGGTACACATCTATCCCATTTTGGATCTCATAATATGGAACCCTTGCTCTGTAATCTTTTTTAAAATAATGAATAAATGGGAACCAAGGCACAGGCGCTATAACTTTTAACTCACAATGTCTTGCAACCTTAAACATCCTTTCTCTAACAAAAATACCGAGAGTTGGTTGTTTTGAGTTAGGAAAAACTGACGTAATGGTAAGTATCTTCATTATTCTGTATTACCTACATCCAGTGGCTACACCAATGCTCAAAAAACAACAATGCCCAGATGCGAGCGCTCAAATCCCGCCCCTTTTTCTGGTGGTTCTCCAATAGAGTCTGGATATAGTTCACATTAAAAATATTTCTTTGAGTTGCGTTCTGTGAAAGAAGGATATCCCTCGCATATTCTGACAGATCTTTTTTAAACCAATATACAAGAGGAACACCGAACCCCATTTTTTTTCTAAATAAAATCTCTTCTGGGAGAATACCTTTCATTGCCCTTTTTAGGATGTGTTTTGTCTCACTGTTGTCTATCTTAAAAGAAGAGGGGATTCTTGCTGCGAATTCTATTACTTCATGATCAAGCAGCGGAGCACGGGTTTCAAGGCTGCACAACATGCTCGCCCTATCTACCTTTGTGAGTATGTCCTCTGCGAGGTATGTTTTTGTGTCCACATATTGTATTTTTGTTAAATAGTCATCGCTTTTACACGAATCGTAATATTTCTTTAAATATGGATAGTTAGGCGTTTTGCCATTATAATTTTGTTTAACATCTGCTATAACATCTCTACTCAGCACATTCTTTAAATAATTATGGTCACTAAACGTATTGAGACCCGCATACCTTTCAAATGGGTCTCTTGAAAGATGTGTCAACATGCCCTTCCCTTTTATCCCTTCAGGAAATAGGGCAGCAGGAATCCCGAATAGTATTTTCTTCAATGCAATCGGCAGCCAATCATATCTATGCATATCATTTGCCCAGAGATATCGCCTATAACCAGCAAAAGTCTCATCCCCTCCATCGCCTGAAAGTATAACCGTAACATGCTGTCTTGCCATTTTTGAAACATAATAAGTCGGTATTGCCGAGGAATCGGCAAAGGGCTCATCAAACTCCCATGCAAGATGAGGGAGTACTTCCATAGCATCTGGCTCTACTATCATCTCGTAATGTTCGGTACCGAATCTTTTTGCAATCTCTCTTGCATATTTTATTTCACTAAAATCTTCCTCTTTGAAACCAATTGAAAATGTCTTTACAGGGTTATCCTGCACCATACTCATAAGCGCTACGATGGTGCTTGAGTCAATCCCCCCGCTCAAAAAAGCTCCAAGGGGCACATCACTGATAAGCCTTAACTTGACTGCCTCTTGCAGTTTTTCCCTTAGAGACACAGCCCAATCATCTTCACTTAAAGAATAATCGGGATTGTATTCAATATCCCAGTATTGCTGAACAGAAATTTCAAGGCGTTCTTCTAGTTTCATATCAATTTGAGAGTTTTTAACATCTTGGATAATTCTTACTGTCATAAAATGTCCGGGTGGTAGTTTGTAGATGCCTCTAAAAATTGTTTCAGGAAAAGGTATATAATTGTAAGTAAGATAATCAGCAACTGCTTTTGTGTTGATCTTCTTATTTATCCTCTTATCCTGAAGAATTGCCTTTAACTCTGATGCAAAAACAAATTTTTTATTATCAAAATAATAATAAAGGGGCTTTTTACCGAGGCGGTCCCGCGCAAGAAAAAGTACCTTCTTCTTATCATCCCAAACCCCGAAGGCAAACATACCTCTCAATTTCTCAAGACACTTAATTCCGTGTTCCTCATAAGCATGAACAATTGTCTCTGTATCACTTTTTGTCTTAAACCTGTGTCCTTTCCCTGTTAATTCTTCCTTTAACTCTAAAAAATTGTATATTTCACCGTTGTATGTTATCCAGATAGTGCCATCCTCATTACTTAATGGTTGTTTACCGCCTTCAATATCTATGATGCTCAACCTTCTATGTCCGAGTGCAACAGGACCATCAATATAATAGCCCTCTCCATCAGGGCCCCTGTGGGTCATTATCCTGCACATTTCCTCTAAGAGCAATCTTTCAGGATTTGAATCAATATTGATTATTCCTGCTATACCACACATATTTGAAAAAGTTTGGTCTGTTGAGCTCTTTGGTTCCGTTCAGCCCGTTGAACTTGTTATGACTCCTTTCTTATTTTTAACTGGATAAACGGTCTTAACGGAATTAACCAATCTTTCATAAATCGGTATATACTGTTTTACAGCTAAATCCCATCTATGGCTTCTCTGAACTGTCTCAATTGCGTTCTTTGATATTGTGCTAAGTTTTTCTCTGTTAAAAGTCAGCTCAGACAGCAATCTTAAAAGTTCATCAGCATCTCCTGCTCTAAACATAAGCCCATCTTTATCAGGTGTGATCAATTCCTTAATGCCGCCTACATCACTACCGACAACCACTTTCCCCATAGCCATAGCCTCAAGGGGTTTTAAAGGGGTTACAAGTTCCGTGAGTCTCATCCTTTTTCTCGGATAAACAAGGACATCAATCACTGAATAATATCTCTTTACCTCTTTGTGAGGCACTTTACCAGTAAAAATTACATGGTTATGTAAACCTATCTCGACCGCTTTATCAAATAAGGCATCTTTTTCTGGTCCATCACCAACAAGAATCAGTTTCATATTATCTTTCCTTTGTAGCATCTTCTGGTAAGCATCTATTAATAAATCAATCCCTTCGTAGTTATAAAATGACCCAATAAAACCAAATACCATCTTACCTTTTAAACCATAACTATTCGCTATTTCTTCATCATAATCACAAGGAGAAAAAAAATCTGTATCTACACAGTTTGGTATAACTGTAATCTTATCTTCAGATAGCCCTCTTGAAATTATTTCATCCTTAAGTCCCTCACATATAGTAAACAATGCATCCATCTTTTTAAAAAGATTTGTCTCCACAAATTTGCTAATTTTATATTTAAATGAACACTCCTGGAAGGTGCCATGGTCAACGGCAGCATCCTCCCAAAAAGCACGCACTTCATAAACAACAGGGATACCATACTTCCTACCAACCCTTAAGGCAGGCAGCCCATTGAGACTTGGTGAATGAGCATGAATGACATCGGGTTTTTCTATGCTGACAATTTCCTCAATCCTGCTCTGGAGAGCTTTCATTAATCCTAGCTCTTTTACGAATGGGACATCTCCAAAGTTATTCTGTGAAGTCCTGTATACTTTAATATTATCGATTTCTTCAAGCTCAGACTTAACATCTCCTTGCTTTGGGGAGGTAATAATCACTGGCTCTAATCCAAACTCTTTTTGATATTTCAGGATATAACTTGTCCTGAATACATACCCGCTGAAGTGTGGTTTGTAATGATCAATGATATGAAGAATCTTCATCTACGAAGATCAAGCGCCTTTAAATCAAGTTTCAGAGCCCATACAATAGTTGGTTCTCCATGGTTTCCAGTGATCAGCAAAAATGCCTTGTGATACTGGTCATAGACCATCATGTAATTCATTCCAAGAGGTTTCATATCAGCATTCGGGAGTTTGTAATAGCTGTTAGTCGCAAGGTTGTAAACAAATGTACTACTGTCCTTTGGCGATATAGCTCTCACTTTCCCATTTTTGTCTTTTTCATATTGCCAATTATCAGGAACTAATAGGAAGACGCCATTGTCAACGTCGAATGCAACAGGAAAATGTTGATCCTCTGGACAAAGATCTCCAAGAGGAATTTTCTTTTCCCATTTGCCTTTACTGCCAGCCTTTGAGCCAGGATTATATACCCAAACGGCATTAGTTCTATGGTAATCTCCAAAGACAGCCAATTTTTTATTTTTTGTGTCATATTCCATAGTAAAATGAATCTCATGATGACTTTCATCTGTCGCATGCTTCCATTCATCTCGATCAGGTCCAATTTCCCAAACACCGCCCTTTTTATATGCAATGATAGTTTCCCTATCAGAATCATACGCTGAGGCAGAAGCGAAAAAATTTGGCGGAGGAACACCTTTGTTTCTGAATATTTTCCATTCTCGAGATTTAAGATCATAAATCCACGTCGGGTGTATCTTTACCTCATTAATCTTAAGACGCATCGGATTATGAGCTGGAATTGCAGTCACCCAGAAGGAATCCAATTTCGGGTCATATACTATGTTGTCAAAAGTATGCATAGCCCATGGTAGTAACCTGTCATATCCAGAGACTGCCATGCCATCTTCATCCGCACGATAACTTTCTTTCCTCGCTCTTCGATAATGACGACTCCATTTCTCTTCAACTGGATTAAACTCATGTATTTCGTTATCCCAATCTAAACCATGTGTATCAGAACCAAAAATGAGGATTGTGCCACGACGTGAATCATAGATAGCTCCGGCGTGTTCTTGACGGTACCAATCAGTTTTTTTGAACTCGTTTACTTTAATCCAAATATTTGGCTTCAAATTCACTAGCTTACTATTAAGTTTCCTCCCTTTGTCTTTTTTTATAGAAAAAAAAGTGGACTCGGCAAACTTTGATGAACTCGGAAATAAAAAGATAAAAATGAGCATTATCGGCCAGAAAATCAGGAATAGGCGCAAACGTTTGCAAAGATTAAGTGACCTCATGAGGAACTTTATATAACCTTGAAGTACTTTGTATATATCCATTATCAATTAAATAATGCAGAATTATCCGTACGCATTCTTTCACACTTTTTCTATCGGTCTCTAATACTATTTCAGAATCACTGGGTTCCTCGTAAGGAGCAGAAATACCTGTATATGCTTTTATTTCACCAGCTCTTGCTTTTTTATAAATCCCCTTTGGATCACGTCTTTCACATTCCGACAGAGGACACTTAACAAATATTTCAATGAATTGTCCCACTTCCACAAGTTCTCTAACTTTTTTGCGATCTTCTTTATAAGGAGATATAAAAGCAGTCATTATTATCAACCCAGCATCTACAAATAGTTTCGCAACCTCTCCAATTCTTCTAATATTCTCTTTCCTATCTTTTGGACTGAATCCAAGGTCTCTATTAAGCCCATGGCGAATATTATCACCATCTAATATATAGCTTTTTACTCCCATCATATGAAGTTGATTACTTAAAGCATTAGCCAAGGTTGACTTTCCAGATGCTGATAAACCCGTGAACCAAAGGATACAACTCTTATGGTTGTTACTTTTCCAGCGGTCTTCGACTGTTATCGATGGTTCGTGCCAGTAAACATCTCTTTTCTTTCTATCCATAATTTAATAATCCTTCCTCTTCTATTTAGATCCAATTGGTTTAACGTGATCTAAGAAGTCTTTAATATTGATTATTGAACACCTCAGAATGTTATTTGCAGGTTCGAATTCCTCTGCTTAATCAGATGAAAGATGAACAACAAAATACAATAATGATTGCATGAGAACCCTGCGCATCGGAACTTTTATTCTTTATTGACGTAGCTTCATTCATATTTCCCTTTTAACAAACAATATGCTATGGTTTGATAGCCAGGATGATCCATATACCCAAAACTTCCCCATACTCCAGATTCATCCCATAATGCCATTTTTAACATTTTTTCCATTCTTTCAAGCCATTTTTTTTCTCCTGTCAACATATAGGGGAAAACGGTCCAAAATGAAGCTTGCCCGATGAGTTTATAACCGTGTTGTGATTTTTCTCTATCAGCAAGATTATATATATAAGGAATCCAATAGGCCCAGTGCCCCCTCTTTGTTCCCTCAAAATAAGACTCTTTATACATAAATTCTGATATCTTCATGAGGAGTTGGTAACCCTTATTCTTCAACGGATTGTCATCTTTCAAAAAAAAGTAGTAATTCAGTAGACCATCATATAGCAGGGAGCCGAGCATGAGATCAGCTTTTATCCCGGGATTCTCAGGATCCCAACCACTGCCTGAGCCGCCAATAATACAACCTCTTTCCCAATCGATA
>Ga0153916_10004159_pt1 | contig 10891 bp, 9 predicted proteins | sample Opewatmetagenome_FD_109642 | JGI IMG/M metagenome (GOLD analysis project Ga0153916, IMG submission 109642) | Freshwater wetland microbial communities from Ohio, USA - Open water 3 Core 3 Depth 4 metaG | ecosystem: Environmental > Aquatic > Freshwater > Wetlands | place: USA: Ohio, Lake Erie, Old...
CCTTCCGAGCGGTACTAGCGAATGCTCGCCGGAAGGACTAGCGGCTTGTAGTCCGCCGCCATCAGCAGTTCGTCCACTTCCTCTACCGCTAGCTCCAGGCCCCATGCTCCCAAAAGAACCAGAGCGTCGCGGCTCGGATTGGTGCGCTCTCCGGAGAAGAGCCTGGACACGTAGCTTTCATCGAGCCACGCATCCCGCGAAATCTGCGCCTGGATTTTCCCCTTCAGCCGCCGAACCCGCTCACCGAACTTCTGAAGAAGCTCGGTGAGGCTTTCCCCGTCAACTGGCTGAACACGGATAGGGTCGAGTGTTGTCATCGGTCAGGCCTCCAAACTCTCACTCGCTGAAGGCTGACCGTTCGACCCTGCGAACTACACCCATCCCTCCCTTCATAGGTATTCTCGCGCCCTCGCTGTCGGCGCGTCAATGACTGGCGAGGAACGGCCAGGCAAGCGTGCGACTGTAGCCGCTGCAGGTAGAACATTTGACCGATACGCTAGAATTAAAGTGTAGGGTCGGCCTGTACTACCTCCCTCGATAGGTGAGGGTATGGTCCTGGTGGCTACCCGCCCGGACGGCGCTTAGCCGAGGCCGCGGTAGTGTGGCCGAGGACCGCGCTAATGCGGCCGGCCCTGCGTTATCTGCCCATGTGAACACGACCCGAAGGTACACAGTCCTTATTGTTAGAGGACGGTCCGGTCACATCGCCTTTGCGCCCAAGCTGCCGGACGTTGTTGGGCGTGGGCGTGGGCGCCACGCCGCATACAAGGACTTCAAGGCGCGGCTCGAGCAGCACATCGTCGGTCTAATAGACCGCTCCGTGCCGGTGCCGGAAGACGACATCGTCTCCGTCAAGTACGTCAAGGTTGACCTTCGCGCCTTGGAGTCAAGGACGAATCTCGTATGAAACGACTATCTTACTATTGCCCGCTGCGGTGGCCCGCAGCAGTGGGCTTTCACAAGCCCACAGTGCGCGCCGCTCGGCGGCGCAGCGCACCAAGCCTTCGGGCATCGAGCCGTCGGCTTGGTCAAGGAGGAAGGGTCGAAACCATCATGCAGGGAATCTGGCCGCGAGCTGGCCATTCACCCCACAATCTGGTTTCGACAGTCGTCGGGCTGGAGCCTCTTCCCTACGGGCTACCCTTCTCCAACCCGACCACCCCCGCCGCCGCCGTTGTCGACCCTTTCGGGTCGCCACCGGTGCCCTCGGGGCTGCGCCCCTCGGCGGACGCGGGGGTGTCGCTCGTGCCTGCGGCACTTGCTCCACCCACCGCTCGGCGGTGGTGGTCGGCTTACGCCGACGACTGGGGGCGCTCGGCATTCCTCCTTGAACCTCCTTCCTCGCGCCCAATGGAAGGCGGCTGCGCCGCCATGTTATTTCGGACGACCCGGAAGTCGCGGGACGCGCTGAAAGACCGTCCTGGGCCGTCTCAGGGCCTTGGGAGGTGGCGCAGGACATGACGCCGATGGTCAACGCACCGTATCAGCGCCTCCCGCGCTACAGGCGGGCCAGCTCGCCGCCGCCGATGCAGCTCACGGCTCGGGACGTGCGCATCCTAGGTGCGGTGTGCGACATGAGGTTCCTGACGCGGGAGCAGGTACAGCAGCTAATCTTCTCGCCGTCAACTGCATCGTATTGTAAGCGGCGGCTCGCTTTGCTCTATCACAACGCGTACCTTGACCGCATCTACGTGCCGTCCATGAACGTCTTCGGCTCCACCAAGGCCATCTACACCCTGGCGCCGAAGGGCGCATCGGTAGTCGCCCGCGACCGTAAGGTGGAGGTCAGGGAGCTTGACTGGCGGGTCGGCCACAACGACCGCGAGCTATATTTCATGCGGCACATCCTGGCGGTCAACGACTTTCGCATCAGACTAACCCTCGCCGCCAGGGAGCGCGGCCTGTCCGTCCTCTGGACGGACGAGCGCGCCTTGCGCCGCCGCGAGATGAAGGACTACGTGGGCGACCCCAAGCATCGCGGCCGCCGCCTGGCCGTCGTGCCGGACGGCTATTTTACGCTGGACGACGGCGGCCACACGAGCGCGTTCGCCGTGGAAATCGACCGCGCCACCGTCGAGGAGAAGCCGTTCAAGGAGAAGGTGCGCGCATACGGCGAGTGGAAGGTCACCGGCGCGTACGAGCGGCGCTACGGCACGAAGAGCCTGCGCGTTCTCTGGGTTGTGGCCGACGTCTTGCGCGACTCCACGCGCCTAGAGCGCATCAAGCGATGGTGCGAAGCCGAGGCCGGGCGGAGTCTTTTCTGGTTCGCCATGCTTGACGAACTCACGCCAGAGACTATCCTGGACGGAGAAGTGTGGCTTATCGCTGGCCGGGAAGGCTTGCACTCCTTGCTCCAAGGCTAGGGTCGTCGCCGTGGTACTCGCGCGACCCACCATCCCCCGCGTGCCATGTTTCCAGCGCCCGCCTCATTATCCTGTCCCTGCGACCTGCCTCTTCTTCAACTTCATCGACGGGCCTTGTGTAGTTCTTTCGGGACCGCTTCTTAACCGTCCTCCAGTTTTCCCTCCACCGTGGGTTTTCCGCCTCCAGCGGTGCGGTCTTGATGGTGACCTCCGTCGGCCGGGCGTCCCCCAGGGCCGCCAGCTTGCACTTTGCGTGCTGGCGTGGGAGGTGTGTCAGCTCGTTGGCTATCTGCTGGTAGACGTCTGAGTAGGCTCGAGGGCGACCCCGCACCTGTTGGTAGAGGGTCGGGCCCTGCGATGTCGATGTAATTTCCCTGTAGCACGGGTCCCCGGTGAAGAGATGGCCCGTGAGAACAAGATGGTCATACGCTTCCGTCCAAGCGGGTTGCTGCGCATACACGCCGTATTCTGCAAAGGTTCTCTCTTGAAGGTCGAGCGCGTCCCGCGCCGACGCCAAGACCGACTGCGGAGGGATACACTCGGCCATCCATTTGCTACATTTCATGGAGCTGGCGGCGCACTTCCATTTCTCGATGGAGTTCCCCACTTCGTCGAGTTCCGGATGGCGGTCGACGAATGTTCGAGCCCAGCCTTCTACCTCAGTATCTTTGGCGGCGGCTACCCAGTCGTCCATGAAGTCGCTATTTGCGGGAGAAGGCTGGTAGTTCGACGCCACAAGATGAAGCCAGGACACATAGTTGTCCAGCGACCCCAGGATTAATCCTTTCTTGTCGGAGTCCTCGTATCCCGCCGTTATCCATTCCTCCAGGGCGGAAACAATACGCCGGCCAAGGGAGATGTTCTCTTGCACCGTCCCTTGAATGTAGGCGTGGGCCAGGTTGGAAGGATGCCGGGGAGCGATGTCCGCCTCGGGCATGGAGTAAGGCACGTAAACCGGTCGCATGTCCGGCTCCGGCGCAGGTGGGGTGGTGTCGAACTCGTGGGCCTGTTCGAGCGCATCGCTGGGCACCAACTGAAAGTACACTCGGTTTGAGGCGTTACCCATGAGACCGCGCTGCCACGGCCTCATATCGGTCTGGTCCTGTTGGGCCGCGATGAGGTGTACATTGAAGTTGCGTCCTTGGCGAGAGATATACCGGAAGGCCTCGTTTCCATACCTGTAGAGTTCGTCGGCCACTATGTAGAAATGCGGTTCCGCGTAAGCGTCACGCTGAAGCGTGGCCGAAGCCAGTTGAGCCATGACGACAGACCCCAGGAAGTTGGCGCTCTCGTCGCCGATGCCGCTCAAGTCCACTAGCAGTATCTTGCCCTCGTTCATCACGTCGAGGAAGTTAATCTTGGTCTGGGTTTGGCCAACTGTGTTTCTCACGATAGGGTTGGCCATGTGTTGGTCGGTGTTCCCGCCGATGGCCGCAGATACCTCAGCCTTCGGCCGCAGGGTCATGACCTTGTCATAGAGGTCTCGCCAGAAACGCAGCACCGGGATGTGACCGCCCTCTTCGAGGGTAGAGTAGAAGAGTTTCCTGTACGGGGTACCCCTATCCCACCACTTCCGTCTGTCTCCGTCATCCTCTGCCTGCAGGGTGAGAATGGGGGACACCTCATCGAGAGCTGCAGGCCAGTCTTCGCCAAGCGGCCCCCCCTTCGTGTTTCGTGAGACCAGGGTGATGATGATGTTGCGCAGCGTTTGTTTCGTCCTCGAGTTCCATTCACCGTCCTCGCACATAAGCTGGAACACCGACATAACGTGCGACGCCCACTGCCCCAACATGTCTTCCCGTGGTTTCGGCGCTAACGGATTCAGGGCAAATGGGTGCTCGCGGTCGCGCGCTTCGAACAGGATAACGTCCCTAGTACGGTAGTCCGGGATTCTACGCTTCATCACCTCCACCAGCGCGCCGAGCGGGTCGATGACGCATAGCCCGACTTTCGGCTTCACGTCCATCAGTGCCAGGCAGATGTTGCAGAGGCAGGTGGTCTTACCCATGCCGCTCCTGCCCAACATGTACAGGTGATGAGCGAGCTGCTCCTCGCTGACCTCGACGGGTCTACCATCAGCGGAGTACCCCAGCAAGATGTTCATCGCTTGCCCCCTCCCCTCTTTGAACAACAAGAGCGGGGATGCAGCCGCACCCCCGCTCTACCTCTATTTAGACCAAACATAACGCTGTCCGGACGCCTTGTCAATGACATTCCGAAGGAGTTTCACTCCCTCTTGCGCAAGGGTCGAGATGAACTCGCTGCGCTCGCCCTTGCGCAATTCACCCCGTTGTGACGTTTGCTGGTAACGGCGGCCAGCAGGCCGCCCCCAAGGGCACATCCTGCAACATGACGACGACCGGGCGGGATTCCGCTATAATGGCGTCCGACCGTTGTACTCCTCGCGGCGACGGAAATCTCACGAGGGTGCGTGCAGGTGACTCAGGCTGCGCATGGGATTCAGGTAGGAGCCCTGGCTCAGGCCATCCTACGCGTTGGTGAGACTGCCAACACCGAGGAGGACGTGCGCATAGGGGTGGAGCAAGCCCTGGCTCCTGTGCGACAACTGCTCGGCATCACCCCTCGGTACGAACGCACCTACCCCGCCTCGGTGTCCGTCCTTGGTAGCGGCTCGTCGGATGCCGTCTACGGGCACGCCGTCATCGAATACAAGAAACCAAGAGTCCTTTCACGAAAGGGCGGCGTCGCGGAAGCGATATGGGGCAGAAAAGACAGCGCTGGCAAACGTCGCGGCGGCCTGGCGCAATACATGCAAGGTGAGGCCGCCAGCTACGGAGGAGAGCAGGAAAAGGCCCTCCGGCGCATCATCGGCATCGGGACTGACGGCCAGAACATCCTCTTCCTCCGCTATCGGGGCGTCAAGCGGCCCGCCGCACCCCCAGAGCCACCCCTTCCAAGAACTCAGCTTGCTCTCTTCGAGTTGCCGGCGGTGACAGGAGGGTCCCAACAGACGGGGCCTTACCCCGTGACAGAGGAGAGTGTCAGCCTTCTACTTGCCTACTTGCGGGCCCTTCGGCGTCGTCCCCTGACTCCGGAGGCTCTGGCCGATGAGTTTGGCCCCAAGGGCGGCATCGCCCGCCAGATGGTGGCCACGTTGTACGAACGACTGGTTGACGCTCTGACCCAACCTAACAACCCGTATCCGCAGGCTGCCACCTTCTTCGCTGAGTGGGACCGCATCTTCGGCATCGTCTATGGTCAGGACATCGCCAAGGCCAGACAGGACGCCTCGGAGTTAGCGAAGCTCTACGGGCTCTCGGGCAGCGAAGAACTGAAGCCTCTCCTCTTCGCCGTCCACACCTACTACGCGCTCTTGATGAAGCTCTTGGCGGCGGAGCTAGCCTCGCTGCAATCGGGCTCCCTAGTCTCATCGCTGGTAGCCGACCTACCGGCGCTGTCGGGTAAGGAGATACAGGACAGGCTGGCCGACCTAGAGGACGGTGGCCTCTTCGCGCGTCTGGGCATACGCAACTTCTTGGAGGGGGACTTCTTTGGCTGGTATCTAGCCGCCTGGCATCAAGACTTGGAGGACTCCATCCGTGAAATGGCGCGCGCCCTCTCTGACTATGAGCCCGCCACGGGCAGCCTGCAGCCCGAGGCGACCCGTGACCTCCTGAAGAAGCTCTACCAGTACCTTATTCCCCGCGAGCTCCGTCACGACCTGGGTGAGTACTACACCCCCGACTGGCTAGCGGAGCTCGTACTGGACGAACTGGGCTATGACGGCCATCTGGATAGCCGCCTCCTTGACCCCGCTTGCGGCTCCGGCACCTTCTTAGTGCTCGCCATCCGCAGGGCCCGCGACTACGCCGATGACAAGCTCATAGAACCCAGGACGACGGCAGAGAAAATACTGGCCAACATCGTGGGATTTGACCTCAACCCCCTGGCCGTCATCGCTTCGCGCACCAACTACCTCCTGGCGCTGGGAAACCTAGCGCGACACAAGGACCCCCTGGAGATTCCGGTCTATCTCTGCGACTCTATCCTAACTCCCGCCGTGAAGGCGCAAAGCCGCCCCCTCGCGCACCAGCAGGACGTGGCTGTTCCGTCCGTGGTCGGCGAGTTCTGGATACCGGAGGAAGTGGTCGAGCGCGGGCAGGTGGAGGCCATGACGACACTGCTGGAGGACTGCGTGAAGCGCGGCTACACCACGCAGCAGTTCTTAGAGCGATGCCGCCCGCAACTGAAATTGCAGAAACCTCTCTCCGAGGGCACCCTGGCCGCTCTCTATGACAAGGTATCGACCCTGGAGAAAGAGCGGAAGAACGGCATCTGGGCCCGCATCCTGAAGAACGCCTTTGCTCCTATCTTTATGGGCCGGTTTGACTACGTGGCCGGCAACCCGCCTTGGGTTAACTGGGAGAACCTGGCTGACGAATATCGGGAAGCGACGAAAAGCCTGTGGCAAACGTACGGCCTGTTCTCCCTGAAAGGCCACGCCGCGCGCCTCGGCGGGGGCAAGAAGGACGTGGCCATGCTCATGCTCTACGGCAGCATGGACAACTACCTAAAGGACGGCGCCAAGCTGGGCTTCGTCATCACCCAGACCGTTTTCAAGACCAAGGGCGCGGGCGATGGCTTCCGCCGGTTCCGCCTCGGCGAGCAAGGGCCCCACCTGAAAGTCTTGTCGACTCACGACCTAGTGGAGCTGCAGCCCTTCGAAGGTGCCAGCAACCGCACCGCAGCAGTGGTGCTCCAGAAAGGCAAACCGACCATATACCCCACAACTTACACCATCTGGCAAAAGGCGAAGCCCGGGAGGATAGCCATCGACCTGACACTGGAGGAAGTGGAGGCTCGGACCACCAAGTCCTCCCTCGCCGCTTCGCCGGTCAACGCCGCCGAGCCCACATCTCCCTGGCTTACCGCGCGCCCTGCTGCCCTGGCCGCGCTCCAGAAGGCCATAGGGCCATCACATTACCAGGCGCACGCGGGTGCCTGCACCTGGGCCAACGGGGTGTACTGGCTGAGGATCCTACAGAGGCGTCCAGACGGCCTGCTCCTCGTCGAGAACCTCCATGATGTAGGGAAGACCCAGGTCAAGAAGGTGCAGACCCTCCTGGAGGCCGACCTCGTGTATCCCCTTCTGCGCGGTAGAGATGTCTCCCGCTGGCACGCCGAGCCCTCGGCTCACATTTTGATGACTCAGGACCCCTCCACCCGGACTGGCTACGATGAAGACTGGCTCAAGGGTACCCACGGTCACACCTATTTTGACTACCTCAAGGAGTTTGAGCAGGTGCTCCGGCGACGCAGTGGGTATGAGAGGTATTTCGACCCTCAGAAGGACCCCTTCTACTCCATGTACGACGTTGCTGAGTACACTTTCGCGCCCTTCAAGACGGTGTGGCGAGAGCAGGCCAGCGAACTCACCGCAAGCGCGGTCATTGCTGACCCGCAGTCCTGCATTCCTGACCACAAGTTGATGCTAGTGCCCTGCTCGAGCGCGCCTGAGGCGTTCTACTTGGCTGCTTGCCTGAACTCCGCTCCCGCTCGGCTGGTTGTCGGCTCGTACGTGGTCGCCATAGGCATGTCCACCCACGTGCTGGAGCACGTCGCCATCCCCAAGTTCGCCCCCGCTAAGACTCTCCACGACCGCCTCTCCACCTTATCCCGTCAGGCCCACGAACTCGCCACTCGGGGTAAGGGCCACGAGGCGGAGTTGCGCCGCGTAGAAACGGAGATAGACCGCCTAGCGGCTCAGCTTTGGGGCATCACTAAGAAAGACCTGGCGGAAATCCAGCAGGCCCTCGCGCCCAGTTGACAACAGCACCCAACAGTACTATATTGATAACTGACGTTATCAATTAGTTTCGCGCCCGCCTTGAGGCTGTCGACCTTCTGGGCGGGCTCGTGTCACATATGGACAATGTCACGTTCCGGCGGCGCAATCCGCTGAAGAAGCACTTCGTTATCACGTCGAACGTCCTCTTGTTTGGCTATCCCCACGTTTCTGACAGCGCCAAGGTCACCTACCAGGTCATCGACAGCTTTGACTGGCAGGACGGCCAGGGACTTCGCAAGGGCTTCGCCTACCCGTCCGTCGCCCACCTGGCCACCATCCGCTCGGTGGCCGACAGGACAATCCAGCGCCACATCGACGAGCTGGTGGCCGCCCGCCTTCTGACGAAAGAGGAGCGGCCGGGAGAGACCAACATCCTGTACATCGAGGATGTGAGCGAGGAGGAGGGGCAGCGCTACGAGGAGAAGTTCGCGAGGGGTGACAAAAATGTCACCCCCCCGGTGACAAAAATGTCACCCGAAGAAATACAAACAGAAGAAAGACTAAATGACGTTGACGACGCGAACGCAACGCTTCTAAGTAACCGACGGCAGGCCCCCTCAGACGACGAGCGGGACTATCTGGTAGACGAGATGCTGTCGGTCCTCGGAGACAGGGACAGCGAAGGGTACTACCGACGGCTCGCGGTGAGCGTTCCCAAGGCCATCATCTTCGAGGCACTAAGCCTCGTGAAGCGAGCCGCCCACGAAGGAAAGATACGCAAGACCAAAGGCGCCCTATTCGTTGCAATCGTCAAAAGAGCGTGCGCCGACCGGGGGGTTGCGATTGACCAGCCCCTTCATTGGGGCAGGGAGAGCAGTGAGTTGTCCGTACTGGACCGGCAGCCCCCCGCTGGGCGCGCCAACCGTTGACCCGTCCCCACCATGATGATAGGCTACCCCCGTCTGGAGGCAGAGGGCCTCGGCTCTCGGAAGCAGAGGGCTAAGACGGGGGTTTTCAACTAGAGGCTAGATACAGTGGAGCGGGCGATGGGACTCGAACCCACGGCCCTCTGCTTGGGAAGCAGATGCTCTACCGACTGAGCTACGCCCGCCTCCAGCAGATCGATCCTATTGGCCGCCCCCACCGTTGTCAACGGGAGCGCTCGAGCGCATCGTGCGCTGGCGCGTCTCCAGCAGGACAAGCGCCAGGCCCACGATGACGACGCCCAGGCCCAGCAGGCAGAGAATGGTGTAGTTGCGCAGAGGGAGCCAGGCGGCATCGTTTCCTAGGCTCAGGAGCTGGGCCAGCAGATAGTCGTTCTGGTCCTCGGCGGCGCTACGAAAGCCCCACCGTATGCCTACCGCCACCACCAACGAGGGCACTGCAGCCCCCAGCAGACATGCCCCCAGGGCGGTAACCCTCCCCAACCCCTTGGTGGAGAGCAACACCAGCGCCGCCATCACGACCGCCAGTCCGCCCACCACCCAGATGGCGATGCGCAGCGCCGAATGGTTGTTATCGCTCAGGAAGCCCAACCCGCGCTTCACGCCGCCCTCGGGCGAAACGGGGTCGATGTCCTGCTTAGCCTGCGGGTCGCGCAAGGCGAAGACCGACATCCCCTCGCGGTAGGCCTTTTCGGCGGCCGTGTCCAGCAGGCGCGCCCGCAGCTCGGGCGTGGAAATGGCGGTCGCTTCCTCGCGGGTCAGTTCCACCGGCACCGGGAAGAGAGGAACAGTCACGGTAGGGCTGTCGCCGCTCTCGAGGGACTCCGTGAGGTTCTCCCGTATGGCCGGCAGGAGGGCGTCGATCTCCGTGAGAGTAGCTACGGCCCGTCCCAGAATGCGCTGCGCCGTATCGGCTTCCGTGAGCTGGTAGGCGTTGATGACCAGGAAGAGGACCATGAGAGAGAAGGCGAGCAAGATACCCGACAGCCACTGAAGCGCGGCCCGAAGCAGCATGGCGCCGAACGCCAGACCGGTATCCTTCACGTCAGGTCCACCACGATTGTGTCCGCCAGCCGATCGTGCAGCCCTCTCCGTTGGCGGTCGAAGACGATCATCAGGAAGCCCGCGAAGAGGAGGAGGGTGGAGAACAGGTAACCGACCAGGCGCAGCAAAGCCGTCCCCACACCGGTCGGCCGGCCGTCGGTGCGCACGACGCGGATGGCCATCGCCATCTTGCCCAGCGTCTGGCCCCGCCAGGTCCACAGCCCCACGAAGTAGAGGGGCACGAAGACCGCGAAGTAGACCACGATAATGATGGCGGCGACGTAGTAGGCCTGGTCCGGCGGGTCATTGTCGCCGAAGTCCGAGCGCAGAAGGAGCTGGAGCAAGGCGAAGGCGACGAACAGCGCGAAGAAAGAGGCCAGAACGATGAGGTCGAGGACGAAAGCCACCAGCCGTGTCTCGAAGCTGGCATAACGCGGACGCACTGGTCTGGAAGTCCTGATCAATCGCTGCTCGCTCGCCTCTGGCGGCCGTCGGTAACGGCTCAGCGGCGATTATAGCACGAGGGGCCGTCCCACGCCGCGACCTGGAGTGTGCCTGGTGGTTCATCCCCAAGATAGCCGCCGCTTCGTTGAGCCACCCAAAAGGCGGTGCTATAATCAGCAGGCTCACCGGGAAGGGCCCGAGGAGCCCTCGATCGCATCACATGAACTATCGCCAGGCTATCGACTACCTTTCCAGCTTCACGAACTGGGAGCGGACTCCCGCCCAGGCCTTCGCCGCCGCCAACTTCGACCTGCGCCGTGTCCATTCCTTCTTGGCCCGGCTTGGCA
>Ga0153916_10004160_pt1 | contig 10889 bp, 6 predicted proteins | sample Opewatmetagenome_FD_109642 | JGI IMG/M metagenome (GOLD analysis project Ga0153916, IMG submission 109642) | Freshwater wetland microbial communities from Ohio, USA - Open water 3 Core 3 Depth 4 metaG | ecosystem: Environmental > Aquatic > Freshwater > Wetlands | place: USA: Ohio, Lake Erie, Old...
ATTGATCCAGTGGCGGAAGTAAAGGCCCATGTTGTAGCCGCAGAACGGGAGCATGGCCATGGGGTCCCGGCGCAGCACACCCACTTTGCCGGCCGCCGCGGCTGTCGTTTCCGACCCCATGCGGGCCCCTAAGAACACGCCGTGCTCCCAGTTGAAGGCCTCAGTGACAAGGGGAATGAGGTGTGACCGGCGGCCTCCCAGGATGATCGCCGAGATGGGCACTCCCTTTGGGTTGTCATACTCTTTGGAGAGCGTCGGGCAGTTGGTGACCGAAACCGTGAACCGGGAGTTGGGATGGGCGGCTTTGGTTGCTTTGGTCTTGTCCCAGGGCTGCCCCTGCCAGTCCACCATGTGCTCGGGCACCGGCCCGTCCAGCCCCTCCCACCACGGGTCGTTGGCTTCCGTATTCAGGCCGACATTGGTGAAGATCGTCGGGTAGAAATTCGAATTCTTGAGCGTCCGGATCATGTTTGGATTGGTCTTCATCGAAGTGCCCGGGGCGACGCCGAAAAACCCCGCTTCGGGGTTGATCGCCCACAGCCGGCCGTCGGGCCCGATGTTCAACCAGGCGATATCATCTCCGATGGTATAGACCTTGTATTCGGGAAGGGCGGACTCGAGCATGGCCAGGTTGGTCTTGCCGCAGGCCGAGGGCATGGCGGCAGTAATGTAGGTGACGTTGCCGCGCAGGTCTTCGACACCGATGATGACCATGTGTTCGGCCAGCCAGCCCTGTTTGTAGCCAAGCCAGGAGGCGATTCTGAGCGAGAAACACTTTTTCCCGAGGAGGGCATTTCCGCCGTAGCCTGAGCCGATGCTCCAGACCAGGCCTTCCTCGGGGAAATGCATGATGAAACGCTTGTTGGGGTCGAAATCGCCGACCGAGTGGATGCCCTTGACGAAGTTGTCGCTCTTACCGATCTTGTCGACGATGCGCTTGCCCAGCCGGGTCATGATGCGCATGCTAACCGCCACATAGGAAACATCCGTGACCTGCACGCAGGCCTTGGCATAGGGAGAATCAGGGTGCCCCATCATGTAAGGCAGGACATACATCGTCTTTCCGCGCATGGCGCCCTTGGAGAGCTTCGTCAGCCGCTCATGCGCTTCTTTCGGTTCCATCCAGTTGTTGTTGGGCCCGGTGGCCTCGCGGTCCGAATGGCAGACGAAGGTCAGCTTTTCGGTCCGGGCGACATCGGTCGGATGGCTGCGGTGGAGGTAGGCTTTCGGCCAGTGCGCCTGGTTGAGTTCGCGGAAGATATCATGCGGACCGATCCTTTCTTCCTTCATTCCCATCTCGATGATGCGGCGGGCCTCTCCCTCCGACCCGTCACACCAGTAGACATGTTTCGGTTCGAACAGCCGGGCCTGCTCGTCGACCCATCTTGCCAGCGGCGTCGCCATAGTCACTTCCTTGAAGATCCTTATTTTATCAGAATCGACCCAAGATTGAACCGTAAATTAGCGGAACTGTGCCAGCTTATCATGATCACCTCCTGAAGAAAGCGCTGCTCAAAGGCCTTTTTCGGCTTCACAGAGCGCCCGTTTCAGGATATATTGAACCTTCTTGTGCTTAATGCGTAAAAATAAGAGTTATGAATCGTTGTGGAGGTGCCCATGTCGAGAGCGTGTAAGTGCCTGATTCTGTTGCTTTTCCTTAGCCTTTTCCTGGGGCCGTTCGGCCCGGCGCAGACCGGCGGGCCGGTTTCGGACAAAGACCTGGCCTCGCAGATCGACAAGCTTCTGACCGGTGTCTACAAACCCGATGGGCCCGGCGCGGCCGTCCTCGTTAAGAAACAAGGGAAGGTCATTTTAAGGAAGGGGTACGGCCTGGCCAACCTCGAGCTCGACGTCCTGGTTGAGCCGGACATGATCTTCCGCCTTGGCTCGATCACCAAGCAGTTTACGGCCGTCGCCGTCCTGATGCTGGCCGAAGAAGGAAAGCTTGGGCTCCAAGATGAGATCACCAAGTTCCTTCCCGATTACCCCACCCAGGGGAAAAAGATCACCGTCGAGCACCTGCTCACCCATACCTCAGGGGTCAAGAGCTACACCGACCTCCCGGAATGGCTGCCTCTCCAGCGCAAGGACATGACCGTCGCGGAGATCATCGATCTTGCCAAGGACAAGCCGATGGAATTCGCTCCCGGGGAAAGGTGGAAATACAGCAATTCTGGCTATATCCTTCTTGGGGCGATCATTGAAAAAGTCTCCGGCAAGACCTATGCCGATTTCCTGGAGCAGCGCATCTTCGGTCCTCTCGGCCTGAAAAGCTCCTGCTATGACAGCACCTCCCGGATCATCCCCCGCCGGGCTTCCGGGTACACCAAGGGAAACTCCGGGTTCGAGAATGCGCCTTACCTGAGCATGTCGCAGCCCTATGCGGCCGGATCGCTGGCTTCTTCAGTTGACGACCTGGCGGCCTGGACCGAGGCGCTCCTTTCCGGGAAGCTGGTCAAGAGGGAAATGATCGAGCGGGCTTTTGCCTCCTACAAGCTGAAGGACGGCCTGGAGACGAAATATGGCTACGGCTGGTGCATCTCTGACTACGAAGGCCATCGCCTGATCGAACACGGCGGCGGGATCCATGGCTTCCTATCCCATGCTTTGTTCTTTCCTGAAGACCAGATCATTGTTGTCGTGCTGACGAACAGCGCAATCAGCGAGTTGCAGCCGGAACCGCTGGCCTTCCGGGCCGGCTGCCTGGCCCTGGGCATCCCTTATAAGGAGCCCGTCCCGATATCGCTTTCCGAAAAAGAGTTGGAGCCCCTGATTGGAGTGTATGCCGATGCCCTCGGAGGAGAGCTCTTTATCACGGGTCAGGGAAATCAACTGTTTTGCCAAATCCCAGGAGCCGGGAAGTCTGAGATCCGGCCGGTCTCGGCCGCCGAATTTTTTGTCACGGATTTTCCTGCCCGGGTTCAGTTCTCGAAGGACGCGAAGGGCGCGGTTACAGGGCTCAAATTCGTCTCCCGGATCGGTCCTGTCCAGACATATAACAGGACGGCCAAGCCTCTTCCTGCCGAACGCAGTGAGATCAAGCTGGACCCCGCCCTCTACGATCAGTATGTGGGCGAGTACGAGCTCGCCCCAGGGTTTGCCGTCGTTATCACCAAAGAAGACGGAAAACTCATGGGCCAGGCCACCGGGCAGCCCAAGGTCGAACTCTTTCCCGAGGCGGAAACGAAATTTTTCCTCAAGGTGGTCGACGGCCAGGTCGAGTTCGTCAAGGGCGAGGACAGAAAAGTGACCGGCCTTATCCTTATCCAGGGGGGCCAGAGACTGCCCGGAAGGAAGGTCAAGTAGGGGCCGTTATTTCGAGTTGAGCACGACCGCGCAGTAGCCGACGAGATCAGGGTTTTTGCGGTCTTTGACCTTGATGACCAGCTCATCCCCCTTCTGGAACCCCGGGTTCTTGAAGTAAATCTTGGTCCTGGCGCCCATGTTGCCGCTCATGGAGAGTTGATCGGACGGAAGCCCTCCCTTTCCCAATACCGGGAAGAAATCATAGTCCCAGCGGTACTGCCAAAACCTCATCTGAGACTGGGCGAGTGCCTCTTTGCCCAGGCGCTGGTAGAGTTCAGCGTCATGGTTGGCGCTCCGGCATTCCTTCCTCCACTCTTCCATTGAGGGCATCTGGTATTCCTGACCCTTATAAACCATGACAACATCGTCCCTATGAACCGAAATGCTGTCCTGGGACTTGGACCCCATGAATGCCATAAACATGACATAGGGGCTGTCTATTTTGCGGACGGCCAGCGCCGCATCCACGCAGACGACGATTTCGCCTTCGTTGTTGAAGAAAAGATCCTGACCCAGGTCGACAGTCTGGGCATGGACCATTCCGAGAGCTATGGCTATGGCTAGAGCGAGCCGGATAGGTTTCATCGAGGCCTCCTTGCTTCTATTCTAACTTTTGGTCAAAGGGGTGTCTATAGGGCCTCTGGCTGATCGGCTCTCTCCCCCGGTTTTTCTCTGGGGGCGGGCTGTCCCGGCGTTTTTTTCTTCTTTGTAAAAAAGACATCTATCATCTATAGTAAATCCACCGAGGAGGCAGAGAGCCGATGATAAAACGACAACTTTTTTCCTTGGTCATTCTGATCGGATTAGTGGTCATTGGGATGAGCCCTTGCCCCGGACAGTCTGAGCCGGACGATCCCCGTTCCGGGAAGGGCTTCCTCTCCGTCTCTGTTTACACGGCCGAGGAGGACCAGGAGTTCCTGAAGCTCTTCGCCGGCCTGCGGGTCGCGGACGTCTCTGACGGCATGGACAAAGCCGGGCTCCCAGGCATCGGACTGGTGGACCCGTCGATCCTGCCGCTCTGGACCGACCTGAAGAATTTCAGCCATCGATTCGTGGGAATCGCGGTGACTGCGCGCTACGTCCCCACCCAGAGGCCGCACGCGGAAAAAAGGACGCCGGAAGAGTTCGATCAGTGGGAGGGCGAATTCTACAGCCGCTACTCCTCGGAGCCCTACGCCGACTTGATCCGCCCCGGCACCGCGCTGGTGATTGATGACGTGGAGGAGGCCGATATCGGCAGCATCGGCTCTTACAACATCCTGGACTGGAAGCGGCGAGGCTGCGTCGGAGTGGTCACCGATGCCGCGGCGCGGGACACGGACGAGATTGCCGTGGAGAAGGTCCCGCTCTATCTGCGCAAGCGAGGCCGCGGCATCCGGCCCGGACGGAACGAGATCGAGTCGGTCAACCGGCCGGTCGCCGTCGGCGGCGTTCTGGTCATGCCCGGCGATGTAGTGGTTGCGGACGGTGACGGAGTCATCGTCGTCCCGCGGGCTCAGGCCCGGTCGGTGGCCGCCTTTGCCCGGCAAGTCATAGAGAGCGACAAGTCCGGCCGGCGGGAACTCTACAAGCAACTGCGCCTGCCCCCGGACGCCTCGATCAAGAAATGATTGCCCGGGGAGCATGGGTTTGAGGGGTAATGAACGCCTTGCGAGTTTGAGGAGAGCCGGCATGAGGAAGAGAGCGCTCATCGTTATTCTGGTGCTGGGGTCTGCGCTAGCGGCCGAAGGATGTCGAATGGAGGCCGAGGTCCAACCGCCTGAGGCGCTTCTTTCTCCCAAGAACGTAATTTTTGCGGGCGTCCGGTCATCCGAGTACGGGATCAAACCTTTCCCCGAACCCGCCGCCTGGCAGAGTGCGATCGACGCCATGAACAGCCGTTTTCCTGGCTCGACCCCGGGCGCGATCTGGATCGTGGGAGAGCTTAAGCGGCCGACGACATGCCGACTCTTCTTTCCATCCGACGGAAAGTCTTATCCCAACATAGAGTTTGCCGAAACCGACAAGCACGAAGAATTCCTGAGCGAATTTGACAAGACCGGCACCAAGGTCTTCCTCCAGGTGGAGCCCGCTCAGGCCGACGTTCCGGCTCTCATCGACCTGGTGCTCGGCCGGTACAAGCATCATCCCTGCGTCATCGGGTTCGGTGTGGATGTCGAGTGGCACCGGGAGTCCGACAAACCCGGATGGGGAATCCCGGTCGACGACGAGACCGCCCGGCAATGGGAAGCGCGGGTCAAAGCGCACAACGAATCCTACCGGCTCTTCCTGAAACACTGGGATTTAAACTGGATGCCCAAGACCTACCGTGGGGACATCATCTTCATCGACGACGGCCAGGAGGTGAAGAGCCTGGATGAGCTTCTGGATGCCTTCAAGAACCGCTGGGCCGACCATTTCTATCCCAGCCCGGTCTTTTTCCAGATCGGCTACAATTCGGACAAGCCGTGGTGGCAGAACCTGGACAATCCGCCTCTGACGATCGGCCGGGCGATCGCCCAAAGAGTCAAACAGGACTGCGGGATCATCTGGGTCGACTTCAGCCTGAGAGATGTTTTCAAGTTTTCTTTCGGTGATTCTGCAGGCCGGAGCATTGACGCCGAAAAAAGAAAGGGCCTGATGGTCGGCGTCAAGATCTACGCGCATGAGGGGTCCCTTCCCGAGCTTTTCGCGGAATGGCGCTCGGCGGGCATCAACACCGTTTTCGTCAGCCCGGCCCTGGCGGCCCAGGGTCAATTCAGGGAATTGGCCCGCAAGCAGGGGATTTCCCAGTTCCTGATTCTGCCCGTCTTTTTCAACCCCGAGGAACTCGAAAAGGACCCGGGCCTTTTCGCGCTGACTGACCGGGGGTCAAAGGCCAAGGACGACTGGGTGGAGTTCGTCTGCCCGACGCGTCCCGATTATGTGAATCAGCGGATCCAGTGGATCAAAGCCCTGGTCCGGGACCTCGATCCCGACGGCATCAGCCTGGATTTCATCCGCTATTTTGTCTTCTGGGAGATGGTCTATCCGGAGAGGACTCTGGACTCGATCGCCAACAGCTGCTTCGATCGGAGCTGCCTGGAGAGGTTTCAGAAAGACACCGGAATTGCCCTCCCCGAAGGGCTCGGCGGGACTGCGGATATGGCGAGATGGATCATGGCCGAACACGGGCGGGAGTGGACGGAGTGGAAATGCGGAATCATCACAGACCTGGTCCGGTCTATCAGAGATGAGACGAGGGCCATAAAACCTGAGCTCATCGTCAACCTCCATTCGGTTCCCTGGCGAGAGGCGGATTTCGAAGGAGCGATCAGGGTCATTGCCGGACAGGACCTGGCTGCGCTTGCCGGTCAGGCCGACATGATCTCGCCGATGTGCTACTGGCACATGCTCAAGAGGAAGCCGCCCTGGGTTCACGAGGTGGTCGAAGACGCGTATTCCCGGACCAACGGTCAGATCGTTCCCAGCATTCAAGTCGGCAACGCCTACGTCACCGACAAGCTTTCGACAGAAGAATTTAAAGAAGCGTTGGAGGAGGCCCTTCGTCCTCCTTCCAGTGGTGTTATCTTCTGGAATTGGGATGCTCTGGCCAAAGAGCCGGAGAAAAAATCGGCCGTCGCGGCCCGCCTCAAAGACCGAAATCGATAAAAGGAGGTCCCGATGTCAGTTTCAAAGAACACCCCATTGCTTATAGCCTTGACGGCAATCTTGCTCGTGTCGGCAGCTCCGGCCTGCCGTCCGAAACCGGCGGAGAGCCTACAATATGACATCCCCCTTGTGGACGGCTGGTTCATCCGATCGTCGGCGGAGATTAAGGAAAGCGGAGCCGTCATCTCCGCTCCCGGGCTGGACCTCGCCGGATGGTGTCCCGCTTCGGTCCCGATGACGGTCATGGCTGCGCTCCGGGCGAACGGGGAGTACACTGACGTGTTCGTCGGCAAAAATCTGGAGACCGTTCCTCGGGATCGGTTTGCGGGCTCCTGGTGGTACCGCAAGGAGTTCGACCTCCCGGCCGATAAGAAGCTGATCAGTACACGCCTGGGGTTTGACGGCATCAACTACCGGGCCAACATCTGGCTCAACGGCCGGCAGATCGCCTCAAAGGGCCAGATCTTTGGCTCCCTTAGAACCTTTGAAGTCGATATCGTCCCGGCGGCAATGCCGGGCCGGAATGTCCTGGCGGTCGAAGTGTTCCCTCCCCAGCCGGGTGATTTTACATTCGGGTTCGTCGACTGGAACCCCAGGCCGCCGGATCAGAACATGGGTCTCTGGCGGCCTGTGACGCTGCGCCTCAGTGGCCCGGTTTCCATCGAGCAGCCGTTTGTGGTTAGCGAGGTAAACCCGGAGACACTAGCCGAAGCGGACCTGACCATCACGGCCGACGCGGTGAATCGCACGAATCAGGCGGTCTCCGGCGCTCTTCAGGTTGAGCTCGAAGGCTCCGTCCTCAGCCAGGAGGTGAAACTCGATCCGGGAGAAAAAAGAACCATTATCTTCACCTCACAACAGTTCCCCGGCCTCAAGATCCAGGAGCCTCGCCTCTGGTGGCCCCACCATCTGGGCGAGCCGAGCCTCTACACCCTGAGATTGCGTTTCCAGACCAGGAAACTCATTTCCGATGAGGAAACCGTCACGTTCGGCATCCGCGAGGTTGAAGACTATATCAATGAACAGGGTCATCGGGGCTTCACTGTCAACGGCCAGAATGTCCTCGTCCGGGGTGGAGGCTGGGTGGACGACCTGTTCATGGTCGAAGAGCCCCGCATCCTTGAAGCGAAGGTCAGGTACACGAAACACATGAACCTGAACACCATCCGCTTAGAAGGATTTTGGGGCAGCGGCCCGGAGCTCTACAACCTCTGCGACCGGCATGGGATTCTCCTGATGGCCGGCTGGAGCTGCCAGTGGGAATGGGAGAACTACCTCGGCAAGCCCGCCGATGATTTCGGAGGAGTTACGACCGCTGAGGACATGGACCTCGTGGCCCGCTCCTTGCAGGACCAGATTGTCCTGTGGCGCAATCACCCCAGCATTTTCGTCTGGACGCTGGGAAGCGACAAGCTGCCCCGGCCCGAGCTCGAGCGCAAGTATCATCAGATCCTCGAAGCCAACGACCCGAGCCGGCCGGCCATAATGTCAACCAAGGGCCTCCACAGCGAGATTAGCGGAGATACGGGCGTCAAGATGAACGGACCCTACGACTATGTCCCTCCAATCTATTGGTTTGAAGACACCAAGAACGGGGGGGCCTTCGGGTTCAACACTGAAACCGGGCCCGGGCCCCAGCCGCCTCCTCTGGAAAGCCTGAAGAAGATGCTCCCTCAAGACCGTCTCTGGCCCATCAATGAGACTTGGGACTATCACTGCGCCCGCGGCGAATTCAACACCCTCAACCGGTATAATGAGGCCATGAACAAGCGATACGGGAAGGCCAGAGACCTCGATGATTTCGTTCGCAAGTCCCAGGTCGCAAACTATGAAGCGATGCGGGCGATGTTCGAGGCCTTTGCCGCCCACCGGCCCGTAACGACCGGAGTCATCCAGTGGATGCTGAACGCTGCCTGGCCCAAGATCTACTGGCAGCTTTATGATTATTACCTGATGCCCAACGGGGCCTTCTATGGTGCTAAAAAAGCGTCCCGGCCCGTCCACGTCCTCTATCATCCCTTGAATGACGGGATCTACGTGATCAACGATCGGTTGGGCCCCCTTAGCGGCGCCAAGGTCCAGACCCGGGTATTCAACTTCCAGTCCAGGGAGATCTTCAGTGAGGTGAAGGACGTGGAGATTGGGCCGAACATGGTGTCCGAAATCAGCCGGCTCCCCTCGATCAAGGACCTGACGCCGGTCTATTTCCTGGACCTTAAGCTGGCGGATAACGCGGGAGGTCTCGTCGCCGAAAACTTCTACTGGCTCTCTACCAAGAAGGACGTCATGAACTACCCGGCGACGGAGTGGTTCGTCACCCCGATCAAGGAATATGCCGACCTGACTGCCCTGGACAGGCTTCCTGAGGTGACCCTCAAGGTCCTGTCCGCGTTCGAGCAGGCGGGGGCCGAACAACAGGTCCGGGTGACCCTGCAGAACGCGACGGACACGATCGCCTTTTTCGTCAACGTCAGCGTCGTCGGCCGGCAGAGCGGGCGCGCCGTCCTGCCCATCTACTGGGAGGACAACTTCGTTTCGCTCCTACCGGGCGAGAGCAAAACCATCAGCGCCGCTTTTTCTCCCGCCGACCTTCAGGGCGAAGAGCCGGTTTTGCGGGTGGACGGCTGGAACGTCAAGCCGCAATAGAAAGTGATAAAAATGGAGCGCTCGCCTATGAAGCGAAACATCTTTATCGTCGCACTGATCTTCCTTATCTTTTTCGTAATCTCTTTCTTGACGAACATCCTGGGCCCGCTCGTCCCGGACATCATCAAAAGTTTCAGCTTGAGCCTGACTCTGGCCGGTTTCCTGCCTTTTTCTTTCTTCGTCGCCTATGGAGTGATGTCGATCCCGGCCGGGATACTGGTCGAGCGCTATAAAGAAAAACGGGTCATGCTGGCGGCCTTCCTCATGGCCCTAGTCGGGGCCCTCTTTTTCGCCTCTGTGCCCCGGTTTTCAGTCGCCCTGACCTCACTTTTCCTGATCGGGATCGGGATGGCCATGCTCCAGGTGGCTATCAACCCTCTCCTGCGGGTGGCCGGAGGGGAGGAGCATTTTGCCTTCAACTCCGTCTTTGCCCAGCTCATCTTCGGCTTGGCCTCGTTCCTGAGTCCGAAGGTCTACTCCTACCTGGTCCTCAACCTCCCCGCGTCCTCGGGCAGGAGTAATTCCTGGCTCGAGATCCTGAGAAAGGTCGTGCCGGGCAACCTTCCCTGGGTCTCTCTGTACTGGGTATTTTCCCTGGTCACGCTGGCCATGGTGGTGATCATGGCAGCCGTCCGGCTGCCCAAGGTCGAGCTCAAAGAGGAAGAGCGGGCCGGAGCCTGGACCGTCTACAGAGAGCTCTTCCGAAAAAAGATTGTCGTCCTCTATTTCCTGGGGATTTTCGCCTATGTCGGCACCGAACAAGGGGTGGCCAACTGGATCTCGAAGTTCCTGGCCACCTACCACGGTCTAGACCCCCAAACCAAGGGCGCCTCGACGGTCTCCCTGTTCTGGGGCTTGATGACCGCCGGCTGCCTGCTCGGTCTAGTGCTGCTGAAGCTCTTCGACAGCCGCCGGATCCTGATCGGTTTTGCCGCCGCGGCGATCGTTACTCTGAGTTGTGCTTTGTTCGGGCCCGGCCCGGTGGCGGTCGTTGCCTTTCCCCTTATGGGGTTCTGCGCCTCGGTGATGTGGTCGATCATCTTTTCCCTGGCCCTCAATTCCCTGGACAAGCACCACGGTTCCTTCTCGGGCATCCTGGTCACCGGGATCATCGGGGGGGCGCTGGTGCCGCTCGTCATCGGCTGGTTGGGTGACCGCGTAGGCCTGCGCTTCGGAATGATGTTCCTGTACCTGACACTGGCTTACATTTTGAGCGTCGGGTTCTGGGCTCGGCCGCTGATCAGCAATGCCACGATCAGCCTGAGAAAGAAAAAAGCGGAGGCCTGAAGACGATGACCAAAGAAGCG
>Ga0153916_10004161_pt1 | contig 10888 bp, 6 predicted proteins | sample Opewatmetagenome_FD_109642 | JGI IMG/M metagenome (GOLD analysis project Ga0153916, IMG submission 109642) | Freshwater wetland microbial communities from Ohio, USA - Open water 3 Core 3 Depth 4 metaG | ecosystem: Environmental > Aquatic > Freshwater > Wetlands | place: USA: Ohio, Lake Erie, Old...
AGGTCCCTGGCGGCGCGGATGAGCTTCAGGCCGCCCTGCTCGCCCTCGTAGGCCGCCAGCATCTCACGCACGGCGCCGGCCTTCCCGAGCCGCCTCGCCAGCACCGGGGCGAGCCGGGGGGCGTCGGCCGGGTTCCACGCCCGGATGCTGGCCACGGCCTCCATCGCCCACTCACCGCCGCAGACGCCGTCGAGCACGGCGAGGCCGCGCACGCGCTCCGGTGCGCTCGCCAGCATGAGCTGCGCGGCGGCCGAGCCGACGTCGTGGGCCACCACCACCGCGCGTTCGATCCCGAGCGCATCGAGAAGCCGGAGCATCCAGCGGGCCTGGCTCTGCATGTCGAGGCGCACGCCGGCCGGCGCCTCGGACTCGCCGTAGCCCACGAGGTCGGGAACGACGACCCTGTGCCCGGCCTCGACCAGCGAGGGCGCGACGCCCGACCAGAGGCGGCGGGTCGAAGGAAAGCCGTGCAGCAGGAGGACCGGCGCGCCCTGGCCGGCGTCGTCCAGGACGATCGTGGCGTCGGCGAGCCGGATGGTCGGCATCTTCAGGTTGTATCAGGGCTCGTCCGCGCACGTCCGCGGGCGACGGGGGAAGCGGATGTGGGTCGCGCCCGAAAGCGCGTGCCTGGCGCTCCGGCGCGGGCGAGGTGACGCGTGGGGACCTCGGAGATGCCGCGGCCGGTGCTTTCGCGCCGAGGCGAGGAGTGGACGAACCGGTTCGCGTCCGGGCCGTGAGGTGGACGCGAAACGGGCGCTCGACCTCGCGGCCAAGCGCCCGCAGGACCTGGAGCCGACACCCGGATTTGAACCGGGGACCTACTGATTACGAATCAGTTGCTCTACCGGCTGAGCTATGTCGGCGTAAACCGGCGCTTCGTATAGCGGAACCCCGCGCGGGAGCGCAAGACGTATTCCCGGGGCCAGCCGCGGGTCACGGGAGCGCCTGGAACGGGCGCGCCAGGGTTTCCTGGACCTTGGCGATGAGGTCCTGGGGCGCGAAGGGCTTGCGGACGAGCGGTAGCCCCTCCTGGATGAGCCCGTGCTGGGCGATCACCGACTCGCCATAGCCCGACATGTAGACCACGCGCAGGGTGGGACGCGTCATCTTGATCCGCTCCGCCACCGCGAAGCCGTTGATGCGCGGAAGGACGACGTCGGCGAGGAGGAGATCGATGGGGCCGGAATCGCGATCGGCGATGGCGAAGGCCTCCATGCCGCTGGCCGCCTCCAGCACCGTGTAGCCTGCCTTCTCCAGGATCCGGCGGGCGATGCGCCGCACCACGTCGTCGTCCTCGACCACCAGGACGCGGAGGCTCCCGCCCCCGGAAAGGCCGAGCCCCGAGGACGCCTCCGCCTCGGCGCGCGGCAGGTAGACGCGGAAGGTTGAGCCCTTCAGCGGCTCCGTCTCGACCAGGATGTCGCCCCGCGCCTGCTTGACGATGCCGTGGACCGTGGAGAGGCCGAGCCCCGTCCCCTTGCCCTCCTCCTTGGTGGTGAAGAATGGCTCGAAGAGGTGTTCCCGTACCTCCGGCGTCATCCCCACGCCGTCGTCCGAGACGGAGAGGACCGAGTAGCGGCCCGGCGCCAGGCCGGGAAGGGCCCGCGCCTCCTTCTCGCCCACCGGGACGTCGGCGGTGGCGATGCCGAGCTTGCCCCCCTGGGGCATGGCGTCCCGGGCGTTGACCACTAGGTTCATCAGGACCTGCTCGAGGTAGCCGGGGTCGATGAGGACCGGGCAGGGATCGCCCGCCATCGAGAAGGTGAGCTGGACGTCCTCGCCCACGGTGCGGCGGAGGAGCTTCTCCAGGTCGCCGACCGCCGAGTTGAGGAAGACCACCCGGGGCGCCGAGAGCTGGCGCCGGCCGAAGAGGAGGAGCTGGCGGGTGAGGGCGGCGCCGCGGCGGGCCGCGGCCGCGATCTCCTCGGCGGCCTCGCGCACGTCCGGCGGGGCGTCGGGAAGATCCTGGAGCAGGGCGGCGTAGCTGGTGACGACGGTGAGGACGTTGTTGAAGTCGTGCGCCACGCCTCCGGCGAGGCGGGCCACCGCCTCCATCTTCTGCGCCTGGCGGAGCTGCGCCTCGAGCTCGGCTCGCTCCCGGTCGACCGCCGTCTCCGCCGGTTCTCCGGCGACGCCGGGCGTGATCACGGATCTGCCCCCCTTGCCTTCCCTGGCCATTATCGGGTCCCCCGGAGCGTTCGCCTAGGCATCGGAAGGGTCACTAGCGGGTCGCCGCCCGCAGGCGCCGCGTGAGCACCTGGATGATACCCCGGGCGATCTCGTTCTTCTCGGCCATGATGTCGGAGAAGTCCTCGCGCTTGATGCAGAGCATCACCACGTCGGTGAGGGCCCGGACGGTGGCGCTGCGCGGACCCGGATCGAGCAACGCCATCTCGCCGAAGACCTCGCGCTCGCCCAGCTCGGCGACGGGCCGGTCGCCCTTCAGCACCTGGACCCGGCCATCGACCAGCAGGTAGAGAGACTCGCCCGCCTCGCCCTCGCGGATGATCACGTGGCCGCTCTCGCGGTGGATCTCGTCGGTGACCAGCGCCAGCTGGGCCAGGTCCTCGCCGGGGATGGCCGAGAAGAGCTCGATGCCCTTGAGGAAGAGGACCTTCTCCACGGTCGAGATCATGCGCTGGCCGTCCTCGGCCCGGCCTCGACCAGCGCCTGGGCGCGCGCCCGCAACGGCTCGAAGGGATCGGTGGCCAGTCGCCGGGCGGCATCGGCCACGCCGGGCCCCGGGAGGAGCCGTTCCAGGGCCATCAAGGCCGCCTCGCGAACGAACGCGACACGGTGCCCGAGGAGTTCGACCAGGCGCGGCCCGAGCGGCGCCATTCCCGACTCGCCGCAGTGCCAGGCGGCGGCCGCCGTGACCCAGGGGTTGGCGTCGCCGAGGAGCTGGGCGATCCAGCCGGTCGCGTCGAGCCTGGGGAGTGAGTAGTACGAGACACCCTCGCGGAGCCTGGCCTCGCGGGGGCGGTCGTCGAGGAGCGGGACCAGCCGCCGCTTGACGGACTTGTCGAGCACGTTGTCCAGGATCTCCAGGGCGTTGGCGCGCCGCCCCGGGCTCGCGTCGCGAAGATTGGCCTGCACCAGGTCGAGCTCCGCCCCGGGGTGGACCACTCCGACGAGGAGGCAGACGCGCTCCGCCCCGCGGTCCACGCGCTCGCGAAGCGCCGAGCCCAGGAGCGCCGCGGCCCCCTCGCGGCCGCGTGGCAGCCGGCCCGCGGGGGCCGGGATGACCCGGCGCGGGAACGGGTCGTCGGGCAGGCGCAAGGCCTGGGCGGCCGCCAGGGCCCGATAGGCCCGGCCCATCTCCTGGAGGCAGGCGCCGCGCACCCGGACCTCGTCGACGGCCAGCTCGGGGCGCGCCCGGACGGCACGGGCCAGCGCCATGTCGGCATTCCGGCGCAGCGCCGGATCGGGGTCGTCGAGGAACTCGGTCAGGAGCCGCACCGCCTCCGGCGTCGCCAGCCGGCCCAGGACGCGGGGCGCGTTGCGCCGGATCTCGGGATCCTCGCCGGGCTGGGAGAGCACCTTGGCCACCAGGCGCTCGATCCCGGGGCCATGCTCCGCCAGGGCCTCGGCGGCGGCGCGGGCCGTCTCGCGGCGCGCCAGGCGGTAGACCAGGGCCGGAACCAGCTCGGGCGAGCGCATCACCCCGGCCGCGTCGATGGCCGCCCGGCGCACCGAAAGATCGGGGTCGGCGAGCAGATCGAGGACCGGCTGATAGAAGCTGCGGACGTTGATGACGGCGAGCACCCGGGCCGCCTGCAGGCGCTGGGCCGGCTCCGGACTGGCCAGGAGCTGCTTCAAGGGCTCGGCCGCCACCAGGATGCCGTCCAGGCCGCCATGGCGGATCATCCCGGCCACCGCCGCCGCACGCACCGGTGGCTCGGAGGCGGCGAGGAACGGGCGGACGTTGCGGACCGCCTTGTCCCTGGCGATGGCGCAGTAGGTGCGGATGGCCGAGGCGCGAACCTCCGGATCGGGATCCTCGAAGCACCGCAGGATCCCGGCCGCGGCCCGCAGGTCGCCGGATCGGGCCAGGTACTCGCAGGCGAGGTGTCGCACCCGGGGGCTGGCGTGGGAGAGGAGCGGACCGACCTCGGCGGAAAGGTCCTCCGGGAGGGTCCGGCCCAGCTCCAGCGCGCTCTCCACCTCGCCCGGCAGCGGAGAGGCAAGGGCCCGCCGCAGGAGGTCGCCGGCGCCGGGAGGGAGGCCCGGAGCGCCGGAGAACTCGACGAGGCGCCTCTTGAGGTTCTGGCGCAGCGCCTGGACGTAGTCGACCCGCAGGCGAAGGAGCGCGACCAGCCAGAGCAGCGCCCCGCAGACCGCCGCAGCGGCGAACGGCACCACCGACCCACCGGCGGGCCGGAAGAGCGCCAGCGCCAGCCCGGCGGCGGCGATGGCGCCCGGCCGCAGGACGCCCTCGATGAGAGCCTTGGCCTGCCTGCGCTGCCGGGAGGGAAGGGGGAGGTAGAGGATCTGGGTGGTGGCCTCGTTGACGGTGTAGCGGAAGACGTTCTCGGATCCCTTGGCGAGGGTGACCGTGAGGAGCGCCGGAGCCAGCATGACCGCCGAGGAGGAAAGCCCCAGGGCCATGGGCAGGACCGCGAGCGACCCCACCACGCCGAGCTTCTCCAGGAGCCGGGTGGTCACCGCCAGCTGGACGGCGACGGCGGCGATGCCGGAGACGCCGAAGAAGGTCCCGAAGAAGCCGGCCATGGCGTCGCGCGCCTGGCCGAAGGTGGCGGCGGCCTGGGTCTTGAACTGGTAGTCGACGAGGGTGGTCGTGAGAAAGGTGAGGATGACGATGGCGGCGACGGTGCGCAGGTGAGCCGAGCTCCAGAGCCGCGCCGCGACCGGTCGGCCCGGTGCCGGCGGGGCGCCGCGGGCCGGATGGGCCGGCGAGCGAGCCCCGATGGCGCGGGAGAGGAGGGGGACGAGCGCGGCGGAGGCGGCGAAGAGCGCGGCGCAGAGGTAGAGCAGGTTCTCGGCCCCGACCCGGCGCGCCAGGCCGGAGACGGCGAAGCCGACCACCACGTTGGCCAGCATGCCGCCTGCGCCGATCAGTCCGAAGAGGCGCCGGGCCTCCCGCGAGTCATAGACCTCGTTCGAGAAGGTCCAGAACTGGAGGACGGCGATGGAGCCCGCCACCTCCACCCAGACGTAGAGGACGTGGAACACCAGGCCGCCGAGCGGAAGCGCCAGGCGGGCGGCCACCACGGTGGCCGCGAAGAGCAGGCTCGTCCCGATCACCAGCCGGTCGATCCGCACGCGGGTGGCGATCCGGGCATAGAGGGCCCCGGCGGTGGCCACGGCCAGCGAGGCCCAGACGTACATGTATGGGAGCTGACTCACCGGGACGCCGGCGAGGAAGAGCGTGTCGCGGACCGAGCGCCCGACGATGAAGGCGCCGACCGTGGCCAGCGACATCGTGAACATGAGGAGCGTGGGCCACATCTCGCCCGGGTGGAGGCGGAAGCCGGCCTCAAGCAGCCGGTCGAGCTTTCGCAGGCGCTCCGGCATGGCCGCAGGATCCTACCACGCGTGCTTCGGCCGCCCAGGATCGGGTCAGAAGCTCGGGCCGACGGCCACGTAGAACTGCGTCAGCGCGTAAGGATCGCCCGGGCGCGGGGAGGCGAGGAGCTTGCCGAGACCGCGGGCCAGGCCGATGCGCACGTCGGTGCGGAGGTAGTAGCCGAGCACCACCTCGAGCCGCAGCTCGGCCCCGGCGCCGAATCGCACCGCGTCGAATCCGCGAAAGGTGAAGCCTGGCCCCTCGCCCTGTCGCGGCACGTAGACCGTGCCCATGTCCAGGAAGAAGGCGCCGTGGATGCGCCTGAGGAAGACCGGCCAGGTGGAGATCCCCCGCCTCGGCTCGGCGATGGGGAAGCGCAGCTCCACGTTCGCGTTGCCGAGGGCGCTGCCCGCGAACTGGCCGGCGGCATAGCCGCGCAGCTGGTCGGGCGGACTTCCCGTGCCCAGGAGGAGGTCGAGGAGGGGCGTCCCGGGCACGCCGCCCAGCTCGAACGGCAGGCGGCCGCCCAGCGTGCCGGCCGAGAGCCCCAGGGAGGCGCGCAACCCCAGGACCACGTGGCGGGTGAAGGGGATGCGGAGGTACTGGATCCCGACCAGCCGGGCGCTGCCGTAGTGGAAGTCGCCTCCCACGGCCGGGTCGCCGATGCGGAGCGACAGCCCGATGAGCCGCCCCTCCTCGGGCGAGATGCTCCGCGTGAAGCGCAGGGCGTCGCCGTAGAAGGCCCCGAGCGAGAGATCGGCGGCGGTGCCGTTCCTGAAGAGGGAAGGGCCCGCCTCCTTGGATCGGTAGAGGGTGGCGCGCCACCCGACGGTGATGAGGTGGCTGCGGTCGAGGTGCGAGGTGGGGAAGGCGAGCCCCACCTCCAGGGGGGTCCAGACCGACTCGAGCTGGGAGCGCTGGCCCGGCGGTGTCGGAGCGGTGTCGACGAATCGGCTCGACGCCAGGGTGAGCTGCGGGTGGAGCCAGCCGCCGAGATAGGCCACGTCGTAGTCCACGTCCCGGCCGGAGAGGCTGTAGTAGACGTCGGCGAGCCACAGGTGCTTGCCGAGCACGTCGCCCCCGCCGGTGACCAGCCCCAGGGCGGTGCCGGCGGAGTCCACCGCGTAGACGGGGAACCAGAAGGTCGGGCCGAGGGTCTCGGTCGCCCGGTAGGGGTGCGACGGATAGTCCGGAACCGGAGGGGCGCCACCTCCGGTATCGGCGGGGCGCGGCACCGCGGCGGATGGCTCGAGCCAGGCCGCCGGGTCGAGCGGGATGGTGGCCAGGTCGTAGCCGGCTCGCGAGTAGGTGACGAAGAGGAGCGTCTTCCCGTCCGGGGAGATCCTGGGCTCGAAGGCGCCGCTCTCGACGTTGGTCACCTGACGGATCGCCCCCGAGCCGTCCCAGGCATAGACGTCGTAGATGCCGGTGCGCTCCGACGAGAAGAAGAGCCAGCGGCCATCCGGCGACCAGCAGGGGCCGGTGGCGATGGCGTCCTCGTCGGTGACCTTCCGCAGCGACCCGTCCTCGAGCACGACGATGTCGCGGCGCCCACCCTCCTGCAGCTCGAAGGCGATGCGCCTCCCGTCGGGCGAGACCGCGGGGGAGAAGATCTGCGCGCCCGGGCGCGCGAAGAGCGTCTCCGGCGGGCCGCCGTCGAGCCGCACCCGCCGCAGGGCGTGCTCCCCGCCGCCGGTCCGGGCCACGTAGACGGCGGCGCCGTCGCCGGGCCAGAGCTCCGGGTCCGTGGCCCGCTCGCCCCAGGTGACCCTTCGCCGCTCCCCGGTGTCGAGATCGGCCAGATAGAGGTCATCGTAGATGCGGTATTCGCGGTGCACGTCGCTGGCGGCCACCAGGGCCAGCCCCGGCCCGAGCATCGCCAGCGTACCGTTGCCCTCGACGGCCGCGGCCCGGCCCAGGTCGCGCCCGTCGGCGGTGACGCGGCGCAAGCCCGGACGCTCGTCGAGCCCCTGGTCGAAGTAGGCGACCACGGTGCCGTCGGGCGACCAGCGGGGGTGCTGCACGAAGGCGCCGCGCCGGGTGAGGAGCGCGGGCGCGGTCACCGGGCGGCCCCGCACCTCGGCGAGCTGCGCCTGGTACCTCTTCCGCAGACCGACCTCCATCTCCGCCCAGAGCCGGTCCAGGGACTTCCCGCCGAAGTGACGGCGCGACAGGGTGTTGAGCAGGTAGGGCCAGACCTGGTCTCCCTGATCCTGGATGAAGTCGGCGATGGCCCCGTCGCCGTACCGCTCGCGCAGGAACGCCATGAAGCGCCCGCCCAGCAGGTACCAGAGGTGCCCCCCGGGCCAGTCCAGGGGCTGGTTCGAGACGTCGTCGATGCGGAAGAGCCCGGGTCCCTCCATCACCGCCGCGCGGGCGTACATGTCGAAGAGGGCGCTGGAGTTCCGCCCGGCGCCCGGGCCCGACTCGTCCAGCACCGCCAGCCCCTCGATCATCCAGGGCGGCAGGACGCCGTTGGGGACGAAGACCTTGCCGAAGATGCTGTTGGCGGCGCGGGGGATGCCGCCGATGGTGTCCATGTGCAGGATGTGGACGTACTCGTGCGTCACCAGGCTCTGCACCCAGTCGCGGTAGTCGTTCAGGACCGAGAGCGACTCGGGGGGGACCGCCTGCAGCCGCACGATGTCGTAGGGGACCACCGTGGCCGAGCCGTTGGCGTCGTCGACGTCGTCGGAGAGGACGAGCTGCGTGCGCTCCTCCGGAGCGTGCCGCAGGATGGGAACCAGCCGGGCGTGCGCCTGCTCGGCGGCCCCGGCGAAGCGGCGCGCCAGGGACTCCTCGCCCTCGTGGAAGTGGAGCTGGAAGTGCGGGGTCTCCAGCGTGCGCCATTCGTGGCGGGGGTCGTAGGAGGACTGCGCCGAGGCCGGGCGCGCGGAGAGCAGGGCGGTGGCGAGGACGGCGGCGGCGGCCGCGCAGGCTGACCGGGTCATCGCGGAGGGATCGCCCTCCGGGCCGCCCGGCGCTTGACCCTGGGGGTGGCCGGAGCCCGGTCCCCGCCGGGGACGCGCTCGCGCAAGAACTTCTCCACCCGGAGCTGCACCAACTCCGGGTGCTCGATGGGGCCGACGTGAGTGCCGCCCGGTAGGACCAGGAGCTCGCAGGCGGGGATGGCGGCGTGCATCCGCTCCGATAGCCAGAGTGGAGTCCAGGTGTCCTTCGCGCCGGCCACCACCAGGGTGGGGACGTCCACGTCCTTCAGGTGGTCGGTGGCGTCGTGCGCCGCGGCGACGGACATCATGCGCGCGAAGAAGACCGGATCGAGCCGCGACACCTGCTCGAGGTAGGGAAGGAGATCCTCTCGCCGGACCAGGGATCGGTTGACCTCCAGGGCGCTCCCGACCTGGTAGACGATCTCGCTCGGCACGACCTTCTCGAAGATCAGCCGCGCTGCCGCCGGGAAGGTCTCCACCAGGTACTTCAGGACCGGAAAGGCCCGGGCGAGCCAGGGCTGGTCGTGGAAGGTGTCGAGCGGGCGGCCCGGGCTCCCGCAGACGAGAAGCAGTCCGGCCACGCGCCCGGGGGCGGCCCGGTGCGCCTCCAGGCAGACCTGCACCCCCATGGAGTGGCCCGCCAGGACGGCGCGCTGCTCGCCGGCGGCGTCGAGCACCGCCAGGAGGTCGTCGACGCAGTCGAGGACCGAGACTCGCGCCGGGTCCCGCGGCATCTCGCTCCGCCCGTGGCCGCGGTAGTGCCAGCGCAGGACCCGGCGCTGGCCGGCGAGCGCCGGCTCGAGGTACTTCCAGACGAAGCCGGAGCAGGCGATGCCGTCGGTGAGCACCACCGCGGGCGAGCCGCGGCCGCGGGACCGCCACCAGATGCGGGTCCCGTCCCGGCCGGCGGTGTGGCTCTCGTTGGGCTCCATCGGACTTTCCGCGCATGGGCGCGTGCGGGATCCTAGAACAGTGGCGTAGACTGCGGCAAACGGAGGTTCTGGAGGCGATGTCCGAGGCAGGCGCGGCGGAGGAGGCTCACGAGGTCCACGAGCGTGCCCACCACCTCGGCGCCCATGTCCGGGGCCAGGCGGCCAGCGCGCGTCGCCTGACGGCGTCGCTGGCGGTGGTGAGCGCCATCATGGTGGCCGAGGTGGCCGGCGGCTGGATCTCCGGGTCCCTGGCGCTCCTCTCCGACGCCGGGCACACGCTCACCGACGCCGCGGCCCTGGCGCTGGCGCTCTTCGCCATCCACTTCGGGTCGCGCCCGGCCGACGACAAGCGCACCTTCGGTTTCCGGCGCGCCGAGGTGCTGGCGGCCCAGATCAACGTCGCCACCCTCGTCGGCCTCACCGGCTGGATCGTCTTCGAGGCCGTCCACCGGCTCGAGAGGCCGCACGCCGTGGTCGGCTCCGGCGTCATGGCGGTGACGGCCATCGTCAGCATCGCGGGCAACGGGACCATCCTGGCGCTGCTCCGCGGCGACCCCGGCGTGAACGCCCGCTCGGCCTTCCTCCACGTGCTCGGGGACGCGGTCGCCTCGGTGGCGGTGCTGGCCGGGGCCGGGGTCATGGCCTTCCGGCCCGACATGCAGTGGATCGACCCGGTCCTCTCCCTGGGCATCGCCCTCCTCATCCTCTGGGGCGCGTTGCGCCTCATCCTCGAGATCACCGACATCCTCATGGAGGCTGTGCCGCGCCACCTGGAGCTCGCCGGCGTCAGCCGGCTCATGGAGCGCACCGCCGGCGTGGTGGCGGTCCACGATCTGCACATCTGGACCATCTCCAGCGGCCTCTATGCCCTCTCGGCGCACCTGGTGGTGCGGGGAGCGTCCGTGGGGCACAACGACGAGATCCTCACGGCGGTCAAGACGCGGCTGCGGCAGGAGTGCGGCATCGACCACACCACCCTCCAGATCGAGTCGGACGCCTACGCCCACGTCCACGACGTCCACACTCACTGAGGGGAGTCGTTGAGCGAGCCCATCCTGGCCTGGCGCCCCACCAGCGCCGTCGAGCGGCTGGCGCCGCGCAGCCAGGCCTGTCCGCTGTCGCTGCGCGACGTGCTGGCCGGGCTGGGGCCGTATGGCATGCGGCTGCCCATCGTCCTCGCGCCGTTGGCCGGGGTGGCGCGGGCGGCGCTGCTCGCCGCCGTGCAATGGCGCACCGCCCTCGCCGTGGCGCTGCCGCCGGGGGCGGCGCCCGAGCCCTGGTTCGAGGCCGTCACCCGCGCCGCCGACGAGGTCGCGCCCCGGCTCCCCATCTGCCTCTCGGGGGAGGTGAGGGTACCGGGGGGATCGGAGGAGGAGCTGGAGAGGGCCTGCGCCCTCTCCTGGCGTCTGGTCGAGGGTGGGATCACCCACCTGGCGGTCGACCTCGAGGCGCTGCCGCTGGGGGAATGGACCCGGGCC
>Ga0153916_10004162_pt1 | contig 10887 bp, 17 predicted proteins | sample Opewatmetagenome_FD_109642 | JGI IMG/M metagenome (GOLD analysis project Ga0153916, IMG submission 109642) | Freshwater wetland microbial communities from Ohio, USA - Open water 3 Core 3 Depth 4 metaG | ecosystem: Environmental > Aquatic > Freshwater > Wetlands | place: USA: Ohio, Lake Erie...
AAAAGATCTGCCGCCCTCCAACAACCAAACCCATCACCAGAAGCGCTCCAAAAAGCATACAGAGCACAGCAGAGGTTCATAGAAGAGGAGGCAGCCAAGATCCTAGAGGGAGATAGGAGGTTTAGTCTCCCACCAGACCCATCCAAAACACACAGATGGCTCATCAAGGTAGGATCAAGAGACATGTGGTTCATGGACCCAACCCAAACCACCAACTACGCTACCGGCTTCCCAAGCCAAAACCCACTCTACTACATCAACCACTTCCTATACCACAGCCAACACCTACTAAACCACGTCTTCAAAAGCCGTATAGATTTCACCATCCTGGATACACAAGCAACAGACGGAATGATCCACGAGATCTCCGTAGTAAAGGCTCAACCATTTGGACATCGACTAGGTACAGTGCCGGTCGATCTAGTTGGCGTAGACAGCCCAGAGAAGTTAGGTAGAGCGATCAGGCTGGCTTGGGCAAATGAGCAAGATAAAGAAGGCACAGAAGAAGTGCTGGCGGCAAACCAGGATTTTTTCCTCCCTCAAAAAATGAAAGATACCGTGCAGGACAAGCAAAAAGAAGCATTAGGTCGGTTTATACAGGAAGCAACTGAAGCAGGCCATGGACCAGATGCTCAAGAGGTAGAGGCGCTACTGAATAAATGGAAGCAGTAAGACACTGTCGCGCATGCTGGGTTTAGGTAGATGCGACATTAGATAGGGCGGATCCACTTCAACACAGATGAGTTGCTGTGTTGAGAAAAAGAGCAGCAAAAGCGTGGTTTAGCTGCTTGTGGTGTAGAGTAGAGACAAAACTACACAAAGAAACACAGAAGAAGCGTCATACGGGGTGTGGTGGCGAAAACTGTTGCTTCTGCTGACGCAGGAAGCAGAAACTGTCCGGATTTCTAATCGGGGCCCAGGGCAAACCAAACGGTAGGTTGATTTCGGCCGGGAATCGTTCGGTCGATTTGTTTTCGCCAACCGATCGGTCGGATTGTGTTGAACCGAACGGTCGAAACCCTGCAAATCGACCGCCTGCACCCTAGTTTTTTCCGGTAAAAACCCGCTCCCGTGCGATCCTATAGCGTGTCAGGGCGACGACAAAATGGGTAGGGTGCCGCATAGGCGGGTGGTCGGGGTTTTCCTCGTGGGCGTAAGCCTCGGGGATTTGCTCGGGCTAGCCGTCAAGCCTCGCACCCGATCGGGACCGGGGTAAATCCTTTGGAGCGACACGGCCAGTTTGGCCGTCAAGCCACGGGGTTTCTTTCGGGAAAAACATAGCGTCGTGCGATCCTAGGCGTCGGGGGGACGTGGTAAATCCCCCGAGACTGTGCCACGGCTTTTCCTCGCAATGCGCGGGGGATTTGCCGGGGTGTCAAATAGTCCGCTCGCGGGGTTTTGACCCTGGGTGCGGCGTGGATTTCCCCGTGCTGCCTACGTAGGCCCGATGGGGAGCCATGCCCGAAAACCCAAACGCGATCGGCTCACGGCGGATCGGGGGATTTCCCTCGCACTGTGAAGTGTAGGCGCGTAGCTACACCTGGGGTGCGGGAGAAATCCAACCGCCTAACCGAAACCCCGCACGATTTCCCCGTAGACGCATGCCCGTTGGGTGTGGCGTTGCTGGCGAACGCGAGGAAAACCCCCGGTCAATCAACCGGGTGGTGAGTTAGCGCGTTTCTTTGCAGCAATACGGCGTGGCCCCGAAAGGAAATACCGCAAGAGGCTAGGTGTTATTCCGACTGGTGAGCCGGTATGTGGGAAAGACAAAGGGATTTACCTCCCGGATGTCTCCACAGCCGGTATCCTACAGGCGTAGAGGTGCAGGAATGAACCCTGGCTGGCTTGCGACGAGCAAAACCCGGTAAATCGAACCATAGGTGCGACAATAAAACCCTGGCCTTACAGCCGGGGTGGGAGCATTTCCCTAGTCAATCCGGGTGAGGTGAGGTTTTGTGCTGGCTATGGCTGATGCTGGATCAACAAATCCCGGATTTATCCGGCCTGATGTTGGTTTGGTTGATGCTTGGAGTAATCTCATAACCAGAGGGGCGCACTGTAGGTAGGCGGGAGGAGTAGCCTTTGTTCACCTTGGGAGGAGTTGGCGTAAGCTGACGCGACGTAAGTCGCACCTGACCGAGGCTAAACCGCTATGTCCTCCCACCTACAGATCAGCCTTGATGGTGTCCAGGCGTCAGTAGAGATTTGCTGACGGAGTTGAATGGATCGCACCTGGTAGTCATTGCGGCTGATCTGTAGGTAAATCCTATTGCTTTGTGGATTTAGGTAGGTGGGGAAACCCTGGCGACGAGCCGGGGCCAACTTGTTTGACCTAGATTTGCTTGAAGCAGCAGACATACACCTACACACATACTCGGTCATCGGGGCCGAAGTTTGGGGATTTTGTTTTTTCTAGCGCTAAACCTGTACGCTTGTGTGGTTTCGCACGCTCAACCTAAATTCAACGCACATAGTGGATCACAGGGAACGTGTCTCTTTTTCCCTGGCCTAACCGGCTGGGGGTTTTCCTGTTCCTGAAACAGGGGAGGTGTGTGTGCTTTTCTTTATCTTCGTGGTGTTGCCGGTGGTGTTCTGCTGGCTGATGGTGAAGGGTGAGCCGGTGAAGCCGCCGAGGATCTACCTGGAGGATCCGAACACCGGCGAGGTGATCAGCTTCAGGGCGGAGCGCGTCCTGACGAGGCAGAAGACGCTCAACGGAAGGGGGCACTGATGGAGGCGAAGTTTTGCCCGTTCTGCTCGAAACCCCTTCGTCTGCGCTATCCTGGTGGCGACCCGGAGAATGGTCCGGCCCGGATGCTGTGCCCGGATGATCACCAGTCGATCGAGGAGATCATCGAGGAGAAGGCGCGTCAGCAGGCGTACCAGGAGTACCGCAACATTCTGGAGGAAATCCAGCAGGGCGGCACCGATCCCTACCTCCAGCCGAGCGAGGTGGTGCAGCAGGCGGCCGAGTTGCTGTTGGCGTGGGATGAGCACGTCGATTTGCGCTACGCCGCCTTGTTCGCCGATGACAAGGCCGCCTGCGAGGATTTCCACCCGGAAGATGGCCCGGATCCTCTCGACAACGGGTAGTTGAGCTAAACCGGCTTCTAAACCGCCCTAAAAGCCCCACGATCGACGAACGAGCCCAACATGGCCGTTCCCCCGGATTTTGGAGGTTTGCTCGTCAGGAGCCTCTAAAATCCGCGGAAACGTCAATGTGCAGCCGAACCGATAGGTGCAGGAGGACCGTATGCCGTGGGTTTTGAAAATGAAGACGGCGAAGCGTGGCGAGAGGGAGAGCTACGGCGAGGGGTACGTCTGGCAGGGGAAGAAGAAGGCGCCGAAGAAGGCGCGCAAGATCAGCAAGCCGAAGAAGCCCGCCAAGATGGTCGAAAAAACGGTGGAGGATCCGGATGGCTGGGGCGACGACGTCGTGATGGTCCCGGCGGATAAGGACGCGGCGTGAGGAGCCCCGACATGGGGAAGATCGCGATCTGGGTTGGGTTCAACGTGGTGCTGTTGGCAGGTAGCCTGGTTTATCTCGGGCTGGCTGGCTGACGCGCCGCGTCATCACCCGACCGACCGCGCCGCAAAAGTTTTCCGAAAAAACGCGAGGCGGCGCGATCCGGGAGCGGCGCCAGGATCAGCCGTCTACATTGCAGCGAGATTACCTCCTATCTCGTGATGCTCACTACGAAGCGTAGCGAGTAGATTAGGAAGCACCAGGACCATCAAGACGCACAGAATAACCTAGGCGAGAGTCTAGGGAAAATCGATGTCTTGGTCGAACGAGCAGGCTTGAAAGTTAGTTCGAAAGGACAAGCCGGAGAGTCTGTAATGCCAAGGGGCCGGCTCTAGGCCCAAAGGGAAGGGACACCCATCTGTCCCATCGCTGCCACCTGAAAGTGGCAAGCAAAGGAAGAAACCATGGTTGCGCAGAACAAGACCGCTCCCGCCCCGATCGACCTCAACAACGCCTCGCAGGCGGAGTTGCTGGCGATCATCGAGAAGCAGCGCAAGGAGAACGAGGCTCTCGCTGCGAAGGCGTCGGCGGCCAAGAAGGCGGGGGCGTTCAGCGCCCGCGTCAACGAGCCGGGCAAGAAGAACACCAAGGGCGAGGCCACCAAGGGCGGCAACGTGTCGATCACCGGTCTCGGCCGGTTCCCCGTCACGTTGTACGGCACGCAGGTGATCACGCTCACCGACCCGGAGAACGTCCTCGAAGTGATCACGACGGCCCTCGCCGGCTTCGATCACCTCTCGGTGAAGGAAGGGACGGAGGCCGAGATGGAGAACGCCCGCAAGGAGATGAAGGCCGGTCTCGAAGCCCGCAAGGCGGTCTACACCCGCCTCGTCGAGGCTCTCAAGAAGACCAAGTGAACGAGCGCTGAACGCTCAATCACAACAGGCTGTAGCGTAATACCTACAGCCTGAACCCCAACAGTCCTGATACCCCGCACGGTTTCCCTTCACTCACGTTCAGGGTGTAAGGGCCGCCGTTGCGGGGTTTCTTTTTGCTCGCGAAACGCTCGCAGCAAGTGGGCCAAACCATTTAGCTGGCCGGTGGGAGTAGGGTTGTCGAAACTGCGTCGAGAACGCGGCCAAGACCCTGAAACCGTTTGACCGTCTGATGGTAGTGAGAAAAGAAAGCGCTTTCGACAGGGGTAGTGGTTGGCCCGTGATGAGTAGCCTTCGGCTATAAACTCCAGTGCCAACCTACCCCGATCGAAATCGGTTTCAAAGTCCCCATGCCTCCATCTCCTCTCTTTTGGGCCATGGTTTGATTTTGCCAAGCCGCAGGTATTTTGGCTCAATGCCAGAATCACGGGCAGCAGACCTCAACGACTCTATGGTGGTATTGAGTCTGGCCGCAGTCTGCTGCCATCCCCAAGTTTGAATGCCGGCTGCTATGATGTCAAGAAAAGGCAGAGGCGGCATTGGTGTTGCTGGCGCAACACAGGGCCAAGCTCCAGCAAATCCCGATCCGTCCAGTCTGGCATTTTTAGGTAAGGGTCGTAGCGCTCTCTCAATCGGTTGTGGAGCCAACGACGTTTTTCTTTGGCAGTTTTGAAGACTTTATCTCCTGCCAAACTGTTGCATTCGCTACAGCATGGAACGATTATACTCTTGTGTTCAACTCCGGTTTGAAGCAGCCCGTAAAGGTAGCTCACCGGGTGGACGTGATCTTTCCCATCGGCCGGCTCTCCGCAGTAGTAGCATTGAGCAGCACCGCCACGACGCTGTGGTTTTATGGCGTGATACAGGTGTGATGTAGCGCTTTCAGCGGATTTCCTGGCCGAGTCCATAAATACTTCTTACATCCCAGGACCGCCATGCTCCCCACACCTCCCAAGCCGCGCACCAACACACAAAGAGAGATCGAAGCGGCGATAGTGGACGATTTGGTGCTGGCGGATGCTGGACACTGGATCATCCCTGAAAGAAAATCAGCCAAACTTCCTCATTCGATCGGCTTTCGGTTTGGGCTGGGAGAGCAGGTCTGGCTGACCAGGTGGGGCGCCGGCATCGGCAACCGTGGGGTTCACGCCTACAGGATCAACTACTGCCGGGATGATAAATGCCCCGGCTGGCGCGGCTATCGTGGGGTCTGGTGCCCCCACTGCGAAATAACCTCGAAATAACTCACAACCCATCAGGAGGGCATCATGTCGAAGCAAAATGTCTTGGAAGCCAACATCTACACCAAGCGGGTGATGGAAGCCGCGACCGACATCGGGCTGGCCCGCAAGACGGTGGTGCTGGTGGCGGACGAGACGGGCAAACTGGTCAAGCAGGAAACGGTCCTGCCGGGTCCTCGCTGCCGGGTGCGGTTGGTGTCGACGCGGGAGTTCAAGGTGCTGCACCACCACGACAAGGTGTTGAGTGGCGAAATCTGTGTCCAGGGCTCGCAAAACAATCGTGCTCTTTCGGACAAGTGGTTGGGGCTCACCCCTGTCTGGAGGAAGCAAGGGGACTACGAAGTCCTGGGAGCGATCCTCGACGAGCGAGGCAGCAAGATCAACTTCGAGCTGCTCGACGACTCCTTCGAGACGCCCGGTGCGGCTGGTCCGGCTGAGTAGCCAATCTCACATAACAACAGAGGTAAGTGTTCTGCTTTCCCTGCTGCATCAAATCCGAACCTCGGCCAGGGGGAAGGTTTGATGCACCAGATGAAAATCGAACGGAGATTCCATGACTGCCAAGCAGGTGAAGTTCAGCGAAATCCAGGTGGGAGATGCGTTCTTGGTTTCCCACAAGATCGAGATCGAAGTTCATGTGGCGGTTCGGGTGAAGGAGGGCATCAAGGCGATCACCGGGCCCGTCAGTGGCCAGACCATGGAGTTGAGTCTGCTGGACCTCGCGATGCTGAACTGGTCATCTGGCAACCTGATCTTCTCGGTTGTGGGGAACCGGTCCATCGCGGAAACCTGCCAGCATGTCGGGGAGCCGGTGCCGCAGTAAATCCTCAACTAATCCAAGGAAACCCCGCCATGAACGCCATGACGACCCAGCAGGCTCTCGCTCTCCTCAACGCCCGGCTGTTGGCCGGGGAGCAACTCTCGCTGGCCGAAATGCAGCAAATGCGGGATTTGCTGTTCAAGCTGCACCATGCTGTGCCGATCGTCCACCTGGAGACCGAGCGGTACATCGCGCTCTGCTGTGCGTCGAACGGGTTTTTCGTTGGTGGCAGGACCACAACCGATATCAAGCAGGCGAACTGCCAGGCTTGTCTGGCCGAGCAACGGCGGCTCGCTGAAATCCCGTTGACGCCGGAGCGGTTCAAAGCGGGAGATGGGTTCGACTAAATCAAACCAGGAGGAACAGCATGAGCCCCTACAGCACCCTGATCATCCAGGCGTCTGAAGCAATCAGCCGCATCATCGAGCGGCTGCCTGTCTGCACGAACGCGCAACTGGATATGTGCATCGAAGCGGTGCAGGACTGGCTGGACCCGGTGGAAAACACCAGGGCGGCCAAGATCCAGGCGATCACCGACAAAATCCAGGACACCGCCCTGGATGATGTCTACAGCCACCACTACGTCAACAAGAGGATGGAAATCCTCTCGGACCAGATGGACTGGCTGTTCAAAGAGGAAAGCCTCAACAACTTCATCGTGAAGCCGGACGAGTCGCCGTGACCCGTCCTCAACAGGAAGTTCTGGGGGAGTTTCTCCAGAATAATCCCAACGCAAAGATCGTTGGTGAGATCAACGTGATTTCATCCCGCACCGGCACGAAAGAGATGCTGGTGTTCAGCGTTCAGGAAAAGGTGGAGGGTGTGGTGAAAACCCGCTCCGCCGTCCTGTTCTGCAACAAGCAGTAGGCATCGTCGTCAACCCAGGAGGAAGCAATGACCGAGAACGAAAAGAAGAATCCCCTCGCCGATCTCTCGTTCGACGAGTTGGTCCAGTTCGATCCGGTGGACATCGTCGAGAAGGCGCGGGCGGATGGGATGCTCGAGGATCCGCAGGTGAGCAGGCTGGGCATGCTCGGCCTCTTCGCCGCCAAGCAGAGCGCCATCAACAAGAAGATGGAAGAAACCGGCGACATCAAGTTCGGCTCCAACATCGACCAAGCCCTGGCCGTGGCGAAGTCGCTCGGCTTCGAGATCGTCCGCGATTGGGCTTTCCAGGGGCACGAGAGCGACGGCTCCTTCAAGGAGGAGAAGGACGCGGCCTACTTCGTCCCCAAGGGTCAGATGTTCACTGATCGTCTGATCCTCCTCAAGTCGCCCGACCCGATGATCCTGCTGCTCGAAACCTACTGGGGCGGGATCAGCGTCAACACTGCTCGCCTGCACTTCGCCGGCGAGTTCGGCGATCGCTCCAAGAAACCCTACGGTCTCTCCGGCATGAGCGGTAATGTGGGGGTTTGGTACGCCGACGTGCGCCAAGCCTTGAAGCACATGGTCGGGCTCCTGCGGAAAGACTTGAAGTTCTGCCCCCGCTGGCGCGAGATCGAGGATCGCGTTTTCGGCTTCTACCTCCGCAACTACCAGGAGTGGAAGACGGCGGATAATGGTGAGGGCATCGAGAGCGCCCGCATCCAGGAGTTGCCGCAAGAGATCAAGGACATCATCGGCGCCTCGTAGTCTTCTCACGAGGAAACCCTAGGGGATACGTATGCTCGACCCCGTGCACCCGTAATCGGTGCCCAGATACAAGTAGATTATTCAACACGGATCAGTTTCGCCTAACATCCCACGGCAAAATGCGGAAAGCAGAGGAATAACCAAGATGTTGGATTGTTAGACAGCGCCCCTGGTTGGTGGCGCTAATGGCAAAGGGATAGAAATCCCCGGTCGACAGGCCGAAATCACTAGCGTTTCCTCATCGCTCCGCTCCGAGGACGATGAACTGGTGGGTTTGCCCGGCGCAACCTAACGGAGCCACAATAGAGTAAATCAGACAAACACTACCTTAACCCCATACCGGCCGGATGGTGGAGCAGTAGAGGTTTGCTGGTTTATTTGAGTGGCTCTAATCCCACCCACAACCTACATCCCGAAACCCTCATCTTGTGGTGTGGGTTTCGGGCTTTCTTTTTATCCCTCCTAACGCCAGGGCGGATAAACAGAAAGAAGGCACCATGCACCGTCCCCACCATCTCAAGACCGAAGCCGAGTTGTTCAGCGTGCTGTTCTTCGCTGGCGCCGGCCTCGTCCTGATCACATTCTTGCTGGCGATGAGCCGGTAGAGGAAGGGCGACAAGATGAAAATCTCCCCGCCAGATCATTTTCGCCTGTGCGCTCTTCCTCACTCACTGCCCGCCATCGTGATGGCCAGTCCGACCGAGGAAGAACGGGCCTACTTGAAGATGGCGCTGGCCGGCAGTCAGATGGACGATCCCTTCTACCAAGCCCGGCAGAAGGCAAATCCCTTCCTCCAAAGCGATCATCCCCATTACGTCCTGATCGAGTTCTGGACGGGTGATCGTGAAGCCCACATGGCCTACATCCGGTTCCTCAACGATAACTTCTACAAGACAATCGACGAGTGGAAGAGTTGGGGTCCCGACACCATCAAAGAGTTTGCTGAAAGGTAGGGTTAGATCGACATGGACAAGATCACTCGCGAGACGCTCACGCCGGCTTTCATCTTGGAGCTTTTCAAGAAGCACGGGATGAAGCCGATGGCGGGGCAACTGATGCCGCAGCAGTTGATCGGGATGGGTTCGTTCGGATGCTGCGGCATGGGTGTGGTGGCGCTGGAGCTGGGAGCCGGCGACTGCAAAACCGTCTACGAAACCCGCAAGATCATCGAAGAAGCATTCGGCGTGGATTTTGTGGATGATTTCGAGTGCGGCTTCGACGACGCGATGGCTGACGAGCAGCAAGGGGAGCCCTATCACGCCACCGAAGGCTACACCAAAGGCTGGCTCTGTGGTCAGGTGGCGGCCGAACTTCTCAAGGATTGAGGAAATCCACCAAGGAGAGCCGGATGAAGGTCCACATGCACAAGAGGGACGGCAGCCTCCTCAACACGAGCGGCAAGCCGACCGAGTCGATCGACAGCCTCAACCAACTGGTGCGGCTGTGTCGGGATCCGAACCCCGATGCCAAGATGGAAAAGGAAGCGCTGCTGGATCTCCTCAAGAACGGCGGCAACGTCGGGGTGAGCGGGGATGCTTCCTGGGTGGCGGTTCTGGTCGTTGATGGGTGAGACCCCCCACGCAGGTAAATCCAGGAGGCAACATGAAGGGATTTGACCTCGCCCATGGTGAAGGCGCGACCGCAAGGTTGCTCCTTTTGCTCAAGGAAGGAAAACCCTACAGCATCGTCGCCGAAGCCTTTGGCATCACGAGGCAGCGCGTTGGGCAACTCGTGGCGGAGTTGAAGAAATCCGGCTACTTGTCGGAGGATTTTGCCGCCAGCGTCATTCAGAGCAGGCTGAAGGTCTACACGATCTCGCCCCGACTGGCCGAAGTGATCAGTCGACTGGATGCGCTTGGTGTGGTGGCGAAGCCGAAATACATCAGAAGGGTGCCAAGCAGCAGGGTTTTGCTTGCAGGTGGGCGCTCGATCTTCGTCTCGGCTACCGAACGGCCCCAGTGCACGAATGGGTACGGCGAGTATTTTGCTCCAAGGTTTTTCCGCCCGTCGAGTTTGCCCCGGCACGACTTCTACGTAGTATCGACACCTCGTGGCTGGTTTTGTTTTGCCGCTGCCGAGGTTGGTACGGGCTACATCTACATCCCGGTTCGCGGAGACTTCGGCCGATGGGCAGGCTGCCACGAGGCTTGGAGCAAAATCAGCATAGCATTGATGTAGGAGGCGCGATGTTCAGGGTTTACCTCACCAACTTTGGCTACTTCCACCAGGAGGAAGCCAAGACGATCAAGCGGGCCAAGGAAATCTGCCAGAAGATCGGGTTCGAGTGCAGTGTGTTGCGGTATGATGAGTTGATCGCAACCTACAGCCCGCTGAATGGCTGGTGCATGCAGAAGGCGCCGACCGGCATCTGCACCTCCCTCACCTCCACCGCTCAACACAGCCACCACAGAGTTTTCTACTCCTACGCCACGCAGGAGTGGAACATGTGGGATGCGATCAAGCAGCTCGACCCCTTCCAGCAAATCCCCAAGCCGTAGTTGAACCTCTAGGCGCTAGGGACAGTCCCGTGTAAGCCGGGACCGGTAGGAAATCCGCTTCCTATTGCTCCGCTCTAACCTAGGGGGCAGGAATAGTTGGAACGTCCCGACTATCTTGCTTTCCGAAGCGTAGGTGGTTTTCCTTTACCATTTACGCCCATCAGGACTTCTGCCGCCAATGGCGCTCTAGCGGTTGGTTCGCCAGCCGACGAATGAACGGTGCCACCGGGAAACCTCTTGCCTGTTGAAATCTCCGGGATTTCAGCGGGGTTCAAGGTTATCTAAATCCCGA
>Ga0153916_10004163_pt1 | contig 10887 bp, 8 predicted proteins | sample Opewatmetagenome_FD_109642 | JGI IMG/M metagenome (GOLD analysis project Ga0153916, IMG submission 109642) | Freshwater wetland microbial communities from Ohio, USA - Open water 3 Core 3 Depth 4 metaG | ecosystem: Environmental > Aquatic > Freshwater > Wetlands | place: USA: Ohio, Lake Erie, Old...
GGAAGTCCGGGAGGCGCTCGAGTCCCAGGACCTCTTTTTCATCCCGGGAAACAAGATCGCCGCCCTCGAACGGGAGTTTGCCGCGAAATACGGCGTCCGGCACGCCGTGGCCACGACGTCCGGGACGGCGGCCGTTCACATGGCCGTGGCCGCGCTCGGCGCCGACCCGGGCGGCGAGATCATCACCTCGCCCGTGACCGACTTCGGCACCGTGGCCGGCATCATTTACCAGGGCCTCATACCGATTTTCGCCGACTGGGCGCCCGGCACGTTCAACATGGGCGCGGCCGAAGTCGAGAAGAAGATCGGTCTCCGGACGCGCGGCATCATCGCCGTCCATCTTTACGGCAATCCATGCGATCTCGACACGCTCGCGGCCATCGCCTCCCGCCACAGGATCCCGCTCATCGAGGACTGCGCCCAGGCCTACTGCACCCCGTACAAGGGCCGGTGGGCGGGCGCGATCGGCGACATCGGCACGTTCTCCATGCAGCAGAGCAAGCACCTGCCGACGGGCGAAGGCGGCATGTGCATCACCAATAATGAGGATTACGCGCGGACGATGGCGCTCTTCCGCGATAAGGGCTGGCAGAACCGGGCCCAGATGGGACCCCGCACCTACACCCTGCTCGGTCTCAACTACCGGATGAATGAGCTCACCGGCGCCGTGGCCCGGGCACAGCTCCGGAAGGTCGAGGCCGTGGTCAAGGCGATGACGCGCCTCGGTAACCGGCTGACTGACTTCATCCGCGACATCGACGGCGTTTACTCTTGTCCCGTGACACCGGGCGGCGAGCACTCCTACTGGCTTTATGCTTTCCGGGTGACAGGATATGACGCGCAGGAATTCGTCAAGGCCCTCCAGGCCGAGGGCATCCCGGCCAACTGGGGCTACACCATCACGCCGATTTATACCTGCGCCGACGCGCTTGCGGATAAGAAAACATTCGGCAGCACGTCTTATCCGTTCGACTCGCCTTACTACGGCGGCTCGATCGAATACCAGCCGGGGCTGTGCCCGGTGGCCGAGCGCGAGCTTCTCGAGACCGGGACGCTTCGCTTCTACGAGAACTGGAGTGAGGCGGACATCGCTACCGTCGCCGCCGCCTTCCGCAAGGTCGCGGCCGGGCTGCCCAGGACGCGATGACGGGGTCTGGGGACTTCTTTTCTGTCGGCGCGGCCAAAATCGAGATCACGCCGCCCCTGGAAGTCCCATACCTGAGCTTCGCGCCGCGCCACCGGGCGTTCGCCGCAGTCCACGATCCCCTCTTCACGCGGGCGCTCGTCGTCTCCGACGGGCAAAGACGCGGGGCAATCATCAGCGCCGAGGCCATCGGGTTTATAAACTCGGTCCTGGGCGAGGGCCGAAATTTCACGGCTGAAGTGCGGAGCGAGGTCGAGCGGCGGACGAACATCCCGGCCGACGCCGTCATGCTTACCGCGGCCCACGTTCACTCGTCCCCTGACTCGATCGATATCCGGCCGCTCCGGGGGTCACCGGCCGGCGCGGCGTGGCTCGAGGGGCTCATCGGGAAGATGGGATTGGCGGCCGAGATGGCCCAGCGCAACGCGTTCGAAGCGACGCTCGGCATCGGCCAGGCCGAATTCCCCAGGTATTCCAGAAACCGCCGCGGCGAGGATTGCCTGGACAATCTCGTGACCGTTCTTCGTTTCGAATCGCCGGATAAGAAGCGCCGGATTTTGATCGTCAATTACGCCTGCCATCCGGTCATCGTCCAGGCCCAGGACAGGATCTCGGCGGACTATGTGGGCGTCATGGCTTCGAGGCTCGAGAACAAGGTCCCGGGGCTCGAGGCGTGTCTTTTTCTCCAGGGCGCCTGCGGCGACATCAATCCCTGGATCGATGACACCAGGGACTTCGCGGATGTTATGAGAATGGGGACGGCGCTCGCCGGCAAGGTCACTGAGATTATCGGCGTGATCTCCTCGAAGGAGCAACTTTCCGAGCCCGTTCTTGTCGCACCTGCCTCCGAGAGCCTGGAACTCCCCTCCCGCCCGCTGCCCACACCGGGGGAGGCCAAGTCGCTCGCCTCCGGTGATAACCGGATGTGGCTCGGCGATGAGCTGGCGGAGCGGCTCCGCGAAGGGCAAAGAGCCTATTCCTCTGAATTGCAGATCATCCGGCTCGGGAACGCGGCCCTCGCCGGCATCCCGGGAGAGCCGTTTTGCCGCATGGGAAAAGCGATCCGTGAGATGGCGTGGCCGCTCACCGGCATTCCCGTCGGCTATGCCAACGGCTACGTCGGCTACATCGTCCCGCCCGAATCCTGGGCGCGAGGCGGCTACGAGGTCGATCCCGGTCCCTGGTCCAAGGTCGCCCCCGAAAGCCACGCCCTCATCCTCGACGCCCTGGGCGGTCTGTTCGCCCAGATCTGAGCCTAGCGGTTTTCGCGACTGCCGTGCGTCGGGCGCGCATCGAGCGGATGTCCGGGGAGACGCAAATTCAACATATCTCGTCTTCCCGGCAATCCCAGCCCAGATTCTCGCCTCTTCAGAGTCGCGTTTGCGGCACGCTGAGATTGCCTTTTGTCCCTTCTGGTAATATTATACGCTATATACCGTCTTAAGTGGGCAGGCGGTCATGAAGTGCCCGAAGTGCGAATCGGTTAATCCGGAAACTTCGCATTTTTGTGCCGATTGCGGCACCCAGCTCATCCTCCCCGACAAATCTCCCCTCACCAAGACAGTTCTCTCCGAGAAACAAACGAGGCCGGCCGCTGTAGGAAATATACTCAAAGGAAAGTACAGGATCATCGAGGAACTGGGGAAAGGAGGAATGGGGGTCGTCTTTAAAGCCGAAGATATAAAGCTCCGGCGCACGGTCGCGCTCAAGTTCTTGCCGCCCGACTTGACCCGCAATACGTCAGCTAAGGATCGCTTTATCCAGGAGGCCCAGGCGGCTTCCGCCCTTGACCATAATAATATTTGCACTGTTCATGAGATCGACGAGACGGATGAAGGCCAACTTTTTATCGTCATGTCCTTTTATGAGGGGAAAACCCTTAAAAGCGGGATCGAGAACGGCCCGCTGCCGATCGACAGGGTCGTCGACATCGCTCTTCAAGTCGCCCGAGGCTTGGCCAAAGCCCATGAGCACGGCATAGTCCATAGAGACATCAAGCCCTCCAACATCATGCTGACCGAGGACGGGGTGGCCAAAGTCGTCGATTTTGGCCTCGCCAAGCTGGCCGGCCAGACCCAACTCACAAAGACCGCCACCACGATGGGAACGATCTCCTATATTTCCCCCGAACAGGCGCGCGGCGGGAAGGTGGATCACCGCACCGATATCTGGGCCTTCGGTGTGACGCTCTATGAGATGATCACGGGCCAGCTTCCTTTCCGCGGAGAATATGAACCCGCCGTCATTCATGCCATCTTGAATGATCAGCCCAAGCCGATCCGAAATCTGAGGGCAGATGTCCCGACGGAACTGGAAAAGATCGTCGAACTGGCGATGAACAAAGAGGCGGGAAAACGGCCCCAGCAGGTTCATGAAATCGTGGGTGCCCTGGGCCTGCTCGAGAAGAAGATTGAATCCGGGCGCCTGATTCCGGCGGCACAAGAGCTCGCCCAGCGCCATAGAAGGAAAAAATACCGGCTCATCGGTCTCGCCATTCTGGCGATTTCCCTCGCTCTGGCGGCCATCTTCCTCTGGCAGCGGTCCCGGTCACGACAGGCTGAAGGTGTGATGGCCCGTTTGCGTCCTGCGGCCGAGGCTCGCCTATACGATGACGTGGCCGAGATCATGGGCGCCTCCGGACTGCGGCTCGGGGACATCAGGGATGAGAAATTGTCGCAGATGGTGTCCGGAAGCTTGTCGATCGAAAGCCTGCCCCCGAAAGCCGAGATCGCTTATGCCCGGGTCCGGTCGAAACCTGAAATGAGCCTGGGAATTTCATCCGGCGCGGGCCGGACTCCCCTGCGCGGCTTTCCCCTCGTCGCCGGCGAATATCAGATCACCCTGGCCCTTGCGAACATGAACTCCCTGAAATTTCTCGTCGAAGTGAAACCCGGCGAAGCCCTCCAGGTCCATCGCACCCTTGTCAAAACATCAAGAGATCTGACTGGTATGGTGATGGTCGATAAAGGGATGTCTCAAAACAACGTGGAAATCCCGGCCTTTTTCATCGATCAACATGAGATCACCAACGAGGAATATTTCCAGTTCGTGTCCTCCGGCGGCTATCGCGAAAAGGGATTCTGGACTAATCCCATCATCATCAACGGCCTGCCCATTTCCTGGGAGCAGGCCATGAAAAGCCTCGTCGATAAGACCGCGATTCCAGGACCGCGATACTGGTCCGAGGGGAAATATCCAGACGCCAAGAAAGACCATCCCGTGGTGGGCATTTCCTGGTACGAGGCGATGGCTTATGCGCGCTGGGCGGGAAAAGAGCTCCCCACCTGGGACGAGTGGTGGCTGGCTGCGCTCGGAGGAACGGGCCGCACCTTCCCCTGGGGGGATGACGTCAAGTCGTCATCGCAGCGCGCGAACTTCGGGTTGAAGGGCACGCAGCCGGCGGAATCATATCCCTTAGGCGTCAGTCCGTTCGGCGGCTACGACATGGCCGGCAGCGTCCGGGAATGGCTGCGCGATTCGAGATCGACGGCGGGCCTGCGGACCGTAGTGGGCGGATCATGGGCCGATTCATCCTATATGTTTGAAGCTTCTCATGCGGAGTTCTTCGGCGCGGATTCCGCTAGCGATTATATCGGCTTTCGCTGCGTGAAATCTGCTTCTTCTAACCGGGATAAATAAGGAGGCGCAGACCATGGGATATCCATTCCGTCTGGTCATCGTGATAAGCCTCGTGATGCTCGTGCCCCTTTCGGCTGCCCCGCAAGAGGCCAGGCCGGTCTGCAAGTGGCTGGAAAAGCCGGTCGACGATCAGACGTTCCAAACCTTCCGGGATTTCTTTGCTTATGACCGTCACTTGCCGTTCAAGACGCAGTCCCTTAAGGTCAGCGAATCCGAGGGGATCAGAAGCGAACATTTTTCTTTCCAGAGCACGCCCGGCGAACAGCTTTTTGCCAACCTTTATCGCTCCGCCGGGGCGGACTTCAAGAAGGTTCCCGCGATAATCTTCCTTCATGGAGGCGTGGCGGCGGGAAAAGATGGGCCTGGCTGCGTGCGCCTGTCCGAAACGTTCACCCGGGCCGGTTGGGCGGTGCTGGCCATAGACATGAAATACTTTGGCGAACGGAGCACGGACCTATTGACGTCATTCACTGAGAAGGAGAAGCACGATCGGCTTTACAATAATTCCCCCTTGTTTCTGGAGTGGGTGATCCAGACCGTCAAGGATGTTCGGAGATCAATCGATTTCCTCGTCGACGAGGTCGGTATTAATCCCCGGCGCATTGTGCTCGTCGGTTTCTCCCGAGGAGCGACGATGGGGGCCATTGCCGGCGGGATCGAGCACCGGCTGGCCGCAACGGCACTGCTTTACGGCGGGCATTTCGACGCTATGGAAACAGAACATCTGCCGGCCGCTTGCCCGGCCAACTACATCGGCCGCATCAGCCCGGGTGCATTGCTCATGGTCAATGCCACTCAAGATACCGATTTTATCCGGGAGACTTCCGTGCTGCCGCTCTATGGCCTCGCCCAGCCTCCCAAGAAAATAATCTGGACTGAGGGCGGACACGGAATACTCACCGATGAAGCTCGCTCGCAGATATTGCAGTGGCTCCAGGAAATGGCCAAGTAGCCGGAACGGGATGAGGCCGGGATCGTCGCGCGTGGGCGCCACCAATCAAGAGAATGGAACGCGTGAATTACGAAGGGAAGAATTTCGAAGTTAAATTCCTGAAGGCGGTCGACGCCGGCCGGAAATAGAAACCAATCTCTCACTGGCTGGGGAACGTCCAGAACGAAAACCAAACCGCGGCGGGATCAGCGGTCAGCCGTCAATGAACATAGGTCTCCCGGCGTTCCGGGAGCGCGAGCCGGTTGTATCGTCTGAGCACGTCTCGCAGCCGGCCGTGCGGCAGGGCGATCGCCCGGTGGCCGCTCTGTCCGGTCATCGTCTCCGCCGCGACCAGCGCATTGATGACCGATTCCTCGGTCGCTTGAACGACGGCCGTGAAGACCGGGTCCAGTCGGTCGTTGCCCAGCATCTGTGCTTGGGTCAGGCCGTCCGGCCGGCAGGCGCCGGCATTGGCGGTCGAGAAGGCGATGAACAGATCTCCGGAACCGTTTCCGGATACGGAACCGGTCCGCGCGACGCCCATTGTCACCCGCCGAGCCAACCGTTTCAACTGATGAGGCAGGAGCGGGGCGTCGGTCGCGACGACAACGATGACCGAGCCAAGGTCGGAGGAGGCGCCCGGCAGTCTGGAGTAGGCCGGCGAGTCCGGGATCTCGCGGCCCGCGGGCACACCCGCCACCGTCAGTTGCGAGCGCCCGCCGAAATTGGCTTGAAGCAACACGCCGACGGTATACGCGCCATCGCCCAGCTTGACGGTGCGTGACGACGTGCCGATGCCGCCCTTGAACCCGTAGCAAATCATGCCCGTTCCACCGCCCACGTTCCCCTCGGCAACATGCCCGCCGGCCGCCGTCTCGAGCGCCTGGAACGCGTGCCCGGCCGTGACATGGAAGCCGTTGATGTCGTTGAGCCAGCCGTCCCAGGTCTCGGCGACAACGGGGAGCGACCACCAGTAACCACCGGCGTCTGGTCGGCCTTGATCGACGCGCCACTTGACCACGGCGTCACGAACAACGCCCACGCTGTGGGTATTGGTGATCATGACCGGCCCCTCGAGGAACCCGGACTCCTCGATCCAGGCCGTTCCCGTCATCTCGCCGTTGCCGTTTTGCGAGAACCAGCCGGCGAAGACGGGGATATCCACGGAGCCTTTGCCTCGCGGCAGGACAGCGGTGACGCCGGTGCGCACGGGCCCCTGGCCGACAATCAGCGGGCCCTCGCCCGAAATCAGAGTGGTGTGACCGACTTCGACGCCGGCGACATCCGTGATGGCGTTCAGCGACCCTGGAAGGCCGTCGAACGGGACGCCGATATCCCGAGCCCGGGGCTTCTGGATCGGTGGCGTTGACGCGGAGGCCAGCGTCCAGAAACAACCGACTACGAGCAAAGTGGTCAGAGTTGGGGTCGCGGAACGAACGTTCATTTCATTGACTCTCCTGCAGCGTTGACTAACACTCCCCGTCGTCGGTTAGGAACTCCCTCTCAAATTATGCTGCGTGAATAGATATCCCGGCGACGCTTTCGCCCAAGCCTGTCATCAGGGATGCTAAGTCATCACCTGAATGCGTGTCAATCCGAGCCGGGCAAGGACTTGAAAATCTCACTTCAAGAGTAATACATTGAGGGGGTAGACTTTCATGTCTAAGCTCGACTTCGGCAGCTGGGTGGGATTCATTTGGCTGGTCGCCCTGGTCGGCCATCGCGGGGAGACAACCGCAAGGTGCCGGTTGGCGGTCGACAGCAAGAATCAGGTTCAAGCGGATTCCTTCCTCGCTTCGAAAGCCGGCGACGCCCGCGAAGTCGACGGTATCAAGCTCTGCTGGTGTCCTCCGGGCAGGTTTCGGATGGGCAGTCCGCGAGACGAACCCGAGCGGCGGCCCGGCGAAGATCAGGTTGACGTAACCCTTTCGAAAGGCTTTTGGATCGGCAAGTTCGAGGTAACGCAAGGACAATGGAGACGGGTAGTTGGCGAGTTCCCGGGCCAGTTCACCGCCGGCGAGGGTAACGACTTCCCCGTTTACACGGTCAATTTCGCCGAGGCGGAGGGGTTTTGCCGGAAATTGACTGATCGGGCTCAGGCGTCCGGTGAGCTGCCGAGGGAGTGGGAGTTCCGGCTGGCGACGGAAGCGCAATGGGAATACGCCTGCCGGGCCGGGACCACGACGGCCACTTCGTTCGGTGACGGGCTGAGCAGCAAGCAGGCGAACTTTCAGGGGAAGCCGTACAACGGAGCCGAGAAGGGGCCGTCACTGAAGCGGACCGCCTGCGTCGGCAGCTATCCTGCCAACCCATGGGGGCTTCATGATATGCACGGCAACGTATTTGAGTGGTGCCGGGATTGGTATCACCTGAACCTCCCCGGGGGTGTGGATCCCGACCTGAATTCGGCGAAGAGTTCGGCTTCGAAAAGCGAACACGGCGGGATCTCCCGGGTCCGCCGGGGTGGGTGCTGGGCAGACGAGGGCTGGGCTTGCCGGTCGGCCTTCCGCCTCAGGTTTGAGCCCGAACGGCGACACGACCACATCGGCTTTCGAGTCGTCGCGGTCCGGCTTTAGCCGGCCAACTCCAGATCGGCGGGCTCTATTTCAAAGCCTTCATTTTTCCTTGGGATAAGTGTAGTCCACCATCCAGCCGACCCCGAACTTATCCCAAAAGCTGCCGTAGTAGTCGCCCCACGGCTGGTCGGCCATGGCCATCTCCACCTTGCCGCCGGCGGACAGTGCGTTGAAGATCCTGTCGGCTTCCTGCTTGGTGTCCACCTGGATCATGATGTAGGAGTTGTTCCCCTGGACCACTTTGAAGCCCATGGACTCGAGCGCGTCGGTGGCCATCAGCATGTCCTGGCCGACGGGCAGGCCGATGTGCATGATCCTATTCTCGTCCTCTTTGGAAAGCTTCTGGCCTTCCATCGGCATGTCCTTGAACCGGATGACGGCGGAGAATTCCCCGCCGAACACGGACTTGTAGAAGTTGAACGCCTCTTCCGTGTTGCCGGCGATGTTGAGGTAGGTGTTGAGTTTGGTCATGATATCATCTCCTTGGTGTTTTTATTCCGAGAAGCGGCAGGCACCGCGTTCATCGCCCTCGAAAGCTTTTCTCAGCTCCCCTATGTCGAACTTCTTCATCTTCAAGAAGGCGTTGGTGACGCGTTCCACTTTCTCCTGGTCCGGGTCCTGGAGCATCTCTTCGAGCACGGTGGGCGTCACCTGCCACGAGACGCCGAACTTGTCCTTGAGCCAACCGCATATCTGGGCTTGCGGATCGCCGCCCGGGGTCAGCTTATCCCAGTAATAGTCGATCTCAGCCTGGGACTCGCACCGCACCAGGAAAGATATGGCCTCGTTGAAGGTGAACTTGTGATCGTAGGCGCTCTCCATGGCGGCAAATTCCTGGCCTTCCAGGGTGAAGGCCGCATGCTTGATCGTTCCCTCTCTATCAGGTGCCTCGTCCTTTCCGTACCGGAGGATATCGCCGACCTTCGAATTGTGGAACACCGAGGCGTATAAGTTAACCGCCTCCTCCGCCCGGCCGCGGACGGCTCCGACGTACATAAGCGTCGGGATGATCTTCTGCGTTATCTTGCGGTCACCCATGGCCATCATCTGCCAGGAAAGGCCGTACCTGTCCTGGGTCCAGCCGTACTTTTCGCTGAACGGGTATTCGCCCAGCTCCATGAGGGCCGTGCCGCCCGCGGACAGCTTTTCCCATAAGGCTTCCACTTCTTCCTTGGTCTGGCAGGCGACAAGGAATGATATGGCTGGCGTGAATTTGAAGACGGGCCCGCCGTTGAGCCCGATGAAGCCCTGGCCCTCGAGCTCGAACTCGATGGTCATCACTTTGCCTTCCGGCTGGTGATGGATCTCGAATCCGGCTTTTCCATAGCGGGTTGTTTTGCCGATCCTGGAATTCTTGAAGAGCGAAGTATAAAGCTTCGCTGCCTCCTCGGCCTGGCTGTCGAACCATAGGTTAGAGGTGATTTTTTGCATATGGCCTCCTGGTAGGTTAATTTGCCGCCCTCCATTTTTATTCTAGCAGAGCTCTGAGTCTATACCGAACGCGGCTCCTTTTTTCAACCGGCGAGGACCGGGCTCACGAAGAGGGGGTATGAGAGCCCCGCATTGACAGAAATTCGGGGCGGATGGTATCGTCTTACCTGGATTTTCAATGAAACACGACGACGTCGACCAGTCCGCCAGCGCGCTCTTCCTCGAGGAGGACTACCGCCGCAGCGTGGCGGGCGACGTGCCTTCCCGGTTCCTCCCCGGCACCTCGATCGAAATCGTGCATGAGGTTGCGAGGGGCATCGCTTTCCGGCACGTGCTCTTCGATTTCGACGGCACCTTAAGCCTGATCCGAGAGGGCTGGCCGGCCGTGATGGTGGACATGATGACCGAGGAGATCCTGGCGACCGGCACGGCCGAAACTCCTGCGGAGATCAGCCGCCTCTGCCACGAGTTCGTGATGAGGCTCAACGGCAAGCAGACGATCTACCAGATGATCGAGCTCGCCGGGGAGATCCGAAAACGGGGCGGCCAGCCGCAGGATCCTCTCTTCTACAAGGAAAAATACCACGACCGGCTGTTGGAGAAGATCCGACACCGGCGCGAGGCGCTGCGGAACGGAACGGCGCGGCCCGATGATTATTTGATCGCCGGCGCTTTCGGGATACTCGCGGCCATCCGTGACCTGGGGCTCCCCATGTATCTTGCGAGCGGCACCGACGAGAAGTATGTCGCGGAGGAGGCCGCGCTCCTCGGACTGATCCCCTATTTCGGCGGCCGCGTCTATGGGGCCATCGACGATTACAGGAATTTCTCAAAGCAGATGGTGATCGAACGCATCCTTCGCGAAAACAAGGTCGAGGGGTCGGCGCTCCTCGGGTTCGGGGACGGCTACGTGGAAATCCAGAACATAAAATCCGTGGGCGGGGTGGCCGTCGCCGTCGCAAGCGACGAGGCCTGCCGCGGCGGCCTGGCCGACGCCTGGAAGCGCGACCGGCTGATCGGCGTGGGGGCGGACATCGTGATCCCCGATTTCCGGGAGAGTGACGCCCTGCTGGCCTATCTTTTCAGGGAATGATGAGGACACAAAATGCCGTTTGAGAAATTCGACCGGTCCCGGCTCAAGCTCAGGCCGCTCGCCGAACGGCAGA
>Ga0153916_10004164_pt1 | contig 10885 bp, 5 predicted proteins | sample Opewatmetagenome_FD_109642 | JGI IMG/M metagenome (GOLD analysis project Ga0153916, IMG submission 109642) | Freshwater wetland microbial communities from Ohio, USA - Open water 3 Core 3 Depth 4 metaG | ecosystem: Environmental > Aquatic > Freshwater > Wetlands | place: USA: Ohio, Lake Erie, Old...
GACCTTGCCCCGCCGCGGCAGCCGGCCCAGCCGGCCGAGCTTGATCAGGTCCCGGCGGAGGCCCCGCAGCCGATCGGCACCGCGGAGCAACCCCCCGAGGTCCCGCTGGAGAGCAGCCCGGCGACGGCCCAGCGGCAGCCGGAGAGCCCGCGCCGGATCGGCCGCGGGGCTGGGTTAGCCCCTCACGTCGCCGCATCGCCCGGGATCAGTCGACCCGCGGTCCAACCGCGAAGGCCCGAGCCGGCGGCCGATCGCCAACTGGCTCCTGCCGCCGATACCAGGAGTTTCCCGCGGAGGGAAGGCTCAGCGGGCACCCCGCGGCTTGCCACGCCCCCCATCGAAGAGCCCGCCGTGATGGACTCACCGTCCGATGCCTTCGGTTCTGACGGGCCGGTGCTGCCGGCGATCCGCGAGCCGTCGACCGCCGCCAGCAGGGCGGTCACTTACCCCGGCGGAATCGGCGGGGGACCCTCCCCAAGTCCCGGCCCGATCTTCGGGTCGGGCCCCTCGCGGCTGCCCGGCACCGCAGTAGGAGAGGGCATGACGCCGCGCCGGTTGGCGGACGGCGAAGCGGAGATGGGGAGCGAGCGGCGTGGAATCGGAGGAGCGGCTTCGACCGGCCGGGGCACGGCCGCTCGTTCGGGCGGTCGCCCCGGCCTTCCCGAGTCCGCCACGATGGCCGAAAACGTGGGAATACCCGGCGGCAGGGGTCGTGGCACGCCGAGCGGCACCGGGGGGAAGATTTCCGGCGGCAGCGGCCGAGGCCTGAGCGGCAGCTCGGGCACTTCCCCCGCCGGTCGTCCCGGCGCCGGCGGTTCCGGCTCGGGTGAGCTCGACGCCGCCAGCGGCGCCGGGCTCGCCGGCCCGAACCCCGGCCTGGGCGGGCTCCCGGCCCGCATCGACGCCCCGCTCGGGCCCGGCAGCTTGGGCCGCGGCTCTTCCGCCGCGATCGGCCTACCCGGTCGTCCCGCAAGGACGGAGGGAGCCCTCGGGCCCGTCTCGGGGCCCGGCGCGTCCCCGCGGATGGCAATCGGCCGCAGCGGTGGCGTCCCCACGATCCGCGGCGCGACCGGGGAAGACCCGCGGGAGTTCTTCAAGCAGCGGAGTCCCGACCGCCGCGGGCGCGTGGGCCGGGCCTTCGGCGGCACCCCGCAGTCGGAGCAGGCCGTGGAGCGCGGCATCGACTACCTCGTCCGCCACCAGTTCCCCGACGGCCATTGGAGCCTCGATCGCTTTGCTCACGGGGCGGCCCCGGGCTATGAAGACGCCTCGCCCGGCCAGATGAACGGCGATACCGCCGCCACCGGGCTGGCGCTTTTGGCGATGCTCGGCGCCGGCTACACGCACCGCGAGGGGAAGCACGCCGCGGTGCTCGAGCGCGGCATCGCCTGGCTGGTTCAGAACCAGCAGGCCGACGGCCAACTGTTCACCCCGCAGACCGACCAGTCCCGCTACACCCACTCCTACGGCCATGCCATTGCCGCGATTGCCCTATGCGAGGCTTACGGGATGACGCGGGACGAGGGCCTCCGCGACCCGGCCCAAAGGGCAATCCGGTTCATTCTTTTCGCGCAGCATCCCGAGCGGGGCGGCTGGCGTTACGAGCCGCAGCGGGAGTCGGACACGTCGGTCTCGGGCTGGAAGCTGATGGCGCTCAAGAGCGCCCAGATGGCCGGCCTGCAGGTCCCGCCGGAGACCCTGCAGAAGGTCTCGGGCTGGCTCGACCTGGCCCAGGTCCAGGGCGGCTCGCGGTACGTGTACAACCCCTATGCGGCCGACACGCCGCAGCAGCGCGAGGGCCGGCTGCCGAACCTGGCGATGACCGCCGAAGGGCTGCTGATGCGGATGTGGCTGGGGTGGCGCCGCGACAACCCGGCCCTGATCGAAGGAGCGCAGTTCCTCGCGGCCAACCTGCCCGAGGAGGGCACCCCGAGCGAGCCGCGGCGCGACCTCTACTACTGGTACTACGCCACGCAGGTGATGTTCCAGGTGCAGGGGGACGGCTGGAAGGCGTGGAACGAGCGGTTGCAGGCGCTGCTGCCGCAGGGCCAGGTGACCGACGGCCCGCTGAGCGGCAGTTGGCACCCGCTCCGGCCCGCCGCCGACCGCTGGGGCCACGCCGGCGGCCGCCACTACGTCACCTGCCTGAGCCTGCTGATGCTCGAAGTCTACTACCGCCACCTCCCGCTCTACCAGCCGCTGGAGCCATGAGCACGTTTGGTGGGTATCCAGTCCGTCTTCTTCCGTTTAGCGGGGCCGCTTGCGGCCCGCGGTATCCCGGCCGCCAAACCCGGTCACAAGTGACCGGGCTAAGCAATCGGCTCTTGCACTACTCTTCCGAGAGTCAATGCATGCGGTTCCGGCTCTCCAAAGCGTGCACCGCGACCCTTGGCGGGTTCTTGACGTCCAGGGTTTGACGGAGCCGGTTCATAGTCTCCGCAGGCTCGGCCTCCAGCAGGCCCGCGTAGGTGACGAAGTGGCTCACCGGGACGGACTGTTCGATCCCCACGCCCCCGGCGCCGCTTCCCGGCGCGAGGTGGTGATAGGCGGGCACCTCGGGGGTGGCCAACCCCAAGGCGAGCTTCTCCTTGTTGAACTTGACTGCCCAATAGACATTCCGGGCCTCGACCTGGGCCGGCACGCCGTCGGCCTGCCGGCCCACGGGACCGGTCGTGCCGTTGGAAAAAAGGTAGTTTCCCGGCGTGGGCCCGTCGGCGGCGAAATTCTTCGGGTTGTCGAAGTCCCAGTAGTGGCCCACCGGCTCGTTCAGGAACACCTCCATCCACGACACCCCGCCGTACAGGCTGATCGTTTTCACGAGGCCCGAGGGGTCGGCGCACTGGTAGCGGACGAGGGCCGGCCCCCGAGCGACGCACGTGAGCTTGTTGGCTGCGGAGCGGTAGTCGGATGCCAGGTCGGCGAACCCCGCCCAGCCGGTCTGGCCCGGCTCCGTCAGGTCGCGGCCCCCCAGCGCCTTGACCTCCCAACGGTAGACGTGCCCGCCCTCAGGGCCCAAGAGCAAGCGGATCTTGTCGTTCTCGATCCACTTCATGCCCTTGGGCGCGTCTTGGGTGAAGACCGCCTGGGGCAGGGGCTTGGGCGCCGCGGGGAGGCCGAGATAGACGTGGACCGCCGCTTCCGTCCCCTTGGGAATAAGGCCGGGGATCACCAGGACGAGCCGCCTCTTGTGCGGCTTGTCGGTGGGATCCAGTTGGGCGGGGATTTCCTGCGATTTTCCTCCGGGCGGCGAGAGGAATGCGCGGATCGGTCTGGCGGCGGACGCCTCCGGCACGGCGATTTCGACCTCGACGGGCAGGTCGAAGCGGTCGGCCGAGCCCGCCCGGACGATCAGCCCCAGGCGGTGCGCGGCGGTGGAGTCCGACCAGGGCGTCTCGGGCGCGAGCGGCTTTTCGACGATCTCCTGCGGGCGGGCACGGCGGCCGAAGGCCTCGGGCACGGCAAGCCCCAGCGATTCCGGCAGCGGCAAGGGCTTCCCCGCCGCGGCCGCTTTCCGCGCTTCGGCCAGCTTCGCCAACAGATCGTCGTACCACTTCACGGTCGCCGCGTAGCGCCGCGTGGTCCACTCCAGCCCGTAGGGCTTGCTCTCTGCCAGCCACATCCCCGCGAACTGGCGGCCGAGGGCCTCGTGGGCATCGCGGTTGCTCCGGACCAGGGCCTCGACCTTGGCCAGCAGCGCCGGCACCTCCGTCCGCGGCGATTCCCAGGCCTGCGTGTAGAGCCGTGCGGCTTCCAGCCCGTCGAGCATCCGCTGCCCGATCCGCTCCATCCGCCGGGCACCGAAGAGGATGGCGTCGAGAACCTGGGCGTTGGTCACCGCTTCCTTGCGGCAGGTTTCGAGGTGCTCGATCGCCGGGCGGACGGCAGCCAGGAGCCGCTCGGCGGAAGCGCGGATCGTGTTCGGCCCTCGCTGCGGCGAAAAATCGTTCTCCCAGAAGCGCCGGTTGTTCATGCCCTGCATCCCGGCCATCCGGTGCGTCTTGGCCAATAGCTCGACGGCCTGGCCGAACCGGTCCCCTTTCTCACCGAACAACACGCCGCCGACGCGGCGATTGAACTGCTCGGGCGTGGTGGCCGAGGCGTTCCACGCGGACTCCGCCGCCCAGGCGTCGGCGTGCCACTTGACGGCATTGATCGCCTCGCCGTCGTCCTCCCAGTCGGTGTTGAGCATCCCGATCGCGCCGTGCTTGGCCCCGTCGCGGACGAAATTGCGGATGTTCGCCGTCGCCACGCCGAAATCGGGGAGGATCCGGCTCCAGTTGCTCACCCCCGGGCAGACGAAGAACTGGTAGCCCGAGCGGCCGAAGGGGATGATCTGGTCCTCGAAGCTCGGCCGGGCGTCGTAGCCCCAGGTGAGCATGATCGTGTCCTTGGGGATTTCCTTGAGGTGGTCGGGATGCTGGAGGATGATGTCGCCCCACATCATCATCCGCTTGCGATACTTGTCCTTGAGCAGGTCGTGGATGCGGCGGACGTGGCGGACGTACACCCCCCCGACGCCGATCTTCTCGGCCAGCTCCTTCGACGGGCCCGTGCCCAAGCCCCACGTCTCGTCGCAGCAGACGTTGAAGAACTCCAGCGGCAGCAGGGGGCAGACCTCGGAGTACATGTCGTCCAGAAGCTGATACGTTTCCTCCTTGACGGGACACAAGACGTCAGGGACCTCGCGGAGCGCCGCGTAGCGGGGGTGCTTGAGGATCGCCCCGAAATGCCCGAACGACTGCTGGTTGCCCAGCACGTCGATCCCCAGGGGCTTGGCAAACTCGACCAGGGCCTTCAGGTCCTCCGGCGTGAGCGAGCCGTCCTTGGGCCCGATCTCGGGGTGCTTCTTGAAGGCGAACTGATACTCCATGTAGTAGGTCATCAGGTTGAATTTCAGGTACGCCCCCAGGGCCGCCTCGAACTCGAGGGTCTCCAGGCGGGAGCTGGGTCCCCGGGTCATGTCGTCCTGGAAGGAGCGCCAGCGGAGCGAGGGCCAATCGCGGATCCTGAGGCAAGGGATCGCCCCATCTTGCCGGTTGGCGCGGATCAGTTGCCGCAGCGTCTGGAGGCCGTGGAGCAAGCCCTGCGGTCCGGCCGCGGCGCAGACCACGTCGTCCGGCCGGATCACCAGGAGATAGTCCTCCTCGGAAGGTTGGGGCCGAAGCGGGAGCGTCTCATGCTGGACGGCATGGTCGCCGGACAGCGGGTACAGGCGGAACCGCGTCCCCGTGGCGTCATTGGGGGCGACCTTAGCCGCCGGGAACCCCGCCAGCGCCAGCTCGTCGGCCAGCATCGCCGCCAGACGATGGACGGTCACACGGGGACCCTGCAAGACTAACGGGCGGCCAAGCGCGAAGACCCCCGTCTCCCGCCGGACCTCCTTGGGGAATGGGACCAGGCGCAAGTCGGAAGGTTCTCCCGCCAAGGCGGCCTGAAGCCCGCCGAGGATCACCAGTACCCCAAAAGCTGTGGGCGCGCGACGGTTCATTGCAGAAGGTCCTCCCGTTCCATCTGGGCGCCGGCGGGGATAAACCCCGCCGCTTGCAGCGCAAAGTGTACTCCGGTTCCACTTACGCGCTCGAGGCCGGCCGCATTATAGCTCCCCGGTCTGTTACCGGCGCGGTTCCGCCCCCCCCACAATCCCGCTCAGATCGCGCAGATTCACGCGGGGCCCCCCAAAAGAACGTACTCGTCTGCCGCTTTGCGGTGCCGCCGTGGGAGCTCACGCAAGTCACAACGTAACAAGGATTTGACAACTTCCCAGGATAAGGGGATGATGGGGGGAGGCAATCTTCCCGCAGTAGCCCGTCGGATCTCGGAACCCGGACGGGAACTTTCCGCCCCCCACCTGCGTCCTAAACGCTGAAACGGCTGTGAACGACGACGCCCAGTTGATCCAAGAGACCCTTGCGGGCAAGTCGGTGGCGTTCGGCCAACTGGTCCAGAAGTACCAGGACCGGCTGTATAATACCCTGGTCCACGTGGCGGGCGGGATCGACGAGGCCCGCGACATTGTCCAGGAGGCGTTCGTTCAAGCCTTTGTGAAGCTGGAGACCTTCCAGCGCAACAGCGCGTTCTACACTTGGCTGTATCGGATCGCCTTTAACGTCGCGGCCAGCCACTGCCGCCGCCGGAAGCCTTCGCTCTCGGTGGAACAGGCGCGGGATGCGACGGGGCAGGAACCGGTGGATGGGCGTGCCGGCCCAAGCCAGCAGCTCGAACGCGCGGAGCGGTGTCAGCAGGTCCAGGAGGCCCTGGCGACATTGAGCGAGGAGCATCGTGCGGTGTTGATCCTGCGGGAAATCGACGGCTGCTGTTACGAGACGATTGCCGAGGTGCTCGATCTGCCGATCGGCACGGTTCGCAGCCGGCTCCACCGCGCTCGTTTCCAACTGCGGGAACAGTTGAAAGAGGTCCTGATCCTTGACGATTGACGGTCAAGTGATTCACTGAGGTAATGGAGGAGGCTTGGGATATTCTAGTAGTCTAGTGAATCCTTAGGCCCGATTGGGACCCGATCTCTTTTCCTCTTGGCGGCTTTCCGGTTGTACGGCCACCGTGACCGAGGAGAGATCCCGTGCCCATCCCCCTGTGGCGTGGGTAGTCATGAAGAAGGTGCCGGAAAACGAGCTGTTCAGCGCCTACCTCGACGGCGAGTTGACGGCGGCCGAGCAAGCCGAGGTCGAGCAGTTGCTGGCCGCCAGCCCCGCTGCCCGGCAGCTTATGGACGAGCTCCGCGCCTTGAGCGTCACCCTCCAGTCGCTCCCGGTGAGGAGATTGGGCGAAGACCTGAGCCCACGGGTCCTGCACGCGGCTGAACGGAGGATGTTGGCCGAGTCGGAGGGTTCGGATGGTCGTCAGCGCCCCCTTCACGGGAGCGGATTCTCCTGGCGTGCGATTCTCGGTCGGGTGGCCCGCCCGAGAAACCTCCTTTGGCCTGCTGCCGCCATTGCCGCCGCTTGGCTGCTGATGACCAGTCCCGAGCTCGGTCGAAAAGCCCCCCCTAAGCCCGGCGAGAAGCAACTGGCCGTGGCACCGCCCCAGGAGCAACCAGGCGCGGTCAGGAACCCGACCATCGGACCCGCGCCCGGGCCTGAACAACAGGGGACGGAAGTGGCGGCTGCACCGCGCGAGGGACCGCCGGCAGCGTCCAAGGTGGCTCCGAAGCCGTCCGCGATGGCCGCCAGCTCTGTTTCCGCCAGCCCCGCTCCCGCTGCGGCGCCCAAGACGGAGGAGAAACTGACGACGAGCCCCAAGCCGGAGAGTAAGGGTCCGATCGCAGCCCAACCGGCAAAGGGCCGGGATGTCGACCCCCGCCCAAAGGGCAGCGAGAATGTCCCCGACAAGGCCACCGGCGAGGTGCTCATCGTGCGGTGCGACGTCACGGAGGAGGCGATCGCCAGGGGGCTGCTCGAGAAGACCTTGGCTAGACACGGCTTGGCTTCCCCGCGAAAGGTCCCGCCGCCTCAGGGGGAAGTCCCGAGCGGAAAGGCGGCCCGCTGTGTCGAGATCGAGGCAACGACCGCTCAGCTCTTGGCCGCCGTGGCCGACCTGAGGGCCCAGCCGGACATGTTCCGGGCGGTGTTGCTGCCGGCGGGCTTGTCGCCGGGGGGACCGGGGGAGAGAACCGCAAAGAGCGAGGGCCCTGCGAAGCCGGGCGGCATTAAAATGCAGGTGCGGATCGGTGCTCAGCCGATGGTTGCCAAGGACAGCGGAGCCTCGTTCCCAACCGGCGCCCAGGGCATCCAGGTGAGCCCCTCGACCGCGCGGAGCATCGAAATCCGTCCGCCGGCCCCGCCGTCATCTCTGGAGACGGCCAAACGCCGCGTGCAGTTCGTGTTGCGCATCGTTCCGGCTTCCCGCCCCTGATCCGCCGCGTAGACTTGACGTTGGGCAGACGGGAAGGCGTTGGCGACCCTAACCGACGCCCGGCGGAGGCCACTCATCGACAGGTTTTCCTCACGCTTGCCCGGACGCCGGCGGGCCCCGGCTCGCGGTGGTGCGCCGGGGCTGCCCGGCATTTTCCAGTCCCCGCGGCATTCGCGCCCCACGACCGCCTTGGCGGCCCGTTCCTCCGCCGAGCGGCTATGGTAGAATCGTCCGCATGGAATCCATGGAAAGGTCCGAGCCGCCGCCCGACTCTCCCGAGACGGAAGAAGCGGTGATCGAGGAGACGTCGGCCAAGTATCTTGGCCGCTGGAACCGCCTGGTGAGCACGACGAACTGGGAGAAGGGGCGGATCCTCTCCCAGTGGCGTCAGGCCCTCGTGCAAGCGGGCGCGCCCACGCAGGCCTACTGCGACGAGGCCTGGAGCCGCCGCGTGGGGAACGTCAGCCCGCAGCACGTCGGCCGCCTGCGGCGGGTCTACGAGCAATTCGGCGAGGCCTATCCGCAGTATCCCGGCCTGTACTGGAGCCATTTCCAGGCGGCCCTGGACTGGCACGACGCGGAGATGTGGCTGGAAGGGGCGGTGCAGAACAACTGGTCGGTCGCGCGGATGCGAGCCCAGCGCTGGGAGGCGATGGGCGGGCCGCCCGACCAGGCCCCCCGCGAGGACGACCTCTCGGCGGCCGAGATGGACGAGGACGCCCCCTGCGAAGCCCTGGTCCCGGGCATGATCGAAGAGTCCATCCGGCAGGTCCGCGATCCCGAAGCGGAGGCCGAGGCGGACCAAGGGGACCTCGATTCCAGCCAGACCGATGCCGCCGTCTCCGCCGGTGCGACCGAGGGAGCCGGCGCGGTGCCGGAGGCCGTCGCGCCGCCGCGGCCGTTCGCCAGTCTGCCCGAGCTGCCGCAAGACCTCGCCGACGCCTTTGAAACCTTCAAGCTGGCGATTCTCCACCACAAGCTTGCCGGTTGGCGCGAGGTCTCCTGCGGGGAGGTCGTCGCGGCGCTGGAGGCCCTGAAGCAGCTCGCCCTGACCCCGACGGAAGCCTAAGGAGTTACTGTTGCGGAAACATTCGTAGGGTGGGTCGAGCGCAGCGAGCCCCACCGAGAAGAAGTAACCAAATTGCCGATGGTGGGGCTCGCTGCGCTCGACCCACCCTACCAGTTGTCGCCCTTCCGCAACAGAAACTAAGGAGCTGTCCGATGCAGCGATTCATCCAGGGCAAGACCCTCGAGCTCCGCCAAGGCGACATCACCCTCCAGGAGGTCGACGCGGTCGTCAATGCGGCGAACAGCCGGCTGGCGGGGGGAGGAGGCGTGGACGGGGCGATCCACCGCCGCGGCGGAGCGGCCATCATGGCCGAGACCCAGGACAAGTACCCCGCCGGCTGCCCCACCGGATCCGCCGTCCTCTCGGGGGCGGGCAAGCTCAGGGCGAAGCACGTGATCCACGCGGTCGGCCCGGTCTGGCACGGGGGAAGCCGCGGCGAAGCGGACTTGCTGGCCGGCGCGTACCGGCGGAGCCTCGAGTTGGCCGTCGAGGCCGGCTGTTCGAGCATCGCCTTTCCCGCCCTCAGCACGGGCGCGTACGGCTACCCGATGGACCAGGGGGCTCGCGTCGCCCTGTCGACCGCGATCGACTTCCTCACCGAGCACGGCAAGCCCGAGATGGTCCGCTTCGTGCTCTTCGACGCGGGCGCCTATGGGGCCTTCGCCGCGGCACTCGAAGAGCTGACCGGCGCAGGGTGAATGGTCCTCATCCGCTCCGGCAGCGCGGACTCGTCCAGCGCCGGGTGATTCTTGAACGGGTTGTAGAGCGGGTCTCCCACCAGGATCATCGCCCAGGAAAGAAACGGCACCGTGCGATAGTACGTCTCCACCAGGCTATAGCGGCCCGTCAGCAAGAGCGGGAAGAAGTCGTCCGGCAGGGGAAAGGCAACGAGGTACGGCTCGAACGCCGGCCCCAGGGTCGCGGCCACGCCGCGCTCGAGCATCGCCGGGCACCACAGCGAGCTTGCGGGCGTGAACAGGTCGACCGCCTCGGAGCTGGCGATGTGGTATCCTACCGCTCCCGGCACCCAGGTGAAGGCGTCCACGTACTTGCCCAGCGAATACCAGCCGCAGTAGAGCGCCGCCTCGGGACACTGGCCGGGCTGGAACAGGCCGCCCTGATTGTCGAGCACGACCTCCAGCTTCGTGTCCCTCTTGAGCCGCTCGGCCAGATCCCGCAGCGACTGGTCGTGGAAGGGGTAGGCCCCCATCGAGTCCCGCTTGGCATCGAACGGCATCCCCCGGGCGTCGAGATACACCTTGCCCTTGAGCCCCGTCTTCTCCGTCGCGATCGAGGCATCGATCATTCTCCTGACCAGCTCGGGCGCGGGCGCGGCCAGCCGCGAGACCATCAGCACGGGCGGCTGGCCGGGGGTCGACCCGACCGCGTAGTGCAGGGGATTCTGCGCCCAGAGGCAGGGGGAGTAGTCGGGCCACCACAGCAGCGCGAGCTCGCTGTCGAAGCTGGCCCGGGTCTCGTTCTTCTCCAGCACCCGCTGCTGCTCGTCGATCCAGCGGATCGAGCCCATAAGGCCGCTCGTCTGGTCCAGTCGCTCGAGGATCTGCTCGTCGCGGACCACCGAGTCGGTGCGGGAGCCCAGCCCGCGGAGCTCGCGCTGGAGCCGGTCGACGCTGGCCCGGAGCTTGTCCATTTGCCGGGCCATTCCCTCGGGGATTTTGAGGGTGTCGTGCTGCCGCCGGACCAATTCCAGCAATCCGGCGGCCCCCGCCCCGGCGACGAACGTCGACTCCAGCGACGCCTCGCCTTGCTTCTTGGCGGCTCCCTCCAGCCGCTGCACGCGCTGTTGCGCTTCCTTCATCGCCCCGTCGATCTGCTTGGCCAGCTCCACGGCGGAGACCTTGGGATCGAGGTCCGGACGCGCGGGCGGCTTGTCCCGCGCGGCGACGGCATCGAGGCGCTTGAGCAGCTCCGCGAACTGCTTCACGC
>Ga0153916_10004165_pt1 | contig 10884 bp, 15 predicted proteins | sample Opewatmetagenome_FD_109642 | JGI IMG/M metagenome (GOLD analysis project Ga0153916, IMG submission 109642) | Freshwater wetland microbial communities from Ohio, USA - Open water 3 Core 3 Depth 4 metaG | ecosystem: Environmental > Aquatic > Freshwater > Wetlands | place: USA: Ohio, Lake Erie...
GGAGATGCACACCGTGAAGTGCTCTGACTGTGGAAACGAGGCACAGGTGCCTTTCAAGCCAACCGAAGGTAGGCCCGTGTACTGCAAGGACTGTTATCAGAAGCACAGGCCGCCACGAAGATACTGATTCTTGTGCGCTTGGCAACTTTGATAGGATGTCTTTGACATCAAACCCTATTAAATTTTAAATCCTAATTTTCCAAATACCAGAAAGGGCTGATAGTGGGCCCGATCGGATTTGAACCGATGACCAACTGGTTATGAGCCAATCGCTCCGCCGGACTAAGCTACGGGCCCTCGGGTTCTGTCATAACACCCTGAGGCATATTAGGATTTCTGCGAGGATGATGGCCGTAGCACGCGCTTGCCCAATCCCTTGTTGAATTCCGCTGCCTAGTACTTGTACTTCCTGGCCTCGCCCTTTTCTAGCTCTACTCCAAGACCCAGCGCAACCCTGTTCGAGAAATTGAAGTATCCAGCGATGAGGTTCGCACGCAAGATCTCCTCGTCCGTCAGCCCCGCATCTTTGAGGTCTTTGATGTCCCCACTCGAGATGTCCTTCGGGGACAGCGTGATCTTTGCAGCGTATGCTAGCAGCGCCTTCTCTCGCGGGCTTTCCTTCTTCGAAGCGAACTCCCTTATGAGCGAGTAGAGCGCAGCGGGATTCTTGTCCACGCTCTCAAGCGCCTCGGAGTGATGGATCGCGCCGTATGCCGATCGGTTCGCGGCCGAGACTATTACCGCGATCATCTCTCGCTCTTCGCGTGACAATGGTCCAGGATCTATCATGAGTATCTCGTACAGGTCGAGATGATGTTCAAGAACCTCGGGGTCAAGTCCTTGGGCAACGAAAATGTTGGCCAGGTGCCCTCTCTCTTTCATGATCCTGTCATAGACCTTCTTCGTCTTTCCGGAAGCCCTGTCCATGTCGACGGTCTTGATCCATGCCATACCCGTCACAACTCCATTCAGATGCAGTCTGGTTCGGATTGACGGCTAGAGCAACCTATGCTTTAAGCCTTGCCTTTCGCCCAGCAACGGGCTACTTCAGCTTCCTTAGAACCGCCAGTGCTTCCTCTATGTCTGGTTGTTGTGCGGGTTCGTACTGCCGCTTATAGGCTATTTTGCCCTGCCTGTCTATCACAAGCACGGTCCTCTTCGCGAACCCCTTGTCCTCATAGAGAGAGTCGTACAGCGCAGCCGCCTTCTTCCCGAAGTCGCTGAGGATCGGGAACTTCACTCCGAGGTCCTTCGCGAATGCCTTCTGGGTCCAGGTGCTGTCCACGCTGGCCGCGAGTATCTGCGCGTCTAGCTTGAGAATCGCATCCTCTTTCTCCTTGAGCTCGCCAAGCTCGTTGGTGCATACAGGACTGAATGCGAACGGGAAGAATGCCAGGATGACTTTCTTCTTGTTCTTGTACTGGCCCAATCGGACCTTCTTGCCATTCTGATCTTCGAGTTCGAAATCTGGTGCAGTGTCCCCGACCTTCAATTCTGCCGTAGAATGACCTCCTCTCTCGGTTGGTGTGATTTGTCAGCGGTTATATGTCATTGCTGACGTACGCGTCGCTCACCTGGCCTGATTGTTATCGATTTCGATAATCATCTCGCAGGAGTTATCATCATGCTGACCACAGCTACTCATGCTATGGCCGGTGCGAAGTCAGTTCCGCAGGCTCCAAAGAAACCCCGCCTGACAGAGAAAGGTCGAGCCCTGTGGACTCTTGCCTTGTTCTCGCCTGTGTTCGCTGAGCTCATGTCGGGATCCTCTCCGCCGCTCGAGTTCTTCTTCCCGATCAATTTCGCCTTTCTACTTGGGCTGTACGGAGGCGGAGTGCTCATCATGCGTGAGCTATCCGTCATTTGGAACAAAGGGTGGCCAAGCATCATCCTCCTAGGCGCGGCATACGGCATCCTTGAGGAGGGTATTGCTGTGAAGAGCTTCTTCGACCCCGAATGGATGGATCTCGGAAGCCTGGGTGTCTACGGAAGAGTCCTCGACACCAACTGGGTCTGGGCCTTCTGGCTAACTATCTTCCACTCGGTCATCAGCATCTCGTTACCGATCATCGTGACAAACCTCCTTTATCCGCAATTCAGGAGGGAGAGGCTACTAACAGGACTCAGATTCTGGATAGTCGTCGAGATACTCCTCATCGATGTAGTCTTCATATCAAACGTGCTCAATCCCTACAATCCGAATCCCGGAATGTATGCGCTGTGCGTCCTGGTGATGGTCCTTCTGGTGTTCATCGCAAAGCTCCTGCCCAGAGATTTCCTCGCGATACCGCCGAAGCCGGAGAACGATGCTAGATACTGGCCTCCTGTAGCGATGTTCGCCCTTGCATTTGCGTTCATGCTCCTTAGCTTCGTCTCCGTGGGTGCATTCAAAGAGCCCGTGCCTTTCCAGGTATCCATCGCAGTCCTTCTGCTCATCAGCGCCGTTGTCTACATCATCCTGTCCCTCAAGATGCCCCCCTTCAACAATAGGGCGCACATGGCCCATTTTGCAGGCGGATTGCTCGGGTTCTTGGCATTCGTCGGGTTGTTGCTCGGCCTTGGAGGAGCGATTGACATGGGCATCGTAGGTATCGTGACGGCATTCTTCGTCTGGGATCTCACCCGATGGTCCAAGGGCCTTCCGGTCCGGGTCTTTAAGATCAGACCATTCGTCGTGAAGAATTAGTGGCGCCGTCGAACGGTTTCGAACCGTTGACCTTCCGCTTAACAGGCGGATGCTCTACCGACTGAGCTACGACGGCATTATTGGTTTCGGGTGCGCAGTTAGAGTTCCCGGTTAGATAAGCCTTTTGTAACTGCCGGAACTGGTCTGGATAAAAACATTGGGGCGGGAGCCAGGGGTCTACTCGATCGACTCCCGCAGCTCATTCACAGTATTGCTCATGGTTTCCAGTATGTCCTTGAGGTGGTCGAGGAAGTCCTGGATCTTCTCGGTGGTCATAGCGCCATCCGGTGAAGGCTCAATCAACCCTTCCTGTTCGAGTATCCTGAGCGAGTACCGAACCTTGTGCTGCGGATACTTGAGCATCTCAGAGAGCCTGATGATACCTATGGGCTCGTTGTCCATGATCGCCTTCAGCATCGCCACGTGCCTCTGTAGAAGATCTATCTCCGTCTCGATCTTGCTCGTCAGGACAGACCTGCCTGCCTTGCCTTTCATCTAAACACCATCCGCATGAAGTAATACCAGGCGGTTTGACGTGCTACATGATAGCACTTGGAGATATTTGAAGGAGGGAGAGACAACAAATTGGCTGGTAAGATTGTGGACAACCAAATTTGATATAACCATCGATGAATAGCGTGACCCGCAATGCGAGTTATCGATGCCAAGGATGTTGTTAAGGAGTTCGGAGGAGTCAAGGCCCTTGACAGAGTCACTATCTCCGTCGAAAAGGGCGATTTCTATGGCTTCTTCGGGCCGAACGGTGCTGGGAAGTCGACTCTGATCAGAATCCTCACGGGTCAGCTCGAGCCGACGTCTGGTTCTGTGAATGTCCTAGGGGTGGATGTGGTCAGGGAGCCGCTGAAAGCCAAGGAGATGATCGGGATTGTCCCCGAGGTCGAGAGCCCCCCGAGCTACCTGACTGGATATGAGTATCTCTACTTCGTCGGAAAGGTCCGAAAGCTGGACAACCTTGAGGACAAGATTGAGACATGGCTCTCGTTCTTCGATCTGGACGCGAAGAAGGGGACGATATGCAAGGACATGTCGAAGGGCATGAGGCAGAAGATCATGCTCGCATCAGCGTTCATCCACGAGCCCCCTCTTCTGTTCTTGGACGAGCCGTTCATCAACCTCGATCCGATCTACCAACGGATCCTGAGAGGCTACCTCGAGGAATACATCTCAAAGGGTGGCACCGTCTTCATGGCCTCTCACATCCTTGAGATCGCAGAGAAACTCTGCGACCGCCTCTCGATAGTCAACCTCGGAAAGGTGGTCGCCGAGGGCAAAATCGATGAGATGCTGAAGAGCGGAGAGAACCTCGAAAGGCTCTTCCTCCGCTCGGTTGGAGTGATGCCCAACAAGGGGGTGTAGGCACGAGAGATCTCCTCGGACTCATGCTCAAGGAGGAGTACAGAACCCACACCAGTTACTCTGGCAAGAGCAGATTCATGTCCTTTCCTGTCTTTGTCTTTGTCCTCTCACTCGGCAGCGGCCTGACCATGAACAAGATGCTTGAGACCGTCTCGCTGGGGCAGTTCGCGCTATTCGCCCACGCATCTGCGTTCATGTATGGCGTGAGCGTCGGCGCATTCGGATTGATGGGGAGGGAGTACCTGGAAAGGAGGTACGGAAGGAACAACTACCTCGTTGCGATGCCGTACTTACTGCCCCTGTCATTCAAGACGACCTTCCTCGGGATCTACTTGAGAGATGCTGTGTTCTATGTCGTCCTCATGCTTGTTCCCGCGACTTTGGGACTAGTCGCGGCCGCACCATTCATGGGCTTCTCCCTGGTCAGCATCGGCCTGTTCTTCGTAGCGATTCTGATCTCGTTCATGCTGGGTATGTCTCTGAGTTTCCTCGCCTCGGTAATCTACATCCGAAACGTTCCCGCATTCATCGTATTCACCGCGGCCGTCGCGGTCGTGTTCATGTTGTTCGGCGTGCTGGGCGTTGTGGATCCGGAACTAGTCATACCCTCGTTGGGGTTCCAGATGAATGTCCGTCCATTCCCGGTGCATGAGGACGCGGCATTGGGATTCCTGGCTGCGTCCTTGGCTGCGTCCCTTGTGATGACTGCCGCGGCATATTCGCTCATCAGGGTCAGGATTAACATCGTTTCTCAGATGTACGCGAATCTGTTGCCCACGTACCATGAGAAGATCAACTGGCTGTCCAGCTTGAACAGGACTCTCATATCCAAGGAGTTCGTCGACCTCAGGAGGAGCGGCACAATCGCGAAGATGTTCTTCTCGTTCGTCCTTCCGATGCTGTTCCTGTCTTTCACCGTGTGGTTCGTGAACTACGGTCTCGCGATACCTGTGGGCTTCAACGCGGTCTTCTACGCCGCGATGACCGGGTTCGTCGGCGTGCTCATGTACAGCTGGCTGAACAACATCGATCTTACCGAGTACTATTCGCTCATTCCCGTCACGGTCTCCCAGCTGGTCAAGGTCCGCATACTCGTCTTCCTGTTTCTGACCACGGGAATAACGACCTTCTTCGTCGTCGGGATTTCGATTCTGAACGGCGAGACAGAGTTGCTTTGGCTTGCCCTGGTGGTCATGTTCATCACGTCGTTGTACATGGTTGTGATGACCGCATACCTCACGGGTCTGAAGACAAACACCTTCCTCTTCGACACATCCGTGCTTGCCAGGTTCAGCGTCATGTCGTTCCTTCCAGACTTATGCCTGACCATTCTGTCCTTCAGTCTGCTCTCGGACTGGCTGGTTGCGATGCTCGGCATCAGCCTTGTGCTCGGCTCCTTGGCGATTACCACAGTGATCCTCTATCGGGGAATAGATAAGAAATGGTCGAGAACCCCATTCTACTAGTCAACAATTAAGTCATGATGCCCAAGTTGTACAGGGAGGCCCCTAGATGAAGAAGGATGAGCTGGTCCGCAGGTCGGTGCACTGTCTCATAGCGCTGGCTCCTCTGTACTTCCTGCTGCCCGACGATCTGCCGGTGATCGGGCTCCGAAGATGGGTTCTTCTGATCGCTCTCCTGGTAGGCGTGGGGGCCTTCGATGCTTGGAGGCGCCACAAAGGCCTGACCTTCCTTGGGCTTCGACCACACGAGAGAAAAGGAATTGCCTCATTTGCCTGGGCCGCAGCCGGAATCACGTTTGTGCTCTGGCTCATCCCCCAGGACATCGCAACTGCCGTATTGGTGGGCATGGCCTTTGTCGACCCTCTTGCAGGCGAGCTGAGGGCGAAGTACGGGACAAAACCATGGCCAATCGCCGCATCGGTCTTCGTCTATTTCGCATTGGCCTCTGTGATCATGGCATTATGGGGCGATCACAACATCTTCCAGTCAATCATACTCGCGCTTGTCGGAGCGGCAATCGCCATTCCATCAGAGTCGCTGAAGGTAAGGTACATGGACGACGATTTCTCGATGCTCGTCTTTCCAGCAATGGTAATGACCGGCGCCGCAGCAGCCTTCTAGGAAGTCCGTTGGTCAGAGTATTTCTAGCTTGCCGAATTTGCCCGCACTGACCTGGAGATTGTTCTTGTACGAGGATGCCCACCCATTCGTGATCCTGACCTTGGCGTTCAACTCGACCTTCTCAATGTCATCGTTCCACAGGCTCACGCCAATGGAGTCTCCGTTGTCGTCCTGCCCCGTAGCGTCACAGACACGTCCTGACGCCCCGCTCCACTTGGACTGGAATTCCCTTGGCTCCTTCTTCTCAATAATTGTAAGGACCAACTCGTCGACCTTTGACTTGTCCTTCACATCCTTGATCATCATTGCCGCACGCTCCGCTTCGTGCAGAGAAGAATTGCCCTACTTAAAGGTCGCGCTCCTTTAGACGCGACTTCCTCCACTGGAACCGGCGGTGGATTTTGTCGTTTGCTGACCAAGCCAGTAGCACAGAAATCGTCATCTTAGTTTCCAATTAGCCTTATATGCTCACAAAAGGATAGGGACTGTCCATGACCCGGATTAAGGTAATCACCGAGCCAGCGGAGCTGGTACCTATGTTCCGGGCAGTCGATACGAAGGTCAAGAGGGAGGTTCTGAAGCTCGTTACCCTCGAGTGGCACACGGTCCGAGACATAGAGAAGCAGTTCGGGCCCGCGGGCAAAGAGGCCCTTCTGTTCTTCGAGAAGATGAAGCTCGTCGAGACTCGGTGGCAGACCTCCCCCGAGCAGCAGCCGGAGAAGGCCTACCACACATACTACACCTCGTTCCATATCAACGCTTCCTGGCCGGTCTACGAGATAAGCGATGTCCTCGCCGCCGCTGTCATGGACGAGAAGGAGTTCCAGAAGATCGAGAAGCAGATTTACGAGATGGTCGGCCCACAGGGCAAGTTCGCTGGCGACGTCGCGGAGGTTTTGGGCGTGACATTCACTATGCTCAAGAGCCTGGTCAAGCGCAGCACCAAGCTAGACTACCGGGGACACCGCATAGAACGGGTCAAGGAGTGAGAGCCGCGAGGATGTTCGCATGATTGTCGTTCTAAGGCTCGGCCATCGACCTAAGAGGGACCAGAGGGTCACCACCCACGTCGCGCTGACTGCCAGGGCCCTCGGAGCGGACGAGATATGGGTCTCCACCCCCGACGAGGGCCTCGAGAGGACCATCAGAAGCGTGGTCGACCGCTTTGGTGGCGGGTTCAAGATCAAGACCGGGGTCGACTGGCGGAAAGCAATCAAGAAGTGGGACGGGGAGACCGTCCATCTTACGATGTACGGCGAGAAGCTGTCAGAAGCCCTGCCAACGATCAAGGCCAAGAAGCTGCTGATCGTGGTCGGTGCCGAGAAAGTGCCGAGGGAGGTGTACGAGCTGGCCAGCAGGAACGTCTCCGTTGGAAACCAGCCGCATTCGGAGGTGGCAGCGCTTGCTATATTCCTGGACAGGCATTCCCGAGGCAGGTCGCTGGAGAGGAGCTTCAAGGGTGGGTTGACCATAGTTCCCAACCCGAGGGGGAAGACGGTAGTTGACCGGAGGAAAGGCAAGCGAAAGACAGCTCCCGAGTCGGGATGAGTGCATCACGCTGCTCCGGGATAACGGCTGCAGCGATGATGTGATCAGGCATTGCCTGGCAGTGACCGAGCTCGCAGTCAAGATGGCAAGGAAATGCGGCGCCGATGTTCAGCTCGTCGAAGTGGGTGCGCTCCTGCACGACATCGGCCGATGCCAGTCCCATTCAATAGACCATGCCGTCCGAGGAGCGAAGATCGCGGCAAACCTGAAGCTCCCGGATGAAGTCGTCAAGATTGTGGAGCGGCACATAGGCGCAGGAATCACGCGCTCGGAGGCGAAGCGACTCGGTCTGAAGGACAAAGACTATGCTCCGAAGACGCTCGAGGAGAAGATCGTCTCACACGCCGACAATCTGACGGCTGGGACTGAGAGAACTACTGTGAAGCACGCCGTGGGATGGCTTGTCAGACAGGGTCTGCACGACCCGGCGTTGAAGGTGCTGAAACTCCACGAAGAGCTGTCCGCCAAGTGCGGAATGAATCTCGACGACCTCTAGACTTGATGAGCATTTGTCGAAGCGGGGTTCAGCCATCGTTCGCCAGCCGAAAGAAGTCGCCTAGGTCCCGTATCTTGAGAAATCCCCGCGCCTGTGTGCATCTCTGAGTTTGTGATACTCCTCAGCGTTCCTCTTGGCCGCCTCCCTGAGGGAAGGATCGTTCTGCTTGACTATCTTGCCTGGCACACCTACGATCAAGCTGCCATCTGGAACCTTCATCCCGGATGTGACGACAGCTCCGGCCCCGATGACCGAGCCGCTGCCTATCTCAGCGCCATCGAGGATGCAGGAGTTCATTCCGACGATGACATAGTCACCGATCTTCGCAGCATGCACTATCGCCCCGTGCCCGACAGAGACGTTCTTGCCTATCACGGTCGGTCTTCCGGGATTTCCGTGAACCTGACAATGCTCCTGAATGCTGGAGCCTTCCCCTATCCTGATCTCAGACAGATCCGCTCTGATTACTGCGTATGGCCAGATGCTGCATCCTCTTTCGATGATCACATCTCCGATTATGATGGCCTCGGGCGCGATGTAGCATGAAGGGTCGACTCTAGGTGTCGGCACGCGCCTTTGAGCGCTCGCTGGCAATAAAAGACTTACTCAATCAGGGGGACTTTCTCGGCCTTCGGCTTCGGACTCCTCTTGACCGCGACCCTCTTCGGGAAGTACTTGAGTATCACGATGTCCCCGATGGTCGAGATCCATCTGAACGGAACGTTGACCGCTTTCGACCCTTCAACGAGCAGTGGATTCGTGTTGCTAATGAACAATCCCTGCACTTTGTTCTCGTCGACTTCGACCACAAGGTTCGAGACATTTCCGAGGAAAAGACCTTGGCTGGTGTAAACCTGCAATCCAATCATGTTAGAGGCTTCTTCGAGCATCCGACATCCCTGCGACCGTATCATCCTCCGTTCCTTAAAAAGCTTGTCTAAGCCAGCGCGTTCCGTCTCAAGACTATGTCTTGAGCGTTTCCGGCATGCCTTGTTCGTCGCAACGCTTAATTAGGCCGGCTGTCTACGATATTGCAACAACCGTGCACTAGCGACGGAAATACGGTGATACAATGTCTTCAGAGATTGAGGCGATCAAGCAGCGGAAGATGCAGGAGATGCTGCGAAATGCTGAGACGAGGACCACTGGCGACGACGGCTGGCCGAATTCTCCCGTCCAGGCGACAGATGACACTTTCGAATCACTCATCGCAAAGTACCCAAATATCGTCGTCGACTGCTGGGCTCCTTGGTGCGGCCCATGCAGGATGCTTTCCCCGACCATTGACACGCTCGCGAAGGAGATGAAAGGGAAGGTCGTCTTCGCGAAGTTGAATACGGACGACAACTACGGCACTGCGGGCAAGTTCAAGATAATGAGCATCCCCACGCTGCTCTTCTTCAAGGACGGCCAGTTGGTCAACAAAATGGTCGGCGCTGCCCCCAAAGGGACCGTGGAGACAGAGATCAGGAAGAGCCTGGCTTGAACCATCACGATTACCCCCGAGAGAGAGGCACCCCAACCTCTCTTTCTTTTTCCTTTCGACCTTCACAGCCAACCGAGAACGGTTAACCTGGAAACTATAAATCCAACCAACTCGGTGGAGCCGGCCGGTGCAGAATGAACTTTGAGACAACTGTCGTCTGGAAGGAGAAGTTCCCTGGAAAGATGCTTTGTCAGAACGGACAAGTCATCGACTACTCACCACCTGCTGAACTCGAGGGGATGAGGGGGCCGCTCACTCCGGAGGATGCCTTCGTCGGCGCTGCCAACATGTGTTTCCAGATTGTCTTCGAGTATGTGTCTAGAGACCTCGGAATGAAGCTTCTGGAATACAACTGCAAGGCCGTTGGCGATCTAGAGGTCGTCGAGGGGGTCAAGAAGTTCGTCAAGATCACGCTCTATCCGGAGATGAAATTTACATCAAGCTCAAAGATGACCAACTTCGACAAGGCAATATCAGTCACTAGGAGGAAGTGTCTCGTAACCAACTCGATGGATCTCGAGGTGGAGATCATCCCGAAGGTGCTGTGATGTGCCGGATGGTCGCCATCGCGTTCCGCAGAGAGTTCCCGATGAGGGTCCTGTCGGATCTTAGAGACGTGGCTCGGACGGGTGTCATTCCCGGGGAGCCGCACCCTGGCCACAAGGACGGCTGGGGGATCGTGTCGTTCCGCAACGGCGCTCCATTGTATGTCGGGAGGAGCTCGAGGCCGATATTCAATGACGAATCGTTCGATTCCGCCCGCGAAGATGTGTGCAACATAAAAGGCCCGAACATCCTTGTCGCGCATGCTCGCGCCTTGTCAAGCGGAGCTGCGACGATCCCCAACACCCATCCCTTCGTGATGGATGGAATTGTGATGTGCCATAATGGGACTGTCTGGGACGTCAAGTTCCAGCCGAGGCACGCTGTAAAAGGCGAGACTGATAGCGAAAAGCTTCTCGCCCGTCTCGCGGACAGGGTTGAGGAGAGCGGCGATCTCAGAGGCTCAATCACAGATCTTGTCCTCAAAGATATCCACTCACACAACTATTCAGCGGCCATCATGTTCATTTCCGACGGCAGACAACTCTTCGCGTATCGCGACTTTCGCCCTGGTAGATCCCCGGAGTACTACGATCTCAAAATGGCGGTTCTCCCCGACAGCGTTGCCTTCTTTCAGGAGACAAAGGCAGGATACGAGGGTGA
>Ga0153916_10004166_pt1 | contig 10884 bp, 12 predicted proteins | sample Opewatmetagenome_FD_109642 | JGI IMG/M metagenome (GOLD analysis project Ga0153916, IMG submission 109642) | Freshwater wetland microbial communities from Ohio, USA - Open water 3 Core 3 Depth 4 metaG | ecosystem: Environmental > Aquatic > Freshwater > Wetlands | place: USA: Ohio, Lake Erie...
GAACTCGCAATACCCTGCATTGTGGGAACTGAGACTGCAACGCATGTCATGCAAACAGGAAAACAGTACACGATTGATTCAAGAAACGGAATAGTGTACGAGGGTATTCTGGCAGACGCTGCTGAGCCATCGGCGCAGTTGATATCCTCGAAAACCGTGATTCCAGCCAGCGCTACGGCTGTTCCAGTTACGGCCACTAAGATTTACATGAACTTGGGAGTTCCAGACAAGATCGCAGACTTTCAAAGCCTTCCCTTCGAAGGAATCGGACTGATGCGCACGGAATTCATCTTGGCTAGCTACATAGGTGAACACCCAATGCATTTCGTGGACACTGGAAACAGCCAAAAATTCGTGGACAAACTGGCAGAGGGGATCGCCACGGTCGCTAGGGCCATACAACCTCGCCCAGTAGTAGTTCGATTCAGCGATTTCAAAACCAATGAATATCGTGAACTGAAGGGCGGAGAAAAATACGAGATCACCGAAGCTAACCCAATGCTAGGCTGGAGAGGCTGCAGTCGTTACATAAGCCAATGGTACGAGAAAGCCTTCAAACTGGAGTGCCAAGCTATAAAGAAGTGCCGAGCAGAGTGGGGCTTAAAGAATGTATGGGTTATGCTTCCGATGGTTCGCACAGTCTGGGAAGCCAAAAAGTGCCTTGACATAATGCGTGAAGAAGGTTTGGAGAGATCAAAAGATTTCAAGGTCTGGTTCATGGCTGAAACTCCTTCCATAGCTATACTCGCTGACGAGTTTTCCAAGCTAGCTGACGGCTTCTCTATCGGCTCGAATGATATGACACAGGGCATTCTGATGATAGATAGAGATTCTGAACGGTTGGGCCAATTGGGATACTTTGACGAACGCGATCCTGCAGTTAAGAGAATCATCGCACACCTCATAAGAGTAGCTCATGCAAACGGCTGTACGGTTTCTATATGTGGCGAAGGGCCATCCAATTTGCCTGATTTCGCCGAGTTCCTTGTCAGAGTTGGAATTGACAGCATTTCGGTCAACAATGACGCTATCGTAGCCACCAAGAACCTCGTCGCTAGTGTAGAGCAAAAAATAATTCTTGAACGTCTCGCGGAGCAATCAGCTATAGCTGCTGGCAAACCAATATCCAAACCAAAGCAAGACTGGGAATGGACGCCTTAACCAAAATCCCACTTTCGTTTCCATTTTTCTGTTCTTTCTTTCGAAAAAAAGTGCTTGAGGAGGACGATTGTGAAAGGGTTCGATTTTGAAGAAGAACGAATAAGACAGGAAATCTGCAATCTAGATGCGAAACGTGTTTTGTTGCAGTTGCCTGAAGGGCTGAAACCAGAAGGTCCGCGTTTAGCCTCTGTTATCGAGAAAGCTGGGGCACTTCCCATAATCTCAGGGGACCCTTGTTACGGCGCCTGTGATATAGCTACTGCCGAAGCTGAAAGCTTGGGAGTCGATCTTATCCTGCATTTTGGGCACTTAAGAATGATGAAGCACGAAAAGGTGCCCACGGTCTACCTTGAAGCCAGAGCAACCGTGTCAATAGAAGAAGCTGTCCAGAAATCCCTTTCGTTACTAACTACGTTCAGAACGATCGGTTTGGCGACGACGGTTCAGCATATTCAAACACTTGACCAAGCAAGAGAGATGCTCATTCGAGCGGGAAAAACAGTGGTTATTGGCGACGCTGGCCATACCGTCTATTCGGGGCAGGTTACTGGTTGCGAATATGGGAACGCTAAGTCCATTGCTGGTGAAGTAGATGCTTTTCTTTTCATCGGGGGTGGGCAATTTCACGCGTTGGGTATTCATCTTGCTACGTCCAAACCGACGATAGTTGCGGATCCATACGCCAACAGCGCCTTTGTTATCGACTCAGTAGCTCAGAAAACAATGAAGCAACGATGGGCATTTATAGAGGAGGCGCTCCAGGCCAAAAGTTTTGGTATTATTATTGGTCTCAAACCAGGGCAAAGTCGTCTCGACGAAGCATTGAAAATCAAAGAATCGGTCGAAAAGAACAAGAAAGTTGGCTACCTGTTTGCAGTCAGAGAACTGTCTCCAGAAGTTCTTCTTGAATTCCCGACTGTCGACGTATATGTGAACACTGCTTGTCCTAGGATATCTCTTGAGGCTCCTTCAAAGTTCTCGAAACCTGTTTTAACAAAGAGCGAACTTAAAGTTGTGTTCGGCGAAGACTCGTGGGAAAACCTACTCAGAAAAGGCTTATTCGAAAACTAGACTTAGAGCTCTTCCTGTCCCAGGTTGAGCCCAACCCTTTTCCTCAAGCAAATCTTGAACAGTATACAATTTCTGAAAGCGTCGCAGCAACAATGCTCTGGATATCCGCATATTCGCACAATAACATTATCGGAAAAAGCATACTGGACCTGGCTTGTGGCACAGGACGACTCGCCTTGGGCGCAGCTTTTCTGGGCGCTAAGGAGGTCGTGGGAATCGATATCGACAGGACCGCAATAGAATCGGCTTGTAAGAATTCGAAGAAAACAGGCTGCCACGGCTTTGTTCAATGGATCACTGGTGACATTAGAGCTATTACAGGCAAGTTCGACACAGTGTTGCAGAATCCACCCTTTGGAATCCAAAAACGTGCAGCTGATCGAAAGTTCCTAGAAAAAGCTCTCGAAGTCGGCAATGTGGTCTATTCGCTTCACAATCATCCAACCGTTGATAATCATTTGTCCAAACTTCTGGAAAAAAGTGGAGAAAATCTGGTGCAGATTAAGGCTTCTCCATTCATGAAACGTTTCGTAGAAGAGCGTGGTGGGACAGTAAAGTCAGTTTTTTCGCTTCTCATGACTATTCCGAAGATATTTGATTTTCACACAAAAACGAAACATAAAATCATTGTCGATCTATACGTAATAGGGAAGAAAATCTAATCTCCCTTAGGATTCGCTGCTTTGATCAAAAGGTTTATTGCGCAGCTGATAAACTAAAAACTGTACTATTAACTGATAACTGTATTCCCATGTTCAATGGCAAGGAAATTGTAATGAACGTTAAATTAGCTGAACAACGGAGTGGTCATTTAGTACTGCCCGGAGAGCGGCTAGGAGTAATCGAAGAGTTCACGCCGGATTCGGGAACCTACTCCAAGGACGGCGTTATCTACTCAAAGATCATTGGCCGCGCATTAATGGATATGCTGACCCGGCGAGTCTCAGTCTACCCGCTTGTCAACGAAGCCAGTTTTCCGAAGGTCGGTACAAATGTTATCGGTCAAGTTGGCAACGCTCAGTCAGATAATGTTTTAGTGAGGATTTTTAAGATCGGTTCCAAGAGACTCTCGGGCGTTTTCACAGGGATCCTTCATATTTCAGATGTGCAAGATAGGTACGTTGACTCTATGAATGATGTTTGTAGACCTGGAGATATAATCCGTGCTAAAGTCATCAGCGAGAAGAACCAGATTTTCCATTTGTCAACCGTTGATAGCGATTTAGGCGTGCTGTATGGGTTCTGTTCCCTATGTGGAGGCCTGCTTGAACCCAAGCGACACGATATGCAATGCACAAAATGCGGAAATATAGATCACCGTAAAATTGCAGCAGATTATGGAAAAGAACCGGTGTAGAAAAAGGAAGTAATGAGATTGAAAATAAACGTGATTCAGAAATCAGGCAAAGAGCTTAAAATTGAACTCGAAGGTGCAGGCCACGGTTTCTGTAACCTGCTTCAGAAGAGATTGTTGGACGACAAGAACGTAGACATGGCCGGATACGATATCCCTCACCCATTGGCCTCAAATCCAATAATCTACATTCGCATGAAAGGTACTTCAAAACCCGAAGCAGCTCTGAAGAAAGCCGCCGAGAAAGCTCGGCAATCAAACCAAGCTTTCAGTGAGGCACTTCAAAAAGCCTTGAAAGCCTGACTAGTTCCTTCGCCCTAACAAGCAGCATTGCAAATCCATTTTGCAGATCGATGGAGTCTTCGAGAATCTGAACGCTTTCCTTCAGTGTCAGGAGATTGTTGAGCCAAGCGTAAACAACCAACGCTTCTGCAGCATCGCTTAGGGCATGCTTGTCAATTCTGGAGGGTAGCATTTTGCGCAGTTCCGCCTTCCTTAGTGCCTCAGCAAGTATGCTTCCTTTCACCTTCTTTCCTTCAGGTTTCCCTTTTCTCCCAGACAGTGCAAGTGAAAAAGCAAAGTTGACATAAGCATCCCCGAGAGCTGCCAACTGCCGATCAGCCAAGACTTCTTGAAACGACTGATATGTTTTCAGGAAGGGGGGGTGAGCAAGAGGCCTTTAACATTTCATGTGGTCTCCTCTTTCTCACATTTGCTCGTTATGCTTATAACACTTCAATCAATATTCTTGCTTGTTTACTGAGGATTGGTTTTGAGCCAAAAGCGCATTCGCGTGATTAAGCCGGAAATTCGAATTCTGGGAGTCGACGACGGCGTTTTCACGCCTCATAGCAGCGGCAAAGCTCTTGTTGTCGGAATCGTTTTCAGAGGAGGTTACTGGCTTGACGGAGTAATGCATACCCATGTAGTTATTGATGGTTTTGACGCTACAGAAAAAATCTCGACAATGGTGACGAGTTCGCCTCATCACAAGCAACTAAGAGTGATCATGCTTAATGGCATCACGTTTGCAGGTTTCAATGTGGTAGATATTCGCGCGCTAAGTGTGGAAACCCGGCTTCCTGTTATTGCTGTCACCAGCGAAAAACCCGATCTAGCTACCATTAGAAAGGCAATAGAAAATCTCCCCCGAACAGAAGACCGTTGGATTTCGATTCTTGCTGCTGGAGAAGGTTTTGAAGTTTTCACTCGAAATCCAAAGGAAAGCATCTTCTTGCATGTAGCCGGACTGCCAATTGATGAAGCTGAGCGAATCGTTAGACTATCTTCAACTCGCGGCAAAATTCCTGAAGCGTTGCGAGTTGCCCATCTTATTGCTTCAGGCATAAGTCATTTCTAGTTTTTTTTTGGGTTAAGCAAACGTTTAAAAGAGACTAAGCAAACGGAAGTTAAAACGGATAACGGAGTAGCGTAGAATGGAGTTTTGCCCAAAATGCGGTTCCCGCTTGGAACCGAAGAAAGCTAAGAATGGCAAGAGTACTTCTTTGTTGCTTGCATGCCCAAAGTGTGGGTACAAGAAAGAGGAATCAGCTAAGAAGATTGCGCCCAGGGTAGCCAAAGTTATTCAGCCAAATCCGCAGAAGTTTGTGGCAGTTATCGGAAAAGAAGAACAGAAGCTCAATACGCTGCCAACTGTCAGAATTGAATGCCCAAAATGTGGTAACAATAGTGCGTATGTTTGGCAGGTGCAAACCCGAGGAGCGGACGAATCTTCCACTCAGTTTCTGCGCTGCACAAAATGTAGTTTCACCTTCAGAGAGTATAGCTAGACAGTTGCTTGGCAACTTTATTTGCGGAAATGCTTTAATGTAAGTCTTTTATACCCCTCGGTATATGCATTAAGCGAGGAAAATCTGATGTTTAAGCTTAAAGTCTCTGACGCTAAACTGCTTAGGGACATGGCAACTGCCATATCCATTCTTGTTGATGAGGCAACTTTCAAGATAGAACCCGATGGGTTGAAATTGCGCGCTATGGATCCTTCTCGGGTTGCTATGATCGATTTTGAGTGGCCTAAGACAATCTTTGAGGAGTACATTGCGCAGGAACCCACGAAGATGTGCATAAACATAAGTGAACTTCTCAAGTTGCTCAAGAGGGCTGGCAAGGATGAGTCTGTGGAGTTGTCCCTTGATGATAAAACCGGGCGTTTGCAGGTCAAGATACTTGGGAAATACAGCCGCAATTTCACGATGCCTACTCTTGAAGCGTCAGAGGAAGAGGTTCCTACGCCAAAAATCGCCTTTAATGTTAAGGCTAAGACAACCACGCAGGGCTTAAGCCAAGCGATTGAAGACGCTCAGCTTGTGAGCGACCACGTGAGAATCGAGGCGGAACCTGAAAAGCTAACCCTTAGCGCGTCGGGTGACTTGATGGGTGCGACTATCACGTTACCGAAAGGAAGCGACGCGTTGCTGGACTTGGAAGCTAAAGAAAATTCAAAAGCAACCTTCAGTCTGAGTTATCTGTCCGAGATCATTAAGGCGGCATCAGCGACATCTGACATAGCTACATTAGAGTTTTCTTCTGATATGCCCGTGAGAATTGATTTTCAGCAGATGAAAGAGGGAAAGCTTACATTCTATCTGGCACCCAGAATAGAAAATGAGTAAAATATATGCAGGTATCCTTCGACAGTTTTACGCCTCCGACTTTGAAATGCCTTTCTTTGGACATTGCTTGGATTGGCAAATCGCTTTTTGGTATATAGTTGAAGGGGTGTGGTGGTCACATTCCTATTACTATAGCGGATCTTGCGAAGTATCCTTTTCTGCCACAGGCCAGACAGTTGATTGGTGCGCTAGAGTTTGACTTTGAAACAGTTGTAAAAATTCCTCGTATCCGAGATCGCGCAAAACAAAGACTATTGTCATCTTTCGATTTCAAAGCGCGGTTTTCTCAACCGCTTATCTATGACCCTCAAACTGAAATAGCTTCATTCGCTCTTGCCCTTGCATACGCTTCAGGCATAGGCGACAGAAAGATGACAGAGCGGTTCGCGTTGTATGAGGCAGATCAAATAAATGAATGCCTGAAGGAAGAAAAGCGTGAAGAAGTCATCCTTGAAATTGCACGGGCTTTCAATTGGCGCGTTCAAGTTGAAAATGAAAACGGGCAGCGAAAGATTTCCATTCATTTCGCAAAATTCCTTGAAAATTCCACCAGAGGCAGGCTACATCATGATCAAAAATGGAAACTTGTAAACAGAGAATTGGTCGGAGGTTGGGTCCGTGTTAGCCCGTACGAATTAGCCAGGCTTCTACAGGAAGAGGTAAGGATACGAATAGAAGAAACTGCGAGGCGTGAGTTGGCTAATATTCCCACTCAGATGCAGGTGGATATTGATGAACTCAGAGCTGAGTTTCTTAGAAGAAAGCCCACACTAGAAGAGTTCGACCAAATTGTTCGCGCTCAGGAGTCGGAGTACCCTCCTTGCATAAACGGGTTATTGAAACGAGCAGCTGCAGGTCAACACATGTCACACGTTGAAAGGTTTACGCTGGTCACATATTTGCTGCATCAAGGCGTAAGCATAGATTCAATTGTTAACTTATTCTCAGGCATTTCCGACTTCAACGAGGAAAAAACCAGATATCAAGTCGAAAATCTTGCGGGAACAAGATATGGTGAGAACAAACCTTATGTGACTTACAATTGCTCTTCTCTCCGCACTCACGGTGTTTGTTCAGAGCAAGTTGACCAAATTTGCAAAACAATAAAGAATCCATTGACGTATCATTTGAGGAAACAAAAGACCGCGCCAGAGCGCAAATCGCGAGTAATATGAAACTATGCTGCCTTCAATTACTCATTTGTGGATTTTGCACTTTTAGAACTTAACGGTTAAATTAGCGAAACCTAAAATCACTATCTACATAAGAGGTAGAAGAACGTGGCGTTTTCTTGGGACTTCGTTTGTGAAAAATTCAGTGAATTCTACCGAAACCCCTCGACCGATATTCCTGCTCCAGCTGCCATCGATCAACGAGAATTCGCTTTTCTTCTCTTCAAAGAACGCGCTATGGTTAGGCATAGATCTGTGGCGAAAATCAGCAGGCTCAAATCTCTCTTCAGTGAAAGTGTGCCGTCAGACGTTTACCACTCTTGTGCATACTACGAAAATCCTGAAGCTGACATGGGCAAAAAAGGGTGGCTCGGTGCAGACATAGTCTTCGACATAGATGCTGACCACATTCCAACATCGTGTGATAAGATTCACGATGAGTGGACCTGCGGCACCTGTGGCTTTTGCGGAAAAGGAGTCACACCTGAAATCTGCCCTTCCTGCGGCGGGATGAAGTTAGGCGCAAAAACTTGGCCTTGCGAACAATGTTTAGACTCAGCCAAAGACGAAACAATCAAGCTCGTGGGCTTTCTGGAAGATGATTTGGGTTTTTCAGACAAAGATGTTCATGTTTTCTTTTCTGGTCACCGCGGTTATCACGTTCACGTTGAGAACGACGAAGTTAGGTCATTGGATACACTGGCTCGTAGGGAAATCGTTGACTACGTGCTGGGCTTAGGGCTATCCGTTTTTGAAGGTCGAGAAAAAGCCAAGAGCCAGTCGAAAAAAAGCTCGAGCCCCTTTCTTTTGCACGATTTTGGATGGAACGCGCGTCTAAAGGAAGGCATGCGAGAGTTTATCCTTAATGCCACAAAAGATGATCTGGACCGCATTGGCGTGAAAAACTATGCTATCCTGCAGAACAAAAATGTCATTCTGAAACGCTGCCTAGATGAGGGGCGTTGGGATAGTATTCGCGGTGTGAGTATTTCCAGCGATAATGCATGGATAAAAATTGCTAAGCACGTTCGAGACTTGGAATCTGCCAAGATTGACACGGTTGTCACAACTGATATACACCGCCTAATTAGAATGAATGGTACGCTGCATGGCAAAACAGGCCTGAAAAAGATTGAGTTCTCAATCAGAAACTTGGATGCTTTTGACCCATTTAAAGAAGCAGTAGCCTTTAAAGATGGTACAGTCAAAGTGTTCGTCTCGGGTGCACCCGAGTTTCGGTTGGGCGGGAACGTGCTTGGCCCATTTAGCAATCAAACTGTTGAGCTGCCAACAGCTGCGGCAGTATTGCTTGTCTGCAAAGGCAGAGCTGAGGTGAAAGAATAGATTGTACAATGAACTCTATGCTGTTTGGCAACGCGAAATCGAAAGCAACGACCCTACTCCGTTGCCATCTGACTTTTACTCTAGAGTCTCCGATTATGTGCGAAGGATAAAAGAAGAAGCGAGGATGTTGGATAAGAAAGCGCTGAAAGCTGGGCTTCTGGAGCACGAAATGCGAAACGTCAAACACCTCATCAGAGAACTGACACGTATTAGGTGTAGGAAACTGAAAAAAGCAATCGCTAGAGATCAGAAAATCCCCTCCGGGGTCTTGACACCCGAAGAGGAAAAGATGTGCTCGGAGTTGCTGGGCTTCACTCAGGCATACCGCGACTTCACCAAAAACCTAGGTCATGGGCAAGCAGCAAAAGTTGAAATAGAAACGCCAGACCAGTTTCACAGGAGAGTTGCACTGAGATTTATCAAACCCATTCCAGCAATTGTTGGCAGCGACATGAAAACATACGGTCCATTTGTTGCTGAAGACGTGGCTTCACTGCCCGTTGAGAATGCCAGAGTCTTGGTTAAGCAGGGTCTGGCTGCGATGATTGACGTTTCCTAGCTAGGCTCTAAGAAATATAAGTAGTCTTCTTGTCTTCTTCTTTCCTAGTTTCTTCGGCCTGAATCGCTCTCTTTTCCTCAATCTTCTGCAGACGGGTTACCATTGTCTCTGCCTTAGCTATTTCTTCGTCCATATCTGCCAAGTCCAAGTCAAAACCGAACGTAGCCTTCAACACTTCCAAAACGCTTCTTGCAGCCAATGGATCAGGCAAGTACCCCCGAGTCTCACCCAGAAGACATAGCGCCTCTATTTTCTTGAACCGTGCTAAACCTAAAATCAGCCCTGCCGTGCCTACAATCGGGCTTCCTGATACGCTAATAACGGATCCTGCGCCTACGGCTTTGGACAAGATCTCAGGCGATGTTGCTGCTACGAAGACTCTAGGTTTATTCTCTGTTTCAGCCCTGTATCCGCCAATTGTAGCGATTGTTCGAACATTGTGTTTACCCGCGAAGTCTAGCATGCGATCAGCTATCTCATACTGTCCCTCGATAGTTTGCGACTGGCTATCTCCTGTGAACAATATTACATCGTTCGGTCCATTTGCGTTCTTCCAAAAATAAAACGATCCACGCAGAAGACGAACGCTCCCTTTCTTGTTTACGAGCACAAAATAGGGAAAATGTGGAGAATAAAGGTAAGCAAACTTTCGCGCTTTCAAATGCTTGATCAGATACCGAATCGCGATCTTTCCTACAAGACCCAGGCCAGGAAGACCCTCTATCAAAATGGGGTTCCTAGTTTCAATTGGCTCAAACTCTCTGATATATGTCTCTTTCACTCTGCTCACCGCTCCTTCTTCAGTGCCATTCTGTACTTCAGATATTTGTCTGTGGGAGAAAATTTGGCTGGATGAGGTATGTGAAGGGTACCGCCGCAGTACTGACAAACATCAGTTCTTAACGTATATTTTCCGCATCTGATGCATTTTCTGAGGGACCAGACCATTATTTCTCCCTTATGAAACTGCCCTGTCCGCCAGCTTTCGTTATGTTCGTAATTACACTTTGGCTTGCTTTCTGCAAGACTTCTTCAGCACGTTTATAGTTCTCTGCCAAAGCTTCGATGCTGTACTTAGGTGCAGCTATAACATGGAAATGTACTTCCGCATCCTTCACTTTTTCAGTTTTTTTTGCGCTGAGGAATGCTTCCTTGATCAGCTTAACCCCGTTTGGCTTCAGACACCGGATCTCAAGAATTCCCTTAACCTTGACCATTTTTATGTGTATTCTTTCTGCAGCAACCTCTGCAAAGGCTTTGGCAAGGTCCTCCGGGATTCCGATTTTCGTGAGGGCTTCTGCGCCTTCCTTGGCAGCCTTTTCGAAGCCATCATACAAGCCAAACTCTTCATCCATAGCTGCTCCAGCTTTCTCATAAACTTCTTGAACGGACAGGTGGACCTTTTCCGCCACGCCTTTAAGCAAAGCGTCAGCTTTCCGGTCCTTTTTCCATGACATAACTTTCTCAATTCTCTCGCGTTTAGTCACGCGCCTCAGGGACAGATCTATATGGCCCTTCTCGGTGTCGACTCGAAGGACTTTCAGCACGGCTTTTTGTCCCTCACGGACAAAATCCCGGATGTTCCTTATC
>Ga0153916_10004167_pt1 | contig 10884 bp, 8 predicted proteins | sample Opewatmetagenome_FD_109642 | JGI IMG/M metagenome (GOLD analysis project Ga0153916, IMG submission 109642) | Freshwater wetland microbial communities from Ohio, USA - Open water 3 Core 3 Depth 4 metaG | ecosystem: Environmental > Aquatic > Freshwater > Wetlands | place: USA: Ohio, Lake Erie, Old...
AGATCGCGGCTGTCGTGGGCTTGCTCTCGGTGATAATCGTCCAGATGATGGGACAGTCACGCATTTTCTTTGCCATGGGTACGGACGGGCTGCTTCCGCGGGCCGCTTCCAAGGTTCACCCTAAGTTCAGGACTCCTTATGTAACAACGATTGTGACCGGACTTGCCGTGGCCATCGCTGCTGCCCTCCTGCCTATCGGCGTCGCCGGCGAACTGGTCAGTATCGGGACCCTCCTCGCCTTTGTGATCGTCTGCTGTGGAGTGCTCGTCCTTCGCTACACGCACCCGGACATCCCCCGGCCGTTCAGAACGCCCGGCGTTCCGTTCATCCCGGTCCTGGGCATTCTTTCCTGTTTTTATCTGATGATTGGGCTTCCCAAGGACACCTGGATCCGGCTGCTCGGCTGGATAGTTTTGGGATTAGTGATCTATTTTTTCTACGGCATCCGCAAAAGCAAGTTGAGGCAGCAGAATTTAGAACCGTAAAAGACCTCCAGAAAAATATTTCGGGAACAAGAGGAGAGTCAGGATGTTGAAACCAAAAGTCATAATCCCCGGGCTCATTTTTTTGTTGACCGCCCAGGCCATCAGCCTTGGGGCCCCATCCCCCGAAAAAACGCGTCCGCTCACTTTTGATGTTGTGGCGACACCGTTTTTTGTCCAGGAAGGCGGGTTCCTCAAGCAGATGATTAAGTTGAGTTTTGACAACCCGGGCGGAGAGATGAAGGCCGACCTGAAAACGAGGATCGGGCAAGAGGAGTTGGGAACGGCCTTGAGCCCGCTCCCGCCGGGAAAAAGCGATCAGACGATTTTCATTCCTGAAATCAAGAATCCGGTTACGGCGAAGTTTTTTCTTCGGGCCGGAGACAAGACGCTTGAGTCCGAAAAGATGCTCCGGCCGGCCCGGAAATGGACGATCTACCTGTTCCATCACTCCCACACGGATATCGGCTACACGGATCTCCAGACCCGGATCGAAAAAAAACATGTCGAGTACTTGGATTCTGTTATTCAGTATTGCCGGGAGACGGAGAACTACCCCGACGACGCCAAATTCCGCTGGAACGTCGAGGTCACCTGGAGTATTGAAAACTATCTGAAGCAGAGGTCCCAGGCTAAAGTGAAGGAGCTCATGGACTTCGTCAAAAAAGGCCGAATCGAAGTGGGCGCCTGGTATCTCCAACTTTCGGACCTGTTCAGCCATGAAGAACTCATCCGGGCGACCTATCTGGCCGGAGAGCTCAGCCGCAAGTACGGCATCGCTGTAGTGAGTGCCATGAACAACGATGTCACGGGCTTCAGCTGGGCCGTGCCTCTCATCCTAAGCCGGTCCGGCGTCCGCTATTTTGCCTCGGGAATCAACGAAACCCGATCCCGGGCGCCCCTCCAGCGTCCGTGTCCTTTTTATTGGGAATCGCCCGACGGGAGCAGGATCCTCCACTGGAACGGCGAGCATTACTTATTTGGCAACTATGGGCTGCGCCTGAACGAGGGCGAGGCCAAGAGCCGGCCGGAGGTAGAAAAAACCCTCATCGGCCTTGAAAACCGGGAAGACTATCCCTACGACCTCATCGCTTTCAATATCAGCGCATTTGTCACTGACAATGCTCCTCCAGGGCGGGAGCTTTCGGACATCGTCCGCGACTGGAATGCGCGCTGGGCTTTTCCAAAGATAAGGCTGGCGACCATGTCCGAGTTCTTCAAGGCGCTGGAGAAAAAATATGCCGGCCGGATTCCGACTTACAGGCTGGGCTGGCCTGATTATTGGACGGATGGAGTCGCTTCTACCGCTTACGAAACCGCGCTGAACCGCTTGACCCACAATAAACTGCTGACCGCAGAGAAAATGTCAACGATCGCGGCAGAGCTCAACTCCAAGTTTAGCTATCCGGACGCCGAAGCTGAAGAGGCCTACAGCAACTGCATGCTTTTTGACGAGCACACCTGGGGAGCCGCGGGCAGCATCTCCGACCCGGAGTCTGAGTTCACGAAAGGCCAATGGACGCTGAAATCCAGCCATTCTTATATTGCCGGCGAAATCAGCCGAAATCTCCTCAGCCAGAGCCTTAAAGTGGTGGCCTACGAGATTCCCAAGGCCGGGGAGTTTTCGTTCGCCGTCTTTAATCCTCTCTCCTGGGAAAGGTCGGATGTCGTGAAGGTGGCATTGCCCGTCCCGCTCAGAGAAAAGAAAGGAAAATTCCGGCTGATCGACAAGCGGACGGGCCGGGAAGAAGGCTTCCAGCTTCTCGACGAGGAGACGATCCTGTTGCCGGCCAGGGATATCCCGGCTTTTGGCTATGCCGTTTACGGGATTTCCCTGGATAAAGCTCCCGAGCCTGCCGGAACTAACATCTTGGTCGCAGGGAACTCGATCGAGAATGAGTTCTACAAGATTGTGCTCGACCCGGCCTCGGGCGGGATCAGGAGCATCACCGATAAGGAAACGAAAACGGAATATGTGGACCCATCCAGCCGGTACAAGCTAAATCAATATATTTATGAGAATCCGGAAGGAGGCCGGCCGGCTGTTGACAATATGCAGAAAAGAGCGGTCTTCAAGCGGGCGAGCCCGAGCTCGGCCAAGATATCGCCGGGTTTGCAGGGGCCTTTGACCTCAAGCCTGATAGCCAAGATGACGGCGCCGGGCTGTCTTGACCTCGAAACCGAGATCTTCCTTTACAGGGGAGTAAAACGGGTTGAGATCGTCAACCGTCTCCGCAAGAAGGAGACGCTCGAGCCCGAGGCGGTTTACTTTGCCTTTCCTTTTAAGGTCGACGGAGGGACGTTTGTCTTTGAGATCGCCGACGGCATGATGCGGCCAGAAATCGACCAGCTCCCAGGAACGACGCGGGACTGGCAGGCCGTCCAGCACTGGGTCGAGGTCTCGAACCGGGATCGAAGTCTGGTCTGGTCTCCGGTCGAGGCCCCGCTCGTCCAGTTTGGCGATATTAACACGGGAAAGTGGCTCAAAAAACTCGAGATCACCAATGCCTCTCTTTTTTCCTATGCCATGAACAATTATTGGATGACCAATTTCAAGGCCAGCCAGGGAGGTTTGGTGGTATTCAGATACAACCTGACAACGCGGGCCGGCGGCCCTGATCCCGTCAAGTCCAGCTATTTCGGCTGGGAAGTCCACACTCCTCTTGTGGCCGCCTGGATTCCCGACGGGACAAGGGGAACATTGAAAGGGACCGGAGAATCTTTCTTCCGCGTTGACCAGCCGCATGTCATCCTCCAGTCAGTGAAAAGGGCTGAGGACGGCCAGGGGGTTATTCTCAGGCTGAGGGAAATCGGGGGGAGGAACGCTGAGGTCCGGGTCAAGAGCCCGCTCTTTCCGCGGGGAAAGTTTTCTGCCGTGCTGACGGATATGGGAGAGACGAACGAGAAACCGGCCGCGGTTTCCGGAGATGAGATTGTCGTCCCGGTTAAGGCATGGAGCATCCAGACGGTGCGCCTGGTGCGGACGAAGTAAAAGAATTGCCATCAGAGACGGACGGCGTGTCGTCTTCAATGAGAGTTCTGCTCATCCAGCCTCCTTTCGAGGATTTTTATGCCACGCCCATCCGCCTTTATCCTCTGGGGCTGTTGTATGCGGCTCGAGTTCTGGAAGATGCGGGCGCGGCCGTGGAAATCCTTGACTGCCTTGCCCCGCTTAAAAAAAGGAGGATTCCCGTCCCGGCCAGTTTCAGCTATCTCCCTCCTCTCGGCGAGATTCCCCATTTCTTCAAAGGTTATTACCGCTTCGGAATCGGGGATGACGAGATTCTGCGGCGCATCCAGGCTTTCGGGCCGGACCTCATCGGCATTTCCTCTCAATGCACGGCCTATTACAAGAGCGTCGAGGATCTCGTCCGTCTCATAAAAAGAAAATTCGCTGCGCCTGTCCTGATCGGGGGGAACCACGCCACGGTTTTTGCCTCGGAGATCAAGCGGCGAACTCCGGAGATCGACTATGTTCTTCCCGGACCGGCGGAGGATTGCCTGCCGGAATTCCTGAACTCGTTCGGGAAGGGGAACGCCGGAGAAAAAATAGACTGGAGAAAAATCGAGCCTTCGCATCATTTATTGAAGGGAGGGGATTATAGAATTGGAAGGAAGAACTCCATTTCCCTGACTTCCAGCCGCGGTTGTCCCTGGGGCTGCGAGTTTTGCAGTGTTCACAGGATGTTCGGGAGCAAAATCAGCTACCGCTCCATCGATTCCGTCTTGACTGAGATGCGCCGAAACTGCGACAAGAAGGGAACCCGGGTTTTTAATTTCGAAGACGATAACCTCTCCTTTGACAGAAGTTTATTCCTCGAATTTTTGAAGGTGGCGGCGGCTGAGCCGGGGCTCAAGGGCATCGAGCTCACGGCCATGAACGGCCTGTGCTATCCCACTTTGGACGAAGAAGTGCTCGTGGCGATGAAGCGGGCGGGTTTCAGAGAGCTCAACCTGTCCCTTGTCAGCCGGGACCCGGTCCTGCGGGAAACACTCCGCAGGCCCTACTTAATCGATAGTTTAGATAGTTTTAATAAACTTATCCGGGCCGCCCAGAAGCTTTCCTTCTTTATTACCGTCTCCATCATTATCGGACTTCCCGGCCAGACCTTCGCCGAGGTCAAGGAAAGTATTGATGATCTCCTGGGTTTGGGCGTGCTTGTCGGCCCCTCGGTCTTTTATCTTTCTCCCGGGAGCAGCCTCTATGAGAAAATGGAACTCGCGGCGGCGATAAAAAACGACTGGAATCTCTATCGGTCCTCAGCTTTTGCCATCGAGACCGGCGCGCTCAGCCGAGGCGCGCTGTTCACCCTTTTTTCTTACGTGCGTGAGAAAAACCTGGAAAACCGGCGCCTTCGGCGCGCGCTCAGAACAGGATCAGGTTAATCGGCCAGGTCTTTGGCCGATTCCTTCTTGCCGGCCTTGATCCCGCTGACTGGAAGCGGCCGCCGGATTTCTATCGGCTTGACGAATGTCTTCACCACCTCTTTCGTCCCGGCGGTGCCGAGCTGTTCGAGCAGGAAGGAGAAATTCTTCTCCAGGTCCCGGCCGATGGCCTCGAGCGCCTCTTTCGGCAGCGACCAGAAGTGCTTCTTGAAGGGGCCGACGGCTTTCTTTCGCGACTTATATATGAACTGAGCCTCAGTGTCCTTGGGCTTGCGCTCGTCGGCGGCGTGCATTTTCACCCAGTTGTACATCTCTTCCCGCAGGGACTCTGGAACCGAGGGATGTTCGATGACGAGCGTCTGGAACGCGGTCGCCAGGTGCACTTCGCATGTCCCGGCCTCGACGAATTTATGGAAGGCGGCGTCGGGCAGGGTGCTCGCCCCGTGCTGGACAACTCCGCCCAGCCCATATTCCAGACGCGCTTTTTCGCCGAGGATATTGAGCGTGTCGAAATCAATGGCTACGCTGGCAAGGGTTCCGTCGGGAAGAACTACTCCGCCATGGCTGGTCCCCGTTTGGATGCTGATCTTGCTGATCCCCGCATGACCGCCCCGCCGGGCGTTATAGCCGCTCATGAAAGCATCCAGGTCTTCCGGGGTGCTGTTTTTTTGGCCGACCTCGCCGATCTCGCCGCCGACGGAGATTGTCACTCCCGCGGGTTCACAGCCGCGGATGAACCGCGTGAAATCATCGCACAGCTCATAGTTGGTCCTTTGCTGCTCGTCGAGCGTCGGCTTGCTGAGGTCGACCAGGGTCGAGGTGTCGATATCGATGTTATAAAACCCGGCTGCTACAGCCTCGATGATCAGGTCACGAATGGCTTTGATTTCAGCCTGCGGATCGGCCGAATGCTTTTTCGCTGAGGTCTGGAAGTGGTCGCCCTGGATGAAGAGGGGTCCGCGAAATCCTTCCTTCATGGCTGCGGCCAGCACGGCCGAGGCATATTCGGCGGGACGCTGGTCGGTGTAGCTGATCTCGGACCGGGCAATCTCAAAAATCAAGGCGCCGGCGTCGAGTTTCCGGGCCGCGCGGAAGACGGCGCGGGCCGAGTCGTAGGCCAGCATTCGCAGGTTCATTGCAGGAACGGTGAAGGGCCTGCCGATCTCGCCGCGCCCCCGGGCCATGTAGAGGTCATGGATCGAGGCCGGTTGGATTCCGAGCTCCTGGGCCGTGTCCCAGATGAGCCAGCGGGCCGCGGCCTGCGTTTCGGCGTCGCCGAAGACAGCCTCTCGGATCAGATTGTCCAGGCTTTCGGTGAATCTCGTTTTATCCTTGACCGAAATACGCTCCCCTTTAAGCTCCAGTATCCCTTGATAGGATGTCATCAGCCTGTCCAACGCTTTCTTGGCCATAATTGGGTTCTCCTTCTTATTGGATTTCAAACTCCCCAACGATCTCGGGGAGGGGCTTTTTCGAATTGAGAGAGACGAAAAGGCGGTATTTCACCCGGCTCTTCGGGCTGAGTACTCTCCCGGGGGGAACCAGGGACAGGGATTCCAGCAAAATTTTCTTCTTTTCTCCGGGCCGGACCTCCCCCAAATCCCTGTCACCCCGGGCCACTTCTTGTCCGTTGCTCTCGAACACGATCCAGAAACTGATCTTGCGAACTCCGTGCCGGCTTGAGTTTTCGTACTCGAGCAACAGTCCGGGCGGAAACCGCGGGTTGATTTTAAGAACCGCGACGCGCGCTCCTTTACGGATTTCATTTTGGATCAGCCTGCCCTCTCTCCAAATGAGGAAGATTCTGGCCGCCTGGGCCAAGATTACGGCAGAGGCAATGACAATGAACACGATCTCAATAATGCGCTTTGTTTTCACTGTCTCTCCCGGCGATGTTTCCCGGAGTGCGCGGTAAAGAGAAAATAACATCCGGCAAGATGTCGGGTTTAGATTTTAGCCATTCAGGAAGAATTAATCAATCTGGAAAACCCGAAAAATTTTCTTATTATGCTCAGAAGTTGACTTTCAGATTTCGCGCGCCTATATTGACGTCAAATTCTATGAGATCCTGAGGGTTAGCATGGCAGCAAGAATAATTTTGATGCTGAGTGTTCTTGGACTGGGCGTGTTAATGCTGGCCTGCCGAGGGAAGCAGGTCGATTCTGAGGAGGAGGGCTTGAAGCAGATCGAAGAACTGCACCGGAAGGACCTCGAAGCTTCCAAAGTAAAGGACTTTAAAACGCTCCTGTCTTTGTGGGAAGACGACGGCGTGCTGCTCGAGCCGGGACGAGCCCCGATTATCGGAAAAGACGCGATCAAAGCTTATATTGAAAGTCAGGCTGAGACCAGCAAGACCTACAGAATCACCAAATACGAGCAGGACTGGAAAGAAATCAGAATCATCGGCGACTGGGCTTTTGAGTGGGGGGTGTTCGAAGGCGAAGCGGAGCTCATCAACGGGGGCCCGCCGATCAAACAGAAGGCGAAAATGCTGCGTCTCCTCAAAAGACAGAATGACGGTTCTTGGAAATGTGCTCGGGTCATCTATCACGAGGACCCGGCGGAGGATTAGGCTTCGATGCGGCTTGCCATGAAGATACCCAAGGAGCAAGCTAGGGGCGAGTTGGCAGACAAGAAACTCTGACAAATCCCAGGGGGAGGTCCAATTTGAAAAAATACGTTTTTGGCCTAGGATGTCTCGCCGTCGCGGTTCTGGCCTGGTCTGCTGAGAGGATCATTCCTAATGACCCGTTCTTTAAATTCCAATACAGCTTCAAAAATCCTGGCGGGAAGCTTGTGATCGACAGCTATTCTTATAAGCCCTCGGCCAAGGAATACGAAGCCGGCACAGGTATCGACCCGGACTTCACGCGCGCCTGGACCATAACCACCGGCAAGAAAAGCGTGATTGTGGCCATTTTAGATGACGGCTTTTTTTATCAGCACGAGGATGTCAAGGATAATATCTGGGAGAATCCCGGAGAAACCGGCCTCGACAAAAACGGCTATCCCAAGGAAACAAACGGCATTGACGATGACGGCAACGGATATGTCGATGATGTGATGGGATGGGATTTCTGCTTCGACGATCCCGACCCGGATTGTTATGTTTTTGAGGGCATGGATAACACCCGGATTCAGCCCTATTGGCATTCGATTTCGACCCTGGGGATTATCGGTGCCAAGGGCAACAACGGGATCGGCGTGGCCGGGATCAACTGGGATGTTTCGATGATGTTGCTCAAGATCGGCGCTCAGGGCGTCCGGGACATCGATTTAAGCAGGAACGAGCGGGCGGCCAAAGCCATTCGTTATGCCGCAGATAACGGCGCCAAAGTCATCAACTGGAGCGGGTTTGTCCAGGACGTGCGGCCGGAGACGCTCGGAAAGCTCAAAGCTGCCATTGATTACGCCGACGAGAAAGGCGTTCTTCTTGTTGTCGGCGCGGGCAACTACGGACAAAATATTGACCTCAAGGAGAATTTTATATACCCGAGCTGCTTCGAGAATGAAAACATCCTGAATGTGGCCGAAATCGATTTTAAGGGAGATTTATTTCGGTATGAAATAGAAGGCCGCGTTTTCGGGTCAAACTATGGCGAGCGGAACGTCGATATCGCGGCCATCGGGATGAATTATTCCACTTTTTTAAAAAATAACTGCGGTGTCTATTCTCTTCCGGGAGGGACATCCAACAGCACGCCTGTCGTCACGGGAGTTGCCGCGCTCGTCCTTTCGGTGAGGCCAGAGTTCAAGGCCCTGGAATTGAAAAAAGTTCTGCTGGACAGTGTGACTAAGCTTCCTTCGCTAACTGGAAAGATCAAATCCGGTGGTATGGTCAACGCTTCCCGGGCTCTGCAGCTTGTCTTCAAAACTGGGAGAATAAAGAGAACCTGCAGAGGAGCCCAAAGATGAGGCGATATCACCATCTCGGCATTCCGACGGACGTTCCGCGGGAAGGGGAGCGGTATCTTGAGGAGTTCAAGGTGTATGTCTCCGGCTATGAAACCAGCCCTTACGGCATAGAATGGATGAGGTTTGAGCCGGATAGCCCGCTGCCCGAGCTGGTGAAAACACTTCCCCATATTGCCTTTGCTGTCGATGATTTGGCTCCGGAAATCGCCGGAAAAAAGATCCTTATTGAGCCCAACAGTCCTTCTGAAGGGGTTATTGCAGCGTTCATCCTGGACAACGGCGCCCCGGTCGAGTTTTTGCAGTTTGATAAACCGCAGGAATAGTCTGGGGACACGCGCCGATTTCAAGAGAAATTGTTACATGTCCCCATGTCACTCCGGGTCTTGTCCCCTAAATCCAGATGCGGCGGCCTTCGCGGACGACGGCCTTTCCGTTTTTGATGACGTAGCGGATGGGATTAATACCCAAATGATAAACGAGGGAAGCGTAGTCGGGAACCTCACAAAGGAGCATGTCCATCTTTTTCCCGACTTCGAGGCTTCCTGCCTCCTCATGTTTTCTTAAGGCATAAGCTGCGTTGGCCGTGACGGCGTTGATCGCTTCCTCGATGCTCATTTTGAGCAGATAGACTCCGAGCTGCATTACAAAGAGCATCGAGCTGACCATCGAACTGCCCGGGTTGAAATCCGAAGCCAGGGAAACGGCGGCGCCGGCATCGATGAGCTTTCGTGCCGGCGCCCGTTTTTGGAGCATCAGGAAAAAGGAAACAGCCGGCAGGAGGGTGGCCGCTGTTTTGCTCCGGGCGAGAGCCTGGATTCCTTCTTCCGTGATGCTTATCAAATGGTCGGCAGAGGCCGCGCCGATCTCGGCGGCAAGCGCGGCCCCTCCCAAGGCAGTGAATTCGTCGGCGTGAATCCTGATCTTGAGCCCGTTCCGCTCAGCAGCTTCGGCGAGCTGTCTTGTCTCTTCCAAGGAAAAGATCCCTTTTTCGCAGAAGACATCGAAAAACTCGGCCAAGTTCAGTCTCTTCACCTCGGGGATGACCTTGCGGACAAGAAGGCGGATGTAAGCTTTCTTCCGGCCGCGGTACTCCCCGGGGACCTCGTGGGCGCCCATGAAAGTGGGCACGATATCTACCGGGTGTCTCTTCCGGGCCTCCTCGAGAGCCAGGAGCTGTTTGATTTCGTCTTTAAAGTTCAGGCCATAGCCGCTTTTTGCTTCGACCGTGGTCGTGCCGGTGAGGAGCATCTGGTCGAGGCGGGAGAGGCAGAGCCGCAAAAGCTCGCTTCTTGAGGCTTTGCGCGTGGCGTTAACTGTGGTCTGGATGCCCATGCCTTTCTTGGCGAGCTCCTGGTACGTCGCTCCTTCGAGCCGCAGCTTGAATTCCTCCACCCTGTTCCCGGCAAACGGAAGATGGGTATGAGAATCGACGAATCCGGGCAGGCCGATAAGTCCTCCGGCGTCTATTCGAGTGGCCGAGCTTTCGATGCAGACTGAGGCTTTAAAGTCTTTTTCTTTCCCGACGAAAACGATCTTTCCCCGGTGCGAGGCAACCCAGGACCTTTCCGTCAGTCCGACGTCCTGGAGAGCCTTTTTTCTTTTCGGAAGCGGACCGCCGCAGGTCAACACCTGACGGCAGTTCTCGATGACCAGGTCAGACGATTTCATCCGTGTGTTTTCTCATCGAGGAATGCTTGCTCCGGCGGATGAACGTGGGCGTTTCATAAGGTTCATATTGTTTTTCCCACGCCGGCGGTTCCCAGAGAGAAGGACGCTCTTTTGGCTCAGATAGGAAGGTCGGAGTATCCGTTTCCACCTGGAAGGGCGGGGGAGTGGGCTTGCGGGGGACGGCGTATCCTTCGTGCGCCGGGACCTCTTTTTCCTCCGCAGACTCGAAGCACGTGGCGATGACCGTCACCTTGACCATTTCCTTCATGCTGTTGTGGATGACCGTTCCGAAAATGATGTTGGCCTCCGGATGGGCCAGCCGGTGGATCAACTGAGAGGCTTTGGAGACCTCGTGCAGGGTCAGGTCTTTTCCGCCGGTGATGTTGATGAGCACGCCGCGGGCGCCTTCGATCGAGGTATCGATGAGCAGCGG
>Ga0153916_10004169_pt1 | contig 10882 bp, 8 predicted proteins | sample Opewatmetagenome_FD_109642 | JGI IMG/M metagenome (GOLD analysis project Ga0153916, IMG submission 109642) | Freshwater wetland microbial communities from Ohio, USA - Open water 3 Core 3 Depth 4 metaG | ecosystem: Environmental > Aquatic > Freshwater > Wetlands | place: USA: Ohio, Lake Erie, Old...
GACCAAGCCAACAAGAGATGCTCAGCATATGCGCATCCTCTGCCCATATGGCTAAAGAGCAACACTAATACCTGAAAGTCATCAGTAGTATGATGGCGGCAGTGATGAGCTCCTTATTTGCGAGATTGTGAACACATGATCGACCTTAGGGGTATCTGAGCCGCACCTTCATCAGTCACTAGACAGTCAATGACTCGAGATCGACTGCCTCTTGTCTGATGAGTTCGACAATCTTTTCAATCTCACTTGATGATACGACTGGAATACGTTGGTCGCTCTCGAATGTGTTCGAAGACCAAGTGACTACCGCTTTCACAGATTCAGGTAATTTGCCGACTTCACTCTCAGCATTGCCAACGCACCAGAGCTTTGGCACTTCAATCTCCTTCAGTCCCTCAATAATAAGGAAGTCTGCTGTGACTCCAGAGAGTAATTCACGCAGGCTCTTTCTATCATTGTGTGTGACGGCCGAGCTGTGGGGGCCAAGAATGACCGTGACTGCCGCGCCTGCTCGCTTATGCCTCCAGGAGTCTGTGCCCTCTGTATCATGAATCTCATGCATGGAACTCTTTGCTGTCACCACGACATGCCCTTGCTTGACCAGTCGCTTAACAATCTGTTCCACTAGTGTGGTCTTTCCTGTTCCTGAATATCCGGACACTGCAAAGGCTCGCATGGCATCTCTGAGAGGTGTTGATAGTGCATATGGGCGTTTCGTTCGGGATTGCCTGTTGATGACTGTGAATGAAGTGCTCAAAGCAGTTTCCTTAAAACGGAGTGCAATTCTTCGAGAGGCCAGTGAATCACTCATGGCCATCGAGAAGCAAGCCGCCGTAGAATGCATCGATGTACGTAAGGAGTTCCAGGATGGCTCGCGGGTCATCAGAGTCCTTCAGGGGACTAACCTCACTGTGAACCGCGGGGAGTTTGTCGCAATCGTAGGTGCGAGTGGCTCTGGGAAGACAACTCTCCTGAACTTGATTGGTGGTCTTGATACTCCCACTTCTGGATCCATTATTGTCGATGGACAAGACATCACCAAGCTCGATGACGATGCCATGTCAGAAGTACGACGGCACAAGATTGGTGTTCTCTTTCAAGATCAACATCTGCTACCCATTTTCACAGCACTTGAGAATGTTGAGGTTCCAATGCTTCTCGATGATATTCCCGCTGAGGAACGCAGAGAGAGGGCAATGAAACTCCTGGAGTCAGTCCTAGTTAGTCACCGTTTCCAACATATGCCCCATGAGTTGTCGGGTGGTATGCGTTCTCGGGTGGCTCTGGCAAGAGCTCTGGCCAATAATCCTGCTGTTCTGCTTTGTGATGAACCCACGGGGGATCTTGACCACAGGACTGGCGGTGAGATCATTCAACTGATGAGAGACCTTGCAAAGAATCAGAATCGCGCAGTCATCGCTGCAACCCACGATCCTGAGACTGCTCGCATGGCAGATAGAATTCTTCTCCTACGTGACGGTGTTCTTGTAGACGAACTTGTTGGTGACTTCTTCAAGACCAGCAGAGTCGATGTAGCAACGAAGAAGGAGTACAAGAAGTCAGACAGTAGAGAAAGGGTTTCGTAGGAGTGATACTATTGGCTGCAACAAGGAGATCAACAGGACTGAAGTCCAAGGGAAATACCAGGTATGGACTGTCTTATGCACTCAGTACGATTCGTGCGAATCCCTTCAGGGCAGTCAGTCTGGCGCTGACACTCAGTCTAGGTATCAGCCTCTTTGCTTCGACAATGGTGTGGGGAGACACGGGGGTATACGTGAGCATCTATGAGTACCTTGAGGCAAACTCATACCAGCTTGATGTGAGCGCAGAGGCCGGTTATCCTGAAGATCTTGTGTTGGCCCAGTCCTATATGATGCAGGACCCTTTTGTTGAGAGCACTTACCGTTTGAACTCCACGATTGGCCTGGTCTGGGGGACAGAGCTGCCGAATACAACTCTGTATGATTTTGATGGTTCGGTCTATACGGAGGGACTAAAGGATACCAGAGTCGTTTTTGTGGACAATGATTTTCTCGCTCTGACTGCCAATGAGTTCCTGTATCAGGGCTTATCCGAGCTACAGGCTGGTGAGATACTTGTTTCATCCCAGTTCATCTCCTATGTTGATTATGTCTTCAAGACCAATCTCGAACTCGGAGATGAGATTGATATTGAACTCCTCACGGGTGAGGGAACAGCCATACCAGTACAGATTGGAACCCTTGGCAGAGTCAGTCTGACCTCATTGACGATTGTTGGCATCTACGATCCAACAACAGGCAATTCTATGCTCGAGCAAGCAATGCCTTCCATATACCGAGAGAACCTGAATATCACCAACATGCGATACCCTGTTCTGGGCATCCGGGATAGTGTCTTCATCCTGAAGGACTCTATTTCCCCTGACATACTCTCGGAGAACGGATTCTTTGAGTCATCAACTCTCGTTCGTGTGTCTGCAACGGCCCTAGCGGCTGCCGGCCCTGAGAATGTGGCAATGAATCTATTCGGCATGATATACCGCACTGAAGAGAGATTTCGCGTCAGTTGGCTTGGCTCTGATAAGATTAACGAGATGCAGAGTTCAGTCAATACCTATGTGTCGACTCTCTCGCTCTCCATCCTTGCGCTCCCTGTCATACTTCTTGCCCTCTTCTTCTCGGTCTTTGCGGCTGACACCTTTATGGCACCGAGGACTGTAGAGATTGGAATTATCCGTTCAAAGGGTGCCAGTTATTCTCAAGTGTCCTCAGTATTCCTCTGGGAAACCTTGTTCATTTCATCTATTGCTGTCTTTATGGGTGTAGTGTTTAGTATTCTGTTTGCCCCGCTGATTCCTGCCTCTATCAATTTCATGACTTTCGATTGGAGTGTCTATGCCTACTATCTCTCCAATACTGTATTGACATCGGGTACGATTCTACGAGCAGTCGGTCTGACAGTTCTGCCGAGCATGTTATTCATTCTCTATCGTGCCCGAAGAGATGCTCAGGCAGAGATTGGACTTACACTCATGGAAGCAACAGCAGACTCCGCTGAACAGACAGAGTCTCACGGATTCACAATTGGAGCGTCCATTGTCCTCCTGATTATCGCCATCGTGATGATGCTGATTCTGCCTAGGAGTCCTATCTTCTTCATGATGGAACTTGCTCTCGGGACTGCGGCTTGGTTCTTCATAGCATACAATGGTTCCAAGGTTTCAAGAGTCGGGCTTGCCAAGGTCTCTGAGAGACTATCCTTCCTATTGGGACAAAAGAACCTCATCTCAGCAGGCTACCTCAAGATGAGAAAGGGACGAATCATACCACTGATGGTAGTTCTCGCTCTCACGATGTCTACAACAATTGCATTTGCAGTCCAGTCGGAAAGCCTTCGCGTGGACCTGACAAGAGAGGTCGAATATGCAGTCGGTGCAGACCTGCGCATAGACTGTACAATCAGAGAGTTCGGCTTCAATAACACACTCGGCAATTACAGCGGGATAGAGAGCGCTATGCCTGTCCTGAGAACTTGGGCACGATTGGGCCCCGACTTATTCACAATTGAGGCTCTATACCCAGAGCAGTATGCTCTGATAGGCGACTTTGATCAATCGAGTTTTTACGGCGAGGAACCATCAGAGGTCCTCTCAACATTGGCTGCAGTACCCAATTGTATCATCATCAGCAAGTATTATGCAACGATGTGGAACAAGACTGAAGGAGACACTCTGAATCTTGAGATGAGTGGTCCTGGAGCAACACAGATTGTCGAGTTCATCGTCGTTGGAATAGTCTACAGCGCACCTGGATTTGGATATGCATCGGTCACGGACATACCACCATCCTCTCTTGGAGCTGGATTTGGCTATCAGGCGAAATATGCTGGGTTTGCAGTAGCCAATCTGGGCTACATCGAAACCGAAATCGATAGTCACACAACAGACCTGTTTCTTGTAGACCTTCAGGATGATGTCAATCGTACACTTCTGACCACTGAACTGCGGCTGCTACCGGGAGTCTATCCGAACACTCCTCAAGAATTCGACCTCAAAAGCCGGTCTCTCAGTACTGCTCTATTCCTGAACACGGTGGAAGGTCTGTTCTCGATTGGATTCGTGATGTCCCTCATCCTCAGCATATTCGCATTATCAGTTTCTCTGGGTTCGGTGGTGAGAGAACGTAGGAAGGAATATGCTGTAATCCGAGCAATTGGAGGTTCACGTAGACAGGTTGTAGTAATGGTCTTCTCCGAGTTTACAGGCGTCGTCATCGCTTCTCTTGTTCTCAGTCTGCTTCTTGGTGCGGTCTTCGCCTATGTCATGGGAATCCTGCTTAACAACATGAGTCCGTTCTCAAGAACCCTTGCCACTACAGTCTCGTTTCCACTACAATTCCTATCGATCGTGCTATTCCTCGAGATTGTGACCATGGTGATTGGAGCCTTTCTGCCAGCTCGGGAAGCATCTAGAACTGAGCCAGCTGTCGTACTACGAAATATGTGAGGTGAAAAGATGTCCGAGAAAAGCAACAACCCAAGACTGCTGCGAGGTAATCGTCTGTGGTCATTGGGTTATGCGTTCACCTCTCTGAAGAATAGTAGAACACGGAACATGGGAATTGCGTTCGTCCTCGCAATCAGTATAGCACTTCCGACCACAGTCTTCACATGGACCAACACCGGTACGAGGCTCGCCATTAGGGAGTATTTTGATGATAATGCCTACCAGTTCAGCGTTCAAAACGAACCAGAGGTTCCCGTCTATACTCGGCTCTTTGATGCCCAAGAGCTAATTCTGAAGAGCCCGTTTGCCGAGTACGCTCATATTACCCCTACTACCGTGGGCATCCTTAGAGTTGACGGGATTACCACCGAATGGGAGTCTTACTACACAACAGATGTCAACTATGCACATGGAATCAAAGATGGAAGAGTCATTATTGTGACCCCTGAGATTCTTGCGGTTTGGTCTAAGGAGCTTGATTGGGAAGGCAATTTCTCGCTCAGCCCCGGAGAGATATTGGTCTCTCGCAGATTCGTGGAAACTGCTCAGGAGGTCACTAACAACAATGTCAATATCCAAATCGGATCTGAAATTGGCATCGACGTGCTCCGTACCAACTATGCGCCCTCCCAGAGTCATCCGTTTGACCCTCTGCTTCTGCACCGGCAGGTAGTGCGGAATCTGACGGTTGCTGGAATCTATGAGGTTCTTCAGTCTTCAACAGTGAGCATTTCATTTTCTGATGTATCCCGTAAAAACTGGGACTCATTTGGCCCCACGGAGAGTGTCATGGGAATCAGTGATTCAGTTCTCATGTTGGCTGACGAGATTGGCGATGAATCGGTTGAGATGATTACTTACAATGGTTTCTTCTCGCCGGTGGGTTTTGTAAGGGGGTCGGCAGATGGCCTCATTGCAGCTGGACCAACTGAGGCAGCAGTGAACATGCTGGCACTGAAAACACAAATAGAGGAGAGCGATGAGACTCTCTCTGTTCGGGGTCTGAACAACATCAAGATTCTTCAGACCCACATCGACACATATGTGGCAAGTCAGGTCTTGATTCTCCTAGCTCTGCCAATCATGGTCATGAGCCTGATGTTGACCATCTTCACCTCAGAAACCTCGATTTCACAGAAGAAGGGCGAAATCAGTGCCCTTCGGTCCAAGGGTGCCTCCTTCAATCAAGTTTTCGGCACACTCATCTGGGAGTCTCTAATCCTTGCCGCCACCGGCTTGCTCATCGGGCTAGGCTTCACTTCTCTGATGGCACCACTCATGGGGTCCTCAACGGGGCTCCTGTCTTTTGATCTCCCCAGCTACTATGTGTTCCTGAATGAACTTGCAATCCCATCACATGCGTTGATTCTTGCTACAATCATCGCACTTTTCCTTCCTGCAACATACCTATTCCATGTTTCAAGACGGATTGATGTCACTGAGATTGGACAGCCCACGACTCGATTGACCTATGAGGTTCCTGAGACCGTTCGCTTCTCGCACTACGCTATTGGATTGGGTGCGGCGCTCGTCATGCTGCTCGTGATGCCAATTCTGCTCAATCCGACAGGTCAGACTGCCATCCTTGAGATTCTGATATCGACGTTTCTCCTGTTTGCAGCAGCATACTTGGGTTCACGGGCGATGAGACTGATCACAGCGGAGGCATCAGAAAGAGTGGCTCGAATCATGGGTGAGAAGAGGCTCTATCTCACTCAGAGTCTGCGCAGACGTAAAGGGCAGTTCATCCCGCTTCTTGTGATTTTGACACTGACTCTGACGACAACCACGATGATGCTGATTCAGACTGCAAGTTTCGAAGACACGCTCGCGAACGAGGCAGACTATGCGGTTGGGTCAACATTGAGAATCGAAACTACTCGCAACTCTCTCGACTGGCTTGACGGTCTTCCAGGATACTCCGAGGCTGATGGTGGGACCCCTGTGATTGAGGCTTTGTCCCATGTTGGCGAAGAAGGATTCTATCTAGAAGGAATTGATGCGGCGCACTACAGGGACATAGGGAATTTCAAATCCACGAGTTTCGTCGGGAGCAGCTCTGATATCATTCTTACGGCCCTCGACAACACGGAAAATGGCATCATCATAAGCGAGGACTATGCCACGGCTTGGAACCTCACAGTGGGAGCCACTCTGTCCATCGATGTGACAACAACAACGAGTCATAAGATAGTGAACTTTCAAGTGGTAGGAATGATGATCAGTGCACCTGGCTTTGGAATGGCATCAACAAGGGACCTTGAGGGCATCCCCTTTGGCGCATTCTTTGGGTTCCAGCCGGGTCTCGGCGGATTTGCACTAGTCAATCTCCAAGATCTCGCATATGAAACCAGCGCCACGACCACTGGGACCTTCTTTGTGGGTGCATCCTCACTCGACGATGTTGTAGAACTGATCGCACACCTTGAATCCCTGCAGTACACCACTGTCTACACAGCAGGAACAATTGAGTTTGGCCCTGATACTGTCACAGGGTTGTTCGTGGCTGGCTTGGAAGGACTGACAATGATCAGCTTCATCATGTGTGCCGCAATGGGTATCTCATCAATAGCACTATTCTTGGGTTCTGCTGTGCTGGAACGCGAACCCGAGTATGCGCTCTTTCGTGCGATCGGTGGTACGAAACGACAAATCATCAGTCTTGTGTTCGGCGAGTTCGCAGGGAGCGTTCTTGCGGCAGTTCTGATTAGTCTTGGCCTGGGTGTCCTATTCGGCTACACACAGACACTACTCACCTTTGGGATATCTTCAGTCTGGCCTATTCTGCCAAAGGCGTTGACGTATCCACTTCTTGTTATGCTATTCACAATCCTATTGGAGTGTACAGTGATGATAGCGGCGTGCTATTATCCAGCTCGTAGAGCAGCGAACACAAATCCTGCCGAAGTATTGAGAAACATGTGAGGGAGAAAGAATGAATATAACCGAAACGGAGGAAGAACTGGACCTCTACAGTGACTTGCCTGACGACGTTGTAGTCAGTGTGAACGAGTGCTACAAGATCTATAAGGCTGAGGAGTTAGAGGTCGTCGCCCTCAGTGGTGTATCGTTGCAGATTCTAGAGGGCAAGATCATGGCAGTAGTCGGTCCCTCCGGATCAGGTAAGACAACCCTCATCAACGTCATTGGGGGAATCACAAAGGCGACTGTTGGTCGCGTCTACTGGGCCAATCTGAGGACTGACATCACCAAGCTCAGCGAAAGGGTCTTGACAGAGGCTCGACGCAACTTCATCGGATTCCATTTTCAGCTGAACAATCTCCTGCCTCATCTCAACGCATGGCAAAATGTGGAGCTCGCTGCAAGGATTGCTGGAGTACCTCGTGCTATCCGAAAGGAGCGTGTGGATAGACTCATCAAGATGGTGGGACTCGAGGAGAGAAAGCGCAACAAGGCAACAACTCTGAGCGGCGGTGAGAAGTCGCGTGTGGCCATTGCAAGTGCGCTCGTCAATCTGCTTGATACCGAAGGGAAAGGACTTGTCCTCTGTGATGAACCGACGGGCGATCTGGACCCGGAAACCGGTGAGAGGATTCTGGATCTGTTCCAAGAGCTGAACGAAACCATTGGTACATCCTTCTTTATTGTGACTCACAGTCAGCAGGTTGCATCGAAAGCTGATATGACGGTCGAGCTCCGCGATGGTGTCATCTCTGGTTTCCATCAGACTGGCATTGACCTTGACATGCTTGACACAACGAGAATTGTACGCCTGGATGACAAGTGCCGATTGCCCATGCCCACTGATCTCTTGAACCTTGCTGGGAGTCCGCGGGAGTTTCGGCTCTCGTACGTTGACAACAAGTTCGTGCTTGTGCCACAGTCTACTGAGGTAGTTGACACGATGCGGGCAAAGATGGCTAGGATCTGCAGGGTATGCGGAGCCGAGATTCCAGGTGGCAAGTTCATCTGCCCGAATTGTGGAAGTCAGGTCACTGTGTAGGACCCTGCCTACACTGACACGTTCTCTGGCGAGTCCCTTCTCTTGAACAGAGCGACCAATTCTTCTATGAATCTCCAGTTGCCCATCAGTTTTCGGATCTTGATTCTGACACCCTTCAGGGTCCTGACGCCCGTTGTTTCAAGTGCTTTCTCAATGTAGCTACAGATATCCTCCCCCGCTTGGTCGTAGTCAGTCAGGATAAGCACCTGCCCCTTCGCTCCTGCTCTTGCAACAATCTGCTCAATCAACTGGTACCTTAGCAGTTTCGACTGTGTTCTCACTATTGGCGCCTTCAGACCTAGGTTCTGCAGGACTGCGGCATCCCGTTTTCCCTCCACAATGACAACCAGTCCCTTATGCTTGGTGTCAAGATTTCGGATTACCTCAATGAGCACTCGTTCGTTGTCCCGCAGCTTCATGGAGCGTCTTCTCTCTATTGCTATGGTCCTATAGATGTCAGCCTTTCCTCGCAGTGCGCCGTCATCATTATCTCTCGTCATAGACTCACCATACTCTGACTACGGCGTAATCTCGACCTTCATGGACTTGCCCTCGCCCATCATCTGTAATGCTTCACTTGTCCTCTCTAGAGGCATCTTGTGCGAAATGAGCAGATCTGACTTGATGTCGCCCGCGATGATGATTTGCAGTGCCTGCTCCACGTGTCGTGGCTTGAGGTGGAATATACCTTTCAATGTGAGTTCTCCATAGTGAAACCTCGCAGTGTCAACCTCGAACTTCGTACCTGATGCTGCTCCGCCGAAGAGCACAGTGGTGCCGGCATCACGGGTCATGCTCACTGCCTGTTCCCATAGTTTGGGAATTCCCACAGCCTCAATGACGACATCTGCCCCCCTCCCTGAGGTCTCCTGCTTCACCCGTTCCACAGGGTCTTCCTTGGAGGGATCTATAACAACATCTGCTCCTGCCTTTCTCGCTATCTCTCGCCTGAGGTCCACTAGGTCTGAAACAATGACCGTGGACGCACCCCTCTTCTTGGCCTGCATGGCCATCATCTGACCTATCGGTCCTGCTCCGATGACGACTGCAGTGTCGCCCGGTCTGATGTTCGATTCTTCGATACCATGGACCACGCATGCCAATGGTTCAGTGAGAGCAGCATCTCTGAAAGAGAGCGAGTCCGGTATCGGATGGGTGTTCCACCTGACGACTGCTTCAGGAACTCGGATATACTCAGCAAAGGCTCCATTGACAAGACTATCCTTGAGTTTGGCACACAGATTGGGCGCGTCCCTCTTACAGAAGAAGCACTCACCACACGGGGCGGAGTTCGTGGCTACAACACGCATTCCCTCCTTGAACTTCTGCACACCCTTTCCCACTTCCTCTACGGTCCCCGCGTACTCATGTCCAAAGAGTGAAGGAATGTGCTTTAGCAGGATCGGATGCCCTCTCTTGTATGTCTTGACATCGGTGCCACAGGTAAGGGCAGTTCCAATCTTGATTAAGAGCTCTCCTGGTCCTATCTTCGGAATATCTGTTTCCTCGTACCGCACATCGCCTATGCCATAGTACATGGCTGCTTTCATCCTTCGAGGCATGAATAATCCCGATGCTAGGTCACAATCCCCGTTTAAATGAATTACTGACTAGACCTACCGGAACGCTTAATCCTAGCTTCCTTGGCAGTAGGCAAGGGGCTCCAATATGCGACTGAAGTCAAAATACCCCAAGAAGATAGTGTATCACTCCACCTCAGAGTGGGACGGTCAGACTGGCGGTACTGCAACAGTGAGTGCCGGGCGCAAGATTATCTACGACACCCCGGAGGCATATGGTGGAAAAGGCACTGGCATCTGTCCAGATGAGTTATTCGTGTCCACGATTCTTGGATGCTTGAACAATACATTTCTTGACTTCCAGCGCCGCTTTGAGATGGAACTCAAGTCACTTGTGCTTCGAGGCACTGCCACGTCGGCCTTCGATGGTACTGGCTATCGCATTACCGGTGTCACTATCTCAGGCGAGGTCGTTGTTGGGGAGGATGAGCTTGAGACTGGGGAGCGGTGTATCTCTCTCATGAAGGAGTATTGCCATCTCACTAGGTCTATCAAGGATTGTATACCGTTCCAGTATGACATCTCGATTCGAGAGGGTTAGTCTAGCTCTCAAGATCTCGCATGAGCTCTGATATCCTCTCCATGTATGCATCGATGTTGATCCACTGTCCACCTCGAAAGAAGACACTCTTGCAGTATCTGCAGTACCAGAACTCATCATAGTAGTTGTAGGTCTTCTCATGGACAAGGTCCTTGATCTGCACTTTTTCATCCCCCATGATGTGAACAAGGTCACCATTGCATTTTGTGCATCTTGATGTAGCAGGATCCGCCGCGGCATTGATTCCGTATTTTGAGAAGACGCTAGCAACGCCCTCATCCACAGACCCTCTCACAAGCATCGCTTCA
>Ga0153916_10004171_pt1 | contig 10882 bp, 11 predicted proteins | sample Opewatmetagenome_FD_109642 | JGI IMG/M metagenome (GOLD analysis project Ga0153916, IMG submission 109642) | Freshwater wetland microbial communities from Ohio, USA - Open water 3 Core 3 Depth 4 metaG | ecosystem: Environmental > Aquatic > Freshwater > Wetlands | place: USA: Ohio, Lake Erie...
ATAAGAAATCCTAGAGAAGTTGATGAGCTGAGGAAAAGGAAACACTTTTTCTTACTCTATGTAACCGCCCCACCAGAGAAAAGATTCGAGAGGATGAAAACAAGGATGAGAGAAGGTGACCCGAGAACTTTTGAGGCATTCATGAAAATTGAGAACGCGGAAGCAAAGAGCTTGGGCATGAGCAAGCAACAGCTTCTAAAAACTTTCAAGATGGCTGACAAGAGAATAGAGAACGACTCGGACCTCCAGAACTTCTATGAAAAAATTGACACCTTGCTTGGCGAATTATCAAGAGAGTTCAAACCATCAAGGCCTGGCTGGGATGAGTATTTCATGAATATAGCAAAAGCGGTCGCAACCAGAAGCAACTGCATAAAAAGACATGTTGCGGCGATAATCGTAAAAGATAAGAGGATAATTTCGACTGGCTACAATGGAACGCCTAGAGGGATTAGGAACTGCAATGAGGGTGGCTGCCCAAGGTGCAATGATTTTTCAGAGAGCGGGACAAAGCTTGAGGAGTGCCTATGCTCGCATGGAGAGGAGAACGCCATAGTTCAGGCAGCCTACCATGGGATAAGCATAAAGGGGTCAACCCTCTATACGACTTTCTCACCATGCCTGCTATGCACAAAGATGATAATAAATGGGGGGATAAGCGAGGTAGTCTATAATGCTGACTACCCAATGGGCAGAACAGCTTTGCAATTGCTAAGGGGAGCGGGAGTAGTTGTGAAACAGTTTAAGATTGATTAATCCATCTTATGTGGGATCATGGATGACAGCTTCAAAGTTATAAACTTCTTAGATTCGTTCATAGCGAATTCGCTAGTAGTCGTAGTCCCCCTTTTTTTAGTTTATAGGAATATGGATATAGTCTCAATAGGCTTGATCCTCTCATTTCTACCCTTAATTTTCGTAATTTCAAGACTGGTTTTTGCATCAATATCCGACATAACGGGGTTTAGAAAATTTTTCCTGCTAAATGCACTAGCAAACATAGTATCAACAATTTTCTACCTTATAGCCACCTCTCCACTTTTTTACCTATTAGCGAAAGCTGCTGAAGGGATTAGGGATGCTGCGATTTGGGCAGTGAACAGAACCGCAATTGTTTTAAAAACAAGGGAGAAACCCGAGGTGGAAACCTCCAAGCTGCAGATTGTAAGAACGATTGCTGCCTCATTTGGGACTGCTGTTGGGGGATTGCTGATCTTTTACCTTCCTTTTGAGGGGGCATTCATTCTTCTTTCTTTGATGGGCGTGGCTTTGCTTGTGACAGTCTCAGCTTTGAAAAAAGAGGTCGAGGCCGGGATTAAAGTAAAAAAATTTATAGGGCAACTTGATTTTAGGAAGAAAAGCGATTTGATTAAGAAGACTTCCTTCATGATGATTTTTAGGTTGGCTGCGATCCAAACGCTTGTTACATTCGTCTTGCCATTGTACATAAGTGAACTCTCATTTGATTATGCAGTTGTTGGGATAACAATTGCGGCTTACTACCTGTTTGATGCGAGCAGCACGTATTTTTTTATTAAGGAATACTCAATGGAGAAGTTATTATTTCTTGAGACACTTTTGTTTGTCCCATCAGCACTTCTGATTCCATTCGCCCCAAAAATTTTAATCTTCCCATTCATAATGATGCTTGCGATAGCAGATGGGATAGCCACCATAGTTTGGGAAACACTAATAATGAATGCGGTTAGGCGGAGCAGCAGCATCTCAAGCGATATCGCATTGATCCATGCACCATCGAATCTTGCTACAACAGTTGCCTTGATGTTCGCTGGATTCATAATCAAGTTCTATGGATATGAGACAATTTTTGCCCTAATTGGGATTTCATTTCTAATCTTCTCATACCTTTCGCTTAAAATTCTAAAAGGCTAGTCAAGGTTTAATAGATTTGAGTTTAAAGAGATGGATATGAAAAAATCGATCATACTGCAAATTGTCATCTCAATAGCGATAATAGCACTCGTCCTGTATGCATCGGATTTCGAAAAGGTTCTAAGCAAAATATCAACACTAAATCCTGCGTATATGCTATTGGCCGTGTTATTTTATATCATTTTGAATTTATTCATGGCTTATACAATAAAACTCATTCTAAAAGAGCTTAAAAGAGATGTAAAAATTTCTGAGGCTTTGCCTGCGAGTCTTTCTGGAATGCTTGCAAGTGATTTCACCCCTGCTAGAAGCGGTTATTTGGCAACCGCGTTTGTTTTGAGTTCGGATGAAAAAATTCCTTTGCACAAGGCAATGGTTTCAATCCTTGGTCCGCAGATATTTCAATTTTCATTAAAAATAATTGTTGGTGCGATCGCATTTTGGTATCTAATAACTTATGTTGCGAGCTCCGAAGATGGAAGTGAGCTGAGGTTTGCCAGCATGCTTATTGGGGTTTTTATCCTCTTTTCCATGGTGTTATTCATAATTTTCCTTTTATTCTCAAAGAATTTTGTAAAAAAAATCTCATTTATCAAGATATTTCCTTATGGAAAAGAGGTTCATTCAATGCTGTTAGAGATGCAAAAAAGTTCGAAAGCAATTAAGAATCTAACCCCTCAGATAACTTTGATTCTTCTCATAACTTGGCTGCTTAAAACCTATGAATGGCTTTTTGTTGCAAAGAGCTTGAGTATATACCTAAACACTCAGATTCCCGATGTGGTCTTCTTCGCATTTTTACAGCCATTAATAACAATTCTTCAGTTCATACCCACCCCAACACTGGCTGGTATGGGTTTATCTGAAGGAGGTGCTGCTGTTGTTTTATCCTTATTTGGCGTCCCCTACTATGAGGGGGTTGCATTCGCACTTTTAACGAGAGCAATGAACGCATTCGTAGATTTGGCTGGAATTCAAGGAGTTTTAAAAGTTTTGAGAAAACATCTCTACAGATTCGATTAAGATCAGAGAGCCCACTTGGCAAAATTGACCTTAATCATCCTTGGAATCTTGTACTTCCACCCCGTATATTGCTTTATATCTTTTATCAAATCCTTGTACATTTCCTTTTCCTCAGGAGTCAGCTTGCTTTCATGCTCAACCCAGTGCTCCTTCCCATCCTGAACTACCTTCTCTTTCCTTCCAACAAGATGCTTCTTGACAGTTCCAAACCATTCTATTAAGGAAGATTTCCTTTTTTTAATTGCCTTCAAGAAATCTTTCATCTGTACTGACCTCTCCTTCCCACCTTTGTATGCTTCCTTCCAGGGGATTGTAGCTGCATCATCACATATTTGCTTTATATCTGCACTTGAATAACCTTCTGTTGCTCTGGCGAGCCTCCACCAAGCAAGATTGTTCACACTCTTGGAAACAGGCCTGTTCTTGCTGTAGAGTTTAAAGAGTTGCATCCTTGATTTTGTGTCAGGCAATCCAATGTAGATGGTCCTACCAAATCTGCCTGCCCTCTTCAAGGCTGGGTCCACATCCCAGGGTGCATTTGTCGCACCTACAACCAATGTGTTCTCAGTTGTGCTTTCAAGCCCATCCATCTCAGAAAGGAATTGGTTCACAGCCATTCTCTGGAATCCTTGCATATCCCCTTCCCTTTTCCCACCCAAGCCCTCCATCTCATCAAAGAAAACGACAGCCGGGATGTTTTTTCTAGCTGTCTCGAAAACCCTATGCAGGTTCTTCTCAGTATTGCCTGCATACATGTCAACAATATCGTTTATTCTGGCGTGAATGAAGTTGACCTCGCACTGGCCAGCAGCTGCCTTAGCGATGTATGTTTTGCCGCAGCCCGGCGGCCCGTAGAACATTATTCCCCCACCGCCCATCTTCCCATATTTCTTGGCGAGTTCTGGATTCTTGAACGGATAAACGATCAGCTCGTTTATCACCTCTTTTGCATGGTCCATTCCTGCAACATCATTAAAGTTTATTTTTGGTTTCTCAACAAACTCAACTTTTGTAAGAACACCTGGTTCTGCTCCAGTGGTTGTTTCTTTTGCTTTATCCTTTTTGCTCAAGGTAAGCTCAAGCCTGTTCTGAGCATCCTTGAAATCTGGGTTCAGTTTCAATGCCTTGTTGTAATTCTCAATCGCTTTTTCTGGCATCTGCTTGTACTCGTAAGCCAATCCAAGTATGTAGTATGCTTCTGCAAAATTTGGCTTGAGTTCAATCATCTTGTTTATATCATCAATAGCTGCATCATATTCTTCCTTGCATGCATATGCCAAACCGCGGTTGTAATATGCCTTATCAAAAAGAGGATCTGCTTCAATTGCTTTGTTATAATACTCAATAGCCTTATCAAAGTCTCCTTTCTCATAGTGGTCGTTCCCTATCCTGTAGAACTCTTTTGCATCTTCTTCATGATACGTTTCTTCAACCATCACACCACTAATTAATGCTTTAAAATTCATTATATATAGAATAATATGAATTTATTAAATGTTTAGGAATTCGCATGATTAAGACTAGACTCCATGCAATAGTTTATGGGTATGTCCAGGGGGTTTTCTTCAGAGCAAACACCCAGAGAAAAGCAATCGAACTGGGTTTGAGTGGCTGGGTAAGAAACAGAAATGACGGAAGCGTTGAGATTATTGCGGAAGGGGAAAAGGAAGCTCTTGGGAGTTTGCTTTCATGGTGCAAAAAGGGGCCACCAGGCGCACGAGTCGATAGGATGGAGCACTCTTGGGAGGATTTCAAAGGTGAGTTCAGCTCATTCTCAATACGCTACAGGTGAATTCTTTTAATTTCTTCCTACTAAATTCTCTCTATGCGAACTCCAGTTTTAGTGTACATTTTGCTTGTTCTCACCGCCCTATTCTGGGGTGGTTCTTGGGTGGTTGTGAAGCAACTGACTGCAGAGGTGGACCCGATCTTCATAGCAACTGTTAGGTTCCTCATTGTCTCGGTTTTCTTTCTCCCAGTGGCGGTCTGGCTCCATAAAAAAGGTGAAAAGGTCAAAATAAGCGATTTGGGAACTATTCTATTGCTTGGGATTTTTGGTGTGACATTACTCTACATTCTACAATATTATGGCATCAGTCTAACAACTGCGATCAATGCCTCCCTCATGATTACCTTTAACCCAACAATGACTCTGATCCTCTCTGCAATGTTTCTCGATGAAAAAATAAACCTGAAAAAGATATTGGCAATAATAATAGCTTTCCTTGGTGCTTTTCTTGTTATAACGAACGGCAGCATAGATTTTGAAAAGATGATCGGGAGTATTGAGGGTTCATTGCTCACACTTGGAAGCACGACCTGCTGGGCGATTTACACTGTAATAAACAAGAAAACCTTGAATAGGCATTCCCCATTATTCATAACTGTTTACACATCAATAATTGGGACGATTCTGCTCATCCCAGTAGCACTACTCGCCTCCTCCCCAGACAAACTTTTTACGCTCTCAATTAATGGTTGGCTGGGCTTGCTTTACCTAGCAGTGCTATGCAGCGTGTTTGGTTATTCCGCATGGTCATACTCACTTGAAAAGCTGGATGCCTCCAAAGTTGCAATTTTCAACTACCTTATCCCACTTTTTGCAGTTGTGCTCTCCTACCTATTCTTAGGGGAGAGTCTTACTCCCTACTCTGCTTTTGGAGCATTTCTCATATTCGCAGGGGTTTACTACTCCACGCGAGTTGGCTGATTAATAGCAATCTCCCAGCAAATATTAAAAAAACAGCAAATGCAATTACATATTGTGAAAATAAAAAAAGAGAATTTACGATACCGCTCTTTGGAGAATTGCAAAATTCGATTTTGACACTGGCACAATAATTTCGATTTTATTTACGCTTTTGTTGGTTCTTGTTTTAGCAGCATGGAAAAAATTTTTACAAAATTATTCCAGGATTGGTTTAAGGGAGGGAAGGCTTGTGTAAAACAAGTTCTTTCGGAAGGTGGATGTCTTCCAGGAAGATCCTCCCTTTTCCCCAAATCATTTGTTGTATTCAAATATAAATAGTTTAGCATATGATTTTTAAGTATGGAATTTTCAGAATAATAGTGCGGGGGTGTCAGAGCTTGGTCTAATGAGCAGGGCTTAGGACCCTGTGCGCTTAGGCGCTTCGTGGGTTCAAATCCCACCTCCCGCACCTAAGCAAAAGAGAGCTCATTTCCAGAACTTCACAAGTATTAGCCTTATATGATCTGCCGCATTCTCGCATGCATCTGCTATATTCTCAACCGATTGGAATAGTGCGTATGTAAGAATCGCCTCTGCGCCGGGCCTGTTCTCTTTCAGCATAACTTTTTTTGACTTGTAATATTGATCATCCACGGCCTCCTCAATCCTCTCAACCTTGTGTGCGAGCTCCATTGCACCCTCCTTATCACCAACGGCCATCTTGTCCATGCACTCGATAAGTTTGTTTATTGCTTCTCTGCAATTCACGCACATCTCTTCCAAAAGTTCTTTCTCAGATTTCCTCAGCTTTCCCACTGCGGATAGGTTCTTGCTTGCGGTGTATATCCAATCATTTATTGCATCGGACTCTTTAGTAAAATGCATGAGGTCCTCCCTATCCTGAACTGCGAGCTCACCCTTTGCGAGCTGGCTCATTATGTCTCGCCTTATATCATCCGCTTCCTTCTCTATCATCTTTATCCTGTCTGGCGTGCCTCCATTCCTCTTCAGCATGCTCATTAGCTCGTCAATAGATTTTGAGGCAAGCTCCATCTGCCTCTTCAGCATCTCGAGCACCTTCTCCTCTCTTCTCCTACCAAACCATTCAGATATGCTAGTCAACTCTCAACGCCTCCTTAAGTCCCTCCGCGGGATACTTGAAAAGTTTAACATCCTCCAGCCTAAAAAATATGCAAACTTTCTCACCTAATCTGTATGACTTTCCGCTTGGGAACCTTGAGATCACAACCTCGTTCCCAATCTCAACTTCAGTATATGAAATCCCACCAAGAAATCTAAAGTTTCTAACAGTTCCCTCAAAACCGCTATGGCCGATTTCAATTTTCTCTGGCCTAACAACAGCAACATATGCGCCTGGCTCTGTTTTCGGCATGTCAATCTCTCCATTTAGCAGCTTCATTTTTGAGCCCCTTCCACCATCAGAAATTGATGCTTCCATGAAATTTGCATCACCAAGAAAGTGCGCAACAAAGAGGTTTGCAGGACTGCTATAGATTTCTTCAGGTGATCCAACTTGTTCTATCCTGCCTCTTCTCATCACCACTATCTTGTCCGCAACTTCCATCGCCTCCTCTTGATTGTGAGTTACATGAACGGCTGTGAGTTTCAAATCCTTTATCATCCTCCTCATTTCACCTCTCAGCTCTGCACCTATTTTTGCATCGAGCGCGGAGAGGGGCTCATCCAAAAAAAGGAGACTTGAACCTGTTGTCAATGCCCTTGCAACAGCCAGCCTCTGCTGCATTCCACCTGAGAGCTCGGAAGGGTATGCGTCATGTCTTGCCGCCAACCTCACGAGGTGCAGTATCTCCCTTGCGTTTCTCCTACTTTCTTCAGCATCTTTTCCCCTAACAACGGGCCCATAAATCGTGTTGTCAAAAACATTTAGGTGCGGGAAAAGTGCATAATTTTGAAAGACAAAGCCTATGTTCCTTTCCTCTGGAGGGAGATTTGTCACATCATTGTCGTCTATGTAAACCTTCCCTCCTGTTGGCTCCCAAATCCCGGCAATTATTTTAAGCAAGGTGGTTTTGCCGCACCCGCTAGGCCCAAGGAGAACGACATACTCGCCATCTCGTATCTCGAGGTTTATGTTCTCGATTGCCTTTATGTTGCCGAAAAATTTTGAAACGTTGACTACTCTTATATTCGGCATATCTTTCACTTCCTTCTAAGAAGGAATATTGCAAAGAAAGAAACTACAAGCAGCACTGCGGAAGCAAATGCTGCGTCACCATATTTGTTTATGTTTACTAAATCTACTATTAGCACTGGGATTGTTTTAAATGTTTTTGAGGCCGCGAGCGTCGCACCCGTCTCGCTAAGGCTCCTCATGAAAGCCATTATCGCCCCTGCCATTATGCTCGGGGTTATAAGAGGTAGGGTTATGGTCCTGAAAACAACAAGTGGCTTCGCACCAAGCACCCTTGCCGCATCCTCAATGTTTGTGTCAAGGGCCTTTATTGATGCTGCTACAGGCTTCACTATGTAGGGATATGATATGCCTATATGCACCATTGCAAGCACAATGAACTCGCTGATCTGGAATACCTTCCAGAACATGGCAAGGGACAACCCGAGCGCAACTGTGGGCATGACCATCACTGCATCTGTAAGAAAATCAAAAAGCGGGCCGGCCCCATACTTGTTCCTCCCTATCAATATTGCCATCCCGACTCCAAAAATCAAGTTCAGGAATGTTGCAATTAAAGCTATCGAAAAAGAGATTACAATTGATTTGATTATATCGGCGAGGTTGCTAGGATTGGAAGATGTGAATTTCAAGAAGTAGAAGGATGGAATTAGAACCGCGGCTGCAAAGAACAGAAAAGCAATAATGTTTTTGTAAAGGGTCAGGCTGCCTGTTGATTTTTCAATTGATGGGTAAACTTTCCCAATCGGCACTTTCAATCTATAAGCCAGATACCTAATAATTGTCAGGAGCAGCGTTGAGGTTGCGATAAGTATGACACTCAGAGATATCGCGGAGGATATGTCGCCATTGTTTTTGTAGATAAGAGTCTGGACAGGAGCCGTTGCTGTGAAGAACCGGCCAGCACCAACTGCCATCATCGTTGCCCCTGTCTCGCTTAAACTTCTTGTGAATGCAAGCAGCCCAGCTATGAGCAAGCCCGACTTGAAAAGTGGGAGGGTTATGGTCCTGAATGCGGTCAATGGGCTAGCCCCAAGAGTCCTTGAGGCTATCTCGTAATTTATATCAACTTCCTCAATCGCGGCCGATATGGTTCTCACGATGTAAGGGTATGTGAAAGCAGTATGCACGGCAATTATCATCCAAAAGCCTTTTGTGATGAGACTCATCCCTTCAGCACCCCAGAAAAGTGCAGTTGAGAAGCCAAGTGCTGCTGTTGGGACTATAAGCGGCATATCAACGAGAAAGTTCAGATAAACTTTTGCTTTTGATTTGTCTCTTGCTATGAACCATGCAACTGGGATTCCGAATATTATATCAAGTATCACAACAATGAATGCGATTGAGAAAGAGTTGAAAAGCGCGCTCTTCATCTCATCAGTCAGGTATATTGATGGAAGGCAGAGGCCCTCAGAACCTGGACAGCCCCTGAATGCTATATAAAGGGTTGGGAAAAAAATCAGCAGTAAAAAAAATAGTATAACTATAGAGTAGAAAGCAAGCTCTAGAATTTTTTTTGAGGCAAACTCTCCGCCTCTCATAAATTCTTATTTTGTAGCATAATCTTAATAAAGCATCGAAATAAAGCAAGGGGTAATGCGATTTATTTCTTTGCCCTTATCTCCTTTCTCTTAGGCCTGAGGTACTTGTAACCACATCTCCTGCACTTCTCTGCACCTCTTGAGTTTCTTGCTTTGCATTTCCTGCAGATCCATATTTTCATTATCTGGGCATCTGCAACTGCGAACCTTCCCATGATACCACCTTGGGAGTATTAATTTGTATATCAATTTTTAAATCCCTTCTCCTTAAATTTTATCACTGCCCTGGTAGCTCAGTGGTAGAGCGAACGCCTTGTAAGCGTTAGGTCGCGAGTTCAATCCTCGCCCGGGGCTCATTTTTCTGACCATTTGAATAACTATTTAAAATGAGTTTACCAAAATTTATTCGGGTAAAAATGAAAAAAATCATGCTGCTGTTAATTTTTTCAGTCCTTCTGTTTGGCTGCACAAGAATCCAGCAGAATGCCCCACCATCTGGGCCGACAAAGGAATTCACTATAACTGCAAACCAGCGGACATTTGAGCCAAGCGAAATAACACTAAATAAAAATGACAGGGTGGTCTTGCAGATAGTGAGCATTGATGAAGAGTACGATTTCACTTTAGATGAGTTTGGGATAAGCATTCAATTTCAGCCAGGGACTAACGCAAATGTTGAGTTCATTGCTGACAAGGAAGGAACATTCACCTTCCGCTGCTCAATTCTCTGCAAGGGAAAACCAGAGATGGAAGGAAAGATAATTGTAAAGGGGTGATTCTCTGAGGGAACTGGTGATTGTTGCAAAAGACAGGGTGGGATTGCTTGCAAGGATCTCAAAAGTTCTAAGCAATAAGAAAGTAAACATCGAATCAGTCTCAGTTGAAACCTTAAGCGGAGACGCGGTGATCCATTTAGTTGCTTCTAAGGAGGATGAGGCCATAAGGCTATTGAAAGATGCTGGCTTCAAGGTTGTTTCTTCTGATATTTTTATTCTGAAAATTGTTGATGCCCCTGGAGAGCTTGCAAAGGTTGCTGGGATTCTTGCTGATGCAGGGGTTGGCATAAGAAGCGTTCACTTCATAAGAAAGGAGGACAACAGCGGCCTGTTTGCTGTTAGGGTTGACAAGGCTGACGAGGCTGCGAAGCTTTTGAAGGATTATATATGAAAGCAAAAACAACAAAAAGAGAGTTTCAAATAGCTTCAATAGCGCATGCGACAATTTTAATCGGCTATGTTTTTCTATTTGCATTTATTTTTCCATTTTTAATTTGGTTTAAGGAAAGAAAATCAAGATTTATTAAATCTCAAGCCAAGCAAGCTGCGATTTACCAGATTCTTATTTTGTTCATAATCGTAATCATTGGGCCGATAATTGCTTTTCTGATATCGCAATATCAACAGCCGAAAACTCAGGAGATCTGCATAGGTGAAGAGATTTTAACATGCATGCTCTTGCCACAGACAGTTGATTTGCGAACCTTAACAAAGAATGTAAGGTTAGCCATGTACACAATTTTTTCCCTTTATGCTTTGTATGGAGCGTACAGGGTGAATAAGGGAA